>Ga0105354_1000903_pt1 | contig 18389 bp, 17 predicted proteins | sample GOMGulsemesocosm_FD_83658 | JGI IMG/M metagenome (GOLD analysis project Ga0105354, IMG submission 83658) | Methane-oxidizing microbial communities from mesocosms in the Gulf of Mexico - GOM9B Gulf of Mexico | ecosystem: Environmental > Aquatic > Marine > Cold seeps | place: USA: Gulf of America...
TACATGTTTCTCTTTTTTATTAGTTTCTATCCTATCGTTTTTTAATTTAGGGTAGATTTTTTTATCAAAATTATTTTTGTCAACTGTAATAAATGAAAAGTCTTTATGAACTGAATCATTAGCGATATATTCCCAAGAACAAATCCCTTTTTCCTTATTTAACCATTGGAATGAAAAATACCATGGATTCACTTTTTGACCAATTTCTTCTTGCTCATACCAATTATTATAGGTAAATATATTATACCCTTTAGAAGTATTCTCAACCTTACTTATTTTCAAAGAATAAAGTTCCATTAACATTACATTAAGGCTGTCTTTTTTAGTTGTGATAACATTATCATTTATTGAGGAAACATAATATTTACCGTCCTTATTAAATAATTCTACCCATTCTTTATTTTTTATGTCTTGAGGAAAATCAACTTCCTTTTTACAGGAAATAATCAAAAATGAAATTATAAAAAGAAAGCTTAATCTATACATATTAATTAGTTTTTCGTACTTGTGTTACTGTATATGTTCTACTTGAGCTATAAGCTGGAGAACCTTTTAAAGAAAAATCATCTTGTAAATATAATCTATTTTTATCACTAGCCCCTTTATCTTTATGTTTAGTTGCTACTTCATAAAACCAATAAAAAGTTTTTTTATTTTCTATACTTTTACCTACAATCACAACAAAATGATCCGTAGTCCCTTCATTATATCCATAGTTTAAAGTATGATTAGTACCAACTACGATTATTTTCTTTTCACTTAGCATTTTATCTATATATTCTACTCCTTTTTTACTATTTTTTATTACTAAGGCATTATCTTCCTCTAAGGCTGTTTGAATTTTATTTGTTGGTAACCCTCCTGACATACCATAATTACTTAAAATATTTTTACAAGCTTTTAAACAACTTGTATTTTGTTGCTTTTTTGTTCCAAAAACTGGATTAAATTGAGATATCCAGTTGGATGAGTTTCTTAAATCAATAGCTCCTCCTATTTTAACTTTATTAACTTTTATTCCTGATTCAAACTCTTTAGCATACTTTGCAATTTTTTCGGCTTCATTAGTGCCATTAATCACTCTTCTGGCATTTACATAATCTGTTTTAGAATCGTTTATGTACTTACCTACTCCAACTCCAGTGAAAATTCCATTATCCATTCCCCAAATCATAACCTTAGCTGCTAATTTAGGTTCCATTACTTTTTCTGGACTACCTACTACATCTACTCCAAATTTCTTTTTAACTTTTTTGTAATTATTTTTCCAAGTTAATTGTACATACCCTCTCCCTGCATACTTAACACCATCTCCTTTTTCAGTATTACCATTAGCTACAGCCATTTTTCTTCTTTTTTCATTTTTACCTAATATAGGGTCATACATTTTTTCAAAATATGATTTTCCACCATACTCTAAAATTGGTTTAAATGTTCTTGCAGTTTCTAATTTTACTGTTGCTAACATATATGCCACATGCTCTTTTTTCGGAGTTTTATTTTCTGAAGCATAATATTCATTCATATCATTAAGTAAAGCTTTCATATTTTCTTTATTTCCATCAAAGTTTTTCAAGAAAAAATCAATATCAATAGCTTGCCCAGTACTGCCCTTTAAAGCACTGTCCTTTTCTACAGCTTTCAATCCGTTTTTCTCAAATTTTTCATCAGAAACAATCCAGTTAATACCGTTTACCTCTTCCGAGCCTACATAGAATATATCTTTACCAAAAGGATCCATTTGCGACCATTTTATTTTTAATACAAATTCTCTTTTAGCAATACCTTCTGTATTAACTAAAGCTTCTCCTGCATTTAAAATGGTATCTGGACCTAATGTATTTCTATACACATTTACAGTAACTGTTTTCCCTTTCATATTAGTAGTTTGTACTACTGCTGTAACTTTCGCTCCATAAGGAACCGTATCGGCTTTAGTTACTCGTTTGTTGTTGTATACAAAGTAGGCATCTGTAATTTTTTGTTTGGTACTTATGGTTAAAATTGTATTTTCTTCTTTAAGGCTCGTTTTCTTGAAACTATAAGTTCTACCTACTAATTTAAATTGCAACTTACTGTTATCAGCATCAGTTAACTTTAAATAACGTTTAAAGGTATCATTCAGCATTAATTTGTAATTCACTGCACCATCCTTATCAGTTTTTGTAGAAAATGGAACTTTGGTTAGTTGCGTACCATTTACTAAAAAGTGAATCCCTATAGGCTGATTATTGTAATTACTTGTTTTTGCTTTAACATACACTTCTTCTCCTTTTAAACCAGTTGTATTTTTAGGAGCACCAGAACTGTCGGTCCAACAAGCAGCTGTTACCTGTGGTACTACTACATTAATTGAAAAACCAGAATTAGACCCAGTTCCGTCAAATTTATTACTATAGGCTTCAATAAAATATGCCCCTTCTTTTTTAGGAATAGAAAAACTAAAGGCTTCTCCTTTTGCTATATATGGCCTTTTAGTATCGTCATTTTCATGTACAATAGTAAAACCTTTTGGGGTAATTTGTTTTCCGTTGCGGTATACCAACCATTTTACATTTTTCTTTTCTTCTTCTGTTGCAGCCATCTTAAATTTATTAGCTGTAAAGGATACCGTACAGTTTTCTATATCTTCTAAGAAATAAATTTTCTTTTTATTGTCTGGCAGTATTTTACTTACATAATTATTAGCAAAGGTTATCGTTTTTTCAAGAGGCTTCTTTCTATTTTTAGTTGTTACCTCAATAGTATAGGTTCCTATTTCATTTAACACAAAGGATGCCTTGCTAACCTCAGTTGCTGTTTGTACTTTTTTAGTAATGCTGTTTGTTGCCGTCCAAACAATAGTTTTTAAATACACTTCAGAAAATGGTTTATTTTCGATGTTTTCTGGCAATACCGTAAATACTTTTTGTTCTTCAGATGGTCTGTTAGCAATAGTATCATCTACTATTATTTCTTTAATCTCAGGAGATTCTTTTATGGCTACTTTTACATAAGCAGATTTTTTTCCTTTATAGTTTTTTGTTGTACCAAAAGCTTCTACTACATAATTACCTTCTTTTTCAAAATGATAGCTAAACTCTAGTCCTTCGTTTTCAAATACTTCAAAATCTTCTGCTGTTTTATAAACTACCCAACTTAAGTTGTCATTTTTAGGCATGTTAGCAATAAATGATAAGGTTTTATCAATTAAAAACATGGTTTCCTTACTATCCTTAATTGCAACTTTTCCTTTTTGAATTCCTTTTCCGTTTATTCTATTCCCTAATTGCTTTTTTAAATAAGTATATACCTCATCCTTACCAATTTTAGCGTACACCTTATCTACACTTAAATTAGGGTAAGCTTTAGTACCATGATTTATAGTTATTTTATCGGGTAAAGCTACGCCAATCACATCTCTTAATAATAAAAAAAGTTCATCGTGTTGTTCAAATAAATTTGAAACATTAACATCGTCATTACCTAATTTAGCAGCAATCGCACCCCAATATTTAGTTATACTCTCATCTTTTTCACCTTTAATAATATGCTCTTTAATACGTGTAATCATTTCCCCTCTAACAGTTTCCCAATTACAATTATTAAAAGATTTTTCTGTAGTCACTCCTTTTTTAAGTACTTCATATACTTCAGTATTAAAACGAGTATATTTTTCATCCTTAATTAAGTCAGTGGGAGCTATTGATTCTAGTTTCGTTAATACTTCGTTCCAATATCCTTTATCAAGCTCAGACGTGGCAGCCTTTAATTTTTCTGCTACTGCTTTTTTAACCGCTTCCAAACTTGGTGCTGTTGCAGCAGTTTGTTGAGCTGCTGGCACATTAATAGTTTGCTGTACTGCAACTCCTGCATAGGTTTGTGTAGTGGTAGAACTATTGGGTCCTCCAGAAGCCGAAGGAGTAGTACTTGCTATTGTAATGCCTTTAGCAGCGCCTCCCTCGGCAGGAGTAGTATTTTTTGTTGTAGCCTCAGAAACCGGAGGAGTATTGCTAGTGGGAGCTGCAGAAGCTGCATTTGCTCCTGTTTGGGTGCCTCCATTAGCGCCTCCTCCGGCTGAGGTTGTTCCTGGTGTACCTGCTGTAGCCGAAGGAGTAGTGTTTCCAGGTGTTGGAGCGCTTGTAGCCGTCGTTCCTGTATTACCTGTAGCGCCTCCTTCGGCAGCGGTAGTTTGTGTTGTATTTTCAGTTGCCTCTTTTGGGCTTAGTTTTTTTGAAGCTAAAGCCAATTGTTTTACGGCATTATTGGTCACCTTATCAGGAGTGTCATCTGTTGAAGTTGACTTAATAACAATGTTTATATCATGTATTGTTTCGTTGCTCATGCTGTCTTGTTTTGAAGGGTGTAAAAGTAGTACCAGACAATGGTATTTTAAAATTTTAACGCTTTGTAATTCAGTAGTTTCAGCAACTATAGCTACTTACTGAAACTACTGAAAACGACTCGCGTAATTTTATTTTTTTATATCCTTCTTAGCTACTTTTACACCCTAATACAACCACAAATTGTATTACAGTGTAATTAATACTAGTGATTACATTAGGCCTATTCGCCAATTTCAAAATTCAAATACAGCTTATTATTTTAAACACATTTAGCCACACTAAATCATATGGTTATTGTAACAACAAATACGTACTAACACTAAAAACAAATTATATATATGAGCGCAGAAAACAAATTAGGAGAAACACCACCTATGCCAGATATGGATGCTTTAAAAGCTTCCCAAAAAAAAGCGAGTAGTGGAAATATTTCAATAGGGAATTTTACTATTAATCAAAGTAGTACGGCAGCTGAAGGCGAGGATGTTGCTGCAGTAGTTAAAAAAGAACAATCCGACTCAGGCCACTCATCATAACCCTTATTTAAAACATTATGAAAAAAGTAATAGACCCACAAAAACTAAAAAAGAAACACGGATCGGTGCTAAAGTTTACCTCTGATGATGGAAGTATTACTACCTATTGCAAACAACCTAGTTTTGATACTTATATCAACTACCAGAAAAAATATAACGACGATGCTTATGCAGCTGTCCTATTTTTATTTAAGGCCTGTGTACTTACTAAAGAAACCTATGAGGACACGTTTATGCTGTCCGCTGGTAATGCTTTAGTTGCTGCCATAAATAAGGCAAAAGAGTTTAGCATTGATGCCACTCCTAATACCGATGAATTTAAAAAATCAGCGGCAATAATTAGGCATGCTTTTCAGGTAGATCCGTACAACTTAGCTATAGATACATTTTACAAATTATTAGAAGAAGCCTTGTGGTTACAAAAACACCATAGCAAAAGATTAGAGAGCGTTTATTTAAACGCATTTAGCAAAACATTATCCAATTAAACATATATAATTATGGCATTTAACATTAACGCAAACGATATTTTAGGGGCAGGAAATTCCCTTACTGGAGCAGCTACTGATTTTAGTCAGTTAATAACACAAGATTTTATAGTAGATCAAGCAGGTGGAGGTGACTTTAACCTTCCTGTATTTGCTCCACTAATTTTTGAGCCCTTAATAAAAAACGGATTAAACCTTCCTCCATTGCGTATTGACGCAGTTACCATATCCTTAAACAGATCAAAAAATATTGTAAAGGAAAGTGTAGAAGGAAAGGATATTTCAATTAAAGAACATATTTCTAATGGAGACTTTAGTATTTCTATTGATGGTATGATTGCCGGTGAAGGAGCTGAATATCCAAAATCAAAATTATTCCTATTAAAACAATTTTTAAATGCACCGTACTCTTTAAAAGTAACACATGCCATTTTAAATCGTTTTGGAATTTATGAGTTGGTTATTGATTCCTATTCCATCCCTTCGATTGATGGAGTAAAAAATATTCAGAAATTTTCAGCTAGTGCTACCTCTGATGAAACTGTTGAACTAATAATTAAAAACAATGCTTAATCTAAACGCAAAAATAATAGTTTACGAAACCGATAAACTAAAACCTACCAATACCAAGTATGAGTTTAGACATGTTAAAAATGTAGTAATAAACTCATCATACAAAACCCTTACAGATACGGCAACCATTACCATGCCTAAAAAAGTATTTACTAATTTTGAAGGGTATAACTTTGGACAGTTTGCCAAAAACCCCGAAGAAAAAAAAGAAAAAACGATACATGATTTCTTTAAACTAGAAAGCTTTGTAGAAATTTTCTTAGGCTATAATGGCGATTACAAACCTGCCTTTACAGGATATATCACTTCCGTAAAAGGAGATTCTCCAGTGACTATAGAATGTCAGGATGCAATGTACGCTTGTAAGAAAATGAAAGCGGTAGAAGATAATGATGTTAATGATCCTGAAGATGAAACCAACATTATTTCACAAAACCCTACTACAACTGTGGAGAAGTTTAATCCAAAAACCTACTTTGAAAAACGTTTGAAGGATTTAGAATTTCCGTTTAAAATAGATGCGCTTGATGAGGAATTAGGTGATATACTTGTTAAAAGAAATCAAAGTGTATGTCAGGTTTTTGAAGGTTTAAAAGAAAAAGGGATTCAAACCTACTTTAAAACAGAAAAAGACGGGCCAATACTTACAATAACCAATAATCCACAGCAATATGATACTGAGGAGTTAAGTGAATTTACGGACAGAAATTTTATTGAAACAGCACAATCAAACCCGATAGTAAAAAAATTAATTGGTAAAGGGTTTGATGCACTAAAAAATCAACTAAATGATATTGCTAGTGCTTTTACAAGTGATTTATTTTTAGGAAAAGTGCGTTTTAAATTTCATTATAACATAATTTCTGATGATTTAAAAGTAGTAGATGAAGCCGTGAAAAATACGCGTTTTAGAGTCGAAAAATTTTTTGGGAATTCAAACACTTCAATTAATACTGAAGTTGGAGATCCTAAAGGACAATTAGTAAGCACACAACAATTACATGATAGTAATGAAATGTTACCTAATGACAAAGAGGCTTTTAAAAATAAGGTAGCTGAAATAACGTCAGAATTAACACAATATGCTAGCAAACGTGCTATTGAAAATAGGCCTAATGGTTTAGAAGGCTCCTTTACCACTTTTGGTGAGCCATTTGTTCGCCCTACTGACAAAGTGGTTTTAGAAAACGCTGAGGACAAAGAAAAAAATGGAACTTTTCAAGTCACTGAAGTCACCCGTACCTATGGAGACGGTGGTTATCGACAAAAAATACATTTAGGTAGAATAGTTAAAGAAAAATAATATGGGAAACATAACAAGCTTAATAAAAGATATTGCCAGTAAGGACTTGGTTGTTCAAACCTGTGCAGCAAAAGTAATTAAGGTAAATCATGAAGAAGGAGATTCATTACACAGCCCAAAAGATGCATACACGGTAAACGTGATGCGTGCAGATGGTGCTATATTGAAAAACGTACGCTTAAAAGCATCCATACAGGATAAAGAAGAAGGTATTATTGCTGTTCCTAAAGAGAAATCTTGGGTACTTGTTTCTGTAATTGACGGCGTAGAAACCAGAGCTTTTGTAAGCCAATGTTCAGAAGTAGAGCGAACTTTTGTGCGCCTTAAAAATGATGACAAACAGTTATTAGAAATTGATACTACTGCCGATAAATTGGCTGTTACTTTTAAAGCAACTACTGATGCTGAAAGTGAGACTCCAGAATACAATGCCATTGCTACTATAGAAATGAATAGCTTGGGGTCAGACACTACAGCCGAAGCAGCTAAACCTAACATCATTACTAGCTTTTACGATGGTGATGGTAAGGAGGTATCCAAAAATACGTTTACTGGAACTACACAGGAGATAGTATTAAATACTGTAAGTGGCGACGATATTAAAGAACGGGTAAAACTAGTCTTGACATCTGAAGGAACCACCTCCGCAGAATTAGTATTTACGGATGCCGATGGAGCAGAAAAACAAAAACTAACGTTTGATGAAACACATACTGAAATTAGTTTAAATGCTGGAAATACCATTTTTAATTTACAGGATAATGATATTTTATTAACTACTGATGGTGGTGGTGGTTACCAAGCAGCTATTAAGGATGATAACGTAACTTTTAATAAAGGAGGAGACATTACTTTTGAAATGGATAGTGAAAACTTATTTACTATTAAAAATGATAAAACAGATTTAAAAACAGAACTTAATACACTAATTGATGCAGTTTTAGCACTAACTGTTACAACTCCTGTTGGTCCATCTGGAACACCGATAAATGTAATAGATTTTACAAATTCAAAAGATTCAATAGCAACTTTATTAACTTAAAACATATAAAAAAATTATGGCATTAGACAAAGGAGGATTGGTAACAGCTTTAAAAACAGCTTTTGACCAAGTAGGAGAAGAAGATAGCGCTGCAGCAAAACTTGCTATAGCTAATAATTTAGCAAATGCTATAGATGCATTTGTAAAAACAGGAGAGGTAGTTACTACCGTAACTGGATCAAGTGCTACAGGGGGGGCAGTTACAGGAGTAGGGAAAGCCAATGTTATTTAAAAATATGGTCACGTTAAAAAAGTCTTAATCATACCTGATTGAGGCTTTTTTTATATATTTTTCAAAAAACAAATACATAATATAATAATTTGACAAAAAATTACGTTAAAATTAAGAAAATAATATTTTCAAAAAAAGTTAACTAGTGAAATAGGGGAGTTTACGCAATCAAACAACCGTCTCGCTAATTTTAACTTTTTTAACAGGTAATATTAAGTACTTTTAGGAACTACTTAATATATAACCTCTAATAATACATTAAAAACCAAACTAACTTAACCTATGAAAAATCCTAAACTAACTACAGCACCTACTGGCTCACTAAAGCGATTTTTAACTATTAAGAAAAATGGAAACGCTATTGATTTAAGCGAATCATACAAAATGTACACTAATCAACTTGCTAAACTAGTATTCGAATCAGAAATTTATAAAGTAACTTTTAAAACCCTTAAAAAAAGCTATAACTTATTTTTAAGTGCTAATGAGTTAATTTGTAATGACTGTATTAACAACCTTAAAAATAACCTGGGGGTAGAGATTGATGGAGACGGCTCCTTTTTTGAAGTACTAAATTATACACATGATTTTAAAATAATATTCGATGCCGAAAACACCACTTTTATCGATACGGACACCGTTAAAAATGGAGTTGCCTATTTTTATAAAGAGTAGTTATTACTATAGATAACACAACAAATAGGTCGACTAAAAACATTTTAGTCGACCTATTTGTTATTTAAACTTCTTAGTTTGTCAATATTCAAATACATTATTATTTTGAATGTATGTGCAACAATTGTACAATCAAATTGTCTTTACTAAAAAACTTTGTTCGCTAATTTAAAATAGCCTATACACTTATTATAGTTTTTTTTAAAAAATAAAACCACCAAACTAACCGACTTAACTTATGAATAATTCTAAACTAACTAGTGAATCTACTGACTCCGTACAACGATTTTTAACTCTTAAAAAGAATGGAAATACTATTGATTTAGGCGAATCGTATAAAATGTACCCCAATCAGCTTACTAAACTAGCATTCGAATCAGAAATTCATAAAGTAACTTTTAAAACCCTTAAAAATAGTTGCAACCTGTTTTTTAGCACAAACGAATTAATTTGTGAGGACTGTGTAGCCAACCTTAAAATTAACCTGGACATTGAAATTGATGGTGATGGTTCCTTTTTTGAAGTACTCAATTACACGCAGGATTTTAAAATCCTATTCGATACCGTATACACCACTTTAATCGATACCGTTAAAAATGGTGTTGCCTATTTTAGTGCTTTTTTTAGACAAAAACTGTAACAAACTTTCTACATAAGTTAAGTACTTCATAATGCAAAAAGCTACACTAATTTACATTAATGTAGCTTCTATTTTAAATATAATTTCTTATGCCTACTCACACTGAGTGAAGGTAGCACACATTAATCATCATATACATTTAGTATTTCGTCTTCATCACTATAATTCTCTAATTTATATTTATTAACAATAGCATATTTTGTATTTTCCCATACAGGTTCAAATCCTGTAATTTCTTCTATTTCTGTTAAAGCATTCTCAAGCCTAGGAGCATTTAATTTATAAATTTCTTTTTGAGATTCTCCTTTTAAATTATAAGGAAGCCACACATCGCAATCAGTTAAAATTTGAATTCCTGGTATTTGTAAAAGAAAATAAAAAATGTTATTGTAAGTACCTTTTTTATTATTTTCATTCAATATCGATGTTTCTCCGTGAAAATATATACTGTAAAGAACAAATGATTCTTTAAAATATAGGTTTAATTGGGATTCTATTAACTCTTGGATATTTTTAAAAGAACCTAAATTTTTAGTTTCTATAATTTTTTCAATTCTATTACTTTTATCTTTATCAGACTCAAAAAAACCTATAACTTCTATTTTATTGATTAAAAATAATTGATGCTTTTCAAATACTTGTAAAGTGGTGTTTAATAAAGATAAAATCTTTTTATTTTCAGTCCCAATCACACTCGGAACATAGTCTAAGGCTATATCTAATTCTTCAAAATCATAAAACCAATCTGCAACTGGCTTTTGTCCAAAATTTATTCTGTCTAATAGCATCATATTTAATATGTTTTTACAACATTATCTGAAAATATAACCTTAACTGTAGTTTTTTCAGTTTTAGTATTAAGTTCATTAACTCTGTTTATAAATGTACTTTCTTTAGTTTTACTAAACTCTTTATAATTCACACTCTTTAATTTTAACTCTATTTGTTTTATACTGTTTTTAGGGACATTTTCCAATTCTCTAAATCCATCGGCCAATCGCTTCGATATTTGTTTAGAACTAGTAACATATTTTAACTGGATAAAAATACTTTTTTTATTTGAATTAATTATTGCTATAGCTCCAACATCTCCGTCATACCCAAATTCTTTGGTTGATCTCTCGAAAAAAATATCTTTATACCCTTTTTTAATTAGTTCGTCAGCTCTATCAAAGGCTTGAATTGCTTTTTGTACTTGATGGTCTCCTTTTAATTTTAAATTAGAAATTAAGGCTTTATATCCTTCTTTTTTTACATAATCTTTATTTGCTAGTCGTTGAGCTAGTCGATTTCCGCCTTTCTCTACCTTAAGTCGTTTTATAACTTTAGCTATATCTTTTTTATCAGTAGTAAAGATTTTCTTAAGGTTTTCTTCAACCTGAGTAATTGTTTTAGAGTCAATAAGTTTCTGGTTTTTAACAAGCTCCTTATTTTTAATAAAATTCTTCCCTCCCTCAATACCATCTTCAACTTTAGGATGTACATCATCAAAGAATTTTTTGTTTTTATCGTAAATGTCTTTTAAAAGCGCTTCTTTTTTAGTTTTACTTACCCCTGTTGTAGCATTAACTTCTTTTACTAAAACACTAAGTTTTTTAGTTTGATGCGCCAACCTTACACTATTAATTAACTTAGCTAAAGCTGCCGTATCAAATGCTGTTCCTAAAATAGAAATAATTACCCAAACTATATTTGGGTCGTCATCTGTAAGCCCTATTTCAAATGCAGCTTTTTTACCAAGATAGCCTTCTATTTCTTTTATTGTAACATATGCTCCTACAGTGGTTACTGTTGCTGTTGCTGCCATTCCAACAATTCCTGCTCCCCCTGTTAGTAAAGCTAAGCCTATAACAAAAATAGCTATGGCTACACCATGTAGCATTTCATCAAAAATTTCATCTTTTATTTTATCTATAATAATAGTATATAAAACACTTCCTTCACTAATACCTTCTTGCTCTAAAACTTTTAGAATGATATCCTTAAAATGAAAAACAGTATCTTCTTTTAAAATATAAGATTTAGAGGTTTTTATATTATCTCGTTGCCTTTTTATTTCCGATTTTAAAAAGACTTTCATTTCAGATACTGATTGTACTTCAGAAAAAGCTTCATACTCAAACCCAGGCATTTTTACTAATGCTATATCTAATGCCAGAATCGCATTTTTACCTGCAGCTCTATTATCATGAATTTCCTCACTGTATTTGTCTTTTGCTGCGCGCTCTTTTATATCATAATAGCTTCTATACTTCCTTGCTTTATCGGCTTTTTTATACTTCTTATTTGCACCAGATTTTTTAACTTTCCTATAGATATCTTTTACATAACTTTCGTCTTCTATCTTTTTTTCTTCTTTAGAAAGAAGTTCACCATATTTTAAGTTATAATCTTCTACAAATGCATGTGCTTTTTTCTTGAAAAACTTTGTGAAATTTTTTATAGCTGAACTATATTCCTTTTGATCATTAAACCTAAAAAGTTTTAATAACTCTTTTATTTCTTTTTCAGTCTTATTTATTTTAGCTGTTGCTTCTTTATTTGGTAGCTTAGGTGCATTATCGTATCCTATTTCTAAATGAATATCTTTTTTTAATTTTTTAATTTTGGAATATAGTGGTAAGGTACCCGCTAATACTTTCCTTGCTTCATTTAGTTTTCCAGTAACACCTTTAGTTGTTATATTTACTTCATTATCCTTATTTTCAAAAAGAACAAACTTTCTTTCTTTTTGCTTATAGATCCATTGAAAATCGTTATATAAAAATATTTTACTTTCGGTTACAGCTCCCCAAGGGTATTTGCTATAGGAGTATTTTTTTCCGTTTTCTATTACATAATACTTACCGTCTTCCTTTACAATTTTGGCGTATGAATCCATCTTTTGTGAAGTATTACTTAATATTTCTGCATATGCGGTTGTGTAGTCATCAAAAGCCGCTTTACCCTCTTTTTCTTCTGCTTGTATTTTGGCAATATTAAGTACAAAAGGAACAAGTTTCTTCATTTCAGCAGCACTGGAATTTTCTAAATATAGGGTGTGGGTTTTACGAATCATAGGTAAGAGTTTATTAGTAGTATGGAATTACAGTACTTCTACTGTTACTGGTCTTGGCTGTAAGTGGTCAGATAAAGAAGTGGCAGTGTTTAACCATAAATCGTCTTCTTGTTCTATTTTGGCATCTCCTCCTAAGTAACAATTTTTAAATAGTACCTCTAATGCTTTAAATTCGTCCATTTTTGATGCTTGCAATACTGCAGAACGTATTGCGATAGAGGGTTTTTTAAAATAGGCGTATAGTACGGTATCATCGTCATCAGCAATACTTAGTTTTATTACGCGTTTGTGTTTGTATTTCCATTGGTTTAGCTGTCCTAGGGTAATGTTACCGTCTAAAACTTCTGCTGTATTTGTTGTTGTATTTTTCATTGTTATGCTTGTTAAAATTATCCGTCAACCTGTTCCGGATAGTTATTAATTTATGTGTAGTATTATGAGCATAAATTGTAGTGTTTTAAAATAGTATGCTGCTCTAATACGTTAATTTCAAATTTGTATGTCTATTCATTTTTTCTTGTTCTCGACTGCGCTCGAACTGACGAAAAACGAATCAAAAATCAAGTTAGTATAATAAAAAGAGGCTGTTAGAAATACTATATATGGTAGTTCTATACAGCCTCTTGTGTATCCCGAATTATTCACAGTCTATCTATTACAAAGTCAAACTAGCTGCTACATAATGGAATACTCAAAATATGTAATCCTCAAAAGTGGATATCCAATTCCTCGGATAAATATTCCTGTGCTCCCCTTAGCTATTGCTATTTTTACATTTCATCACGAAAAACCGTGCATAATCTGGGATGTGGTTTTGTTAGTGCGGACAAACAACAGAGGAAGTTAAAATGTGTTGTGTTACAAAAAATATGTTCTTTAAACTCTTTTTTTTGCTCACAGAATAAAAATAGGGTTGCTCTTGTTGTCGGCTTACAAAACCAGTAGGTATTTGGGGTATTCTTTTTTATAGTTTAAGTACTAAAGCTATCAGCTATTAGTTCCACTCAATGTGAGAACAGATAAAGTCAAAAGCAACATCAATTTTAGTATCTCCTTGGCTAATTCCTCTACTGTTAGAGTTAAATTCGCAATTTCTTACTGTATGCGTAATAACGTTATCGCTATCATCTAAATAACTTACAATAATACTAAAAGGTGCTACGTCCTGTAAACGTTGTCCGCTTGGTAAAGCAGCTAAAATCTTTTCTACTTCATAGTTGTACATAGTCATAGAAGCTTTTGCTTCGTACTTCCCTCTACCTCTATGTACTGGCATATCTCCTGCACCATAGTGGTTTTCTTTCGCTACTGAATCGTCGTAGTTTACAGCAGTAATACCAGTAATGATGTTACCTAAAATACTTACTTCTACTGATGACCAACTGTGTTGTTGTCCGTTTATTAATGGTAATGTGTTCATATTGTTTTTGTGTTTCTTTTGAATTAATTAATAAGATTAGGCTTTGTCAATTCCGAAAGGATTTTTGAATCCTAAATCAACCATAATTTTACGTGCAGTACCTATTGGGATAATTTCTGCTTTGATACGTAATTCAGATGTTGCTAAAATGTTTTGTTTAGGGTCAACATACACATCAAATTGTGATACTTCTTCGTTAGACACCATTCCTTCTAAAGCTACTCTACATAATGTTTCAAAGTCTTTAGTAACTACTTGTGGTAACCTTCCGTTAGAATCGATTAAAACAGGAGAAGCAATTTTAGTAACCAATGCAGAACGTAATAAACGAGTTGCTTTGTTGATAGTACGGTTGTTCTCTACATAAGCAAAGTCAGAAGTTCCTGCAGTTGCAGTATGACTGTCGTTAAAATATACCCCTGGGAAACCAACGTGTTTTTTTGCAAAAACGTAACGCTTACTGTTTAATGTTTCAGCATTTCCTGCAGTTGCTAATTTTTTAGCGCCTACGAAACCTGCTTTTGCAAATCCTTCACCTGCTAAATTGAATTTTTCAACCCAAGCAATGTTTTCAGAAACTTTTGCTCTAGAAACTGCTCCTAAAGCTACTCCTACTGCTGCAGTGTTACTATAATTAGGTAAAGTCAAGTCTACAGATCCTTCAGTATTTGTTCCGTCTAACTTTGCTTTTTCAGGATCCATTGCTACTACTACTGATACGTTTTCTGCTCCAGATTCGTCTAAATTTGGCATAGTATCAATATCATCAACTGTAAATCCTTTTCCTTCTAGCAATACTTCAAAAGGCATGTAAAGTGCATATGCTTCTCCAGCTTGAGTTTGTGCCGTTAAAATTGCATTTTCAGTAGTTTTAATAGTTTCTACAGAAACTTCAGCTTTAACGCTATTATATAACGTAGTTGCTGGACCTGCAGGATCTTCTGCACCTGCAGTAGCTTCAGCTGTTTCATATGCTAAAAAGAAATCCTCATCTAGTTGCGCTCCAGCGTCACCAGTAGCTATAACTAAATTCGAAAATCCAGTAACTGCACTAGCTTTTAATGCTCTTAATGTAGCACTCGCATTGTCAAATTCAGTAGTACCAGAGTAGATCACTGCCATTTGGCGAATGTCACCTTCTGCTGCTACTTGCATTTCTTTTGCTTTTCCTACAATTTCTGCATAGGAGTTTCCTGTAGTACCCATAATGAATAAATCACCTGAAGGATTCATTCTAAAATACTGTTGAATTTGGTAGTAAGCAGACTGTCCGTTACTGTCATAACTAGCATCAATTCCTAATGCTTCTGCATCGTCTAAAGAAGCCAAACGATACAATTCGTCTTGCTCAAATTTTTCTGTAACTACTCCGTCAAAAAGTAAACCAGACACCATGTCTTGGCTAGGATTTCTTCTTCCTAATCCGCCTGATAGTTTGTTAATTACTACGTCGTTTAATGTACCCATAATATTTATTTAATTGTTTAAGGTTTATGTTCTTATTTTGTGTTTTATTTTAAAATTGAGCAAAAAAATGGCTGTCACAAGTAGTTAAACTCATTATTATCAAATACTTGCGTTCTTAAAATGGTATGCTGTAATTAGTTGTCTCAATAAAGAAACGAGTGATTTGAAGTATGTGTTATAACCAAAACTTCAAGTGGTATTGATTAGTAATTCCTAGTGGAAAACTTGTTTGTGCTAGCGAGAACAAATTTATAACTCAAGGTTGGTATTACCAATTTTTAAGGCTTCCAAAGCCAGTAGTTTCAGTGCTTTAAGCACTTGCTTGTAAAGAGATTCCTTCATTTATAATTGTATAAATAGTACGCTCTGTTAAAAACAATGATTCTGATAATTCAGCTACTACTACTTTCATTTGTTTTGCTTGGTTTGTATTTAAGTAGTTTAATACAAAATCTCTTCTCTTGTCTAATAATATTCTGCTTCTTTTCATAATTAAGTAGGTTTTATGCTTAGTTAGTTTAGTCTTCTTTGTTGAGTTTGATTGCTTTTACTTGGTCTAGATTGCCACTAACAATATTGTTTGTAGCTTCGATAGTTTCATGTCCTATAACATTTCCGTTTGCATCTAACATGATAACATTGTCTTCTATCGTATCATCATCTAAATCTGGATTTGTAATTATTGACGTTTCAAGACTTGGAGTAATATTCTCCTTTGCGGCATTATTTGATGTGATACTATTTAAATAAAGGTTGCTTTCAATTTCTGTATCGTGTATTTCAATGTAATTACTTTCTTTATCAGTTGGTGTTTCTTGGGTAAGAGGAGCATATCCCATTTTTATTAAATCAGCATCAGAAACGCCATTTTTTAATAAGGTATATTTCTTTTTCAAGGTGTTTTCTATAAGGGTAGTTTTATACATAATTTCCCAAATGAAAAACTTGTTTTTGTCCCAATATTCATGTTCATTTACACATTGTTTTTCTGACACTTTAAATGTTGAATTGTTGTCAATAAAAGCATTAGTGTTTTTAGCAGACAAAACAGCTTTGTCAATACTATGTGCTATTTCAAATACTTCATTATATGATTCATCAGTGATAGTATTTACAATAGGTAATACAATGTATACGCAAAAGTCAACGTCAGCTTTATATGTTTTTTCTGAAGAGGTTTCCCAAGCTATAGTATCATATTTAAACATTACTGTAGGCTCAATAACACCAGGAGTAAAAACTGTATCAGTATATAAATGAACTTTAGGAGTTATTGGATTGTTGCTAAACTCTGCAGTTATTGCACTTTTTTTCTCTGTATAAAAATCTTTTAGAATCATATGTTGTAATTATTTTTGACAAATATCAAACATATGTTTTGATTTTACAACATCATTTTACAGATTTTAACAGTCTTTTCAGTAATATGTAACAAAGACATCCTGTGTGACCCCAATAAAGTGAACTGTAAGTAGCTGAATTCTAGATTCAATCATAATACATAAAAAAATAATTAAATATTACAGAACAACTCGTGATTATTACTTATTTTTACAACATATATTGGATTATCATCCCGTAATTCAGAATAAACAAAAACATATTACCCATTTTTTTTGATATGGAAATACACGAACGTATAAAAAATATTATAAGTTTACTAGACTTAAATAATAACTCTTTCGCAAAACAAATTGGAGTTACAAGTACCACTATTGATAGTATTACTAATGGTAGGCTACAGTCTGATGGTAATAGGAAAAGAACTAAACCAGGCTTTGATTTATTAAACAATATTATAACTCAATGTAAAATAAATACTGATTACCTATTCGGAAATAGCGAAACGGTTTTTACTTATGAAAACACTAGCAAGAATCAATTAGGTATGCCAAAGGTTATCACTATAAATGATTCTGGTGAAGAAAATGTAAGTTTTATTGGAGTTCAAGCAAGAGCTGGCTATTTAAATGGATACGGAGACCCTGATTATATAGAAAATCAACCAGCCTTTAGCATGCCTACACTTACTAATGGTACTTTTAGATGTTTTGAAACTAAAGGACACTCAATGGCATCTACACTTCATGATGGAGATTTGCTTTTTGGTAAATATGTTGATGATTTTAACGATATAAAAGACGGTAGAATATACGTTATCGTTAGTAAAAATAATGGTGTTGTAGTTAAAAGGGTTTTAAACAGAATTAAAGAGAGTGGTAAACTTATTTTAAAGTCTGATAATAATAATGGTAATTACCCCATGTTTTCTATAGATGCAGAAGATGTAGTAGAGGTATGGTATGCTAGTATGTATGCTTCTCGACAAATGCCTGACCCGATAAATATATATGAGCAATTAAACACAATGGAAGGAAGACTTTTTGAATTGGAAGAATTGTATCAAAAAACGTTACTTTCCGTTAAAAAATAAGCTTTATTTTTTTGAAGATTAAGAGTCTGAAATATTTTCACCATACAACTTAAAAAAGAAAACCCTCTAAGTCAAAAGACTAGAGGGTTTTTAAGTTATCCCACAAGGATTCGAACCTTGACTGACAGTACCAAAAACTGAAGTGCTACCATTACACCATGGGACAATGCGTGATTGCGGGTGCAAATTTACAAGA
>Ga0105354_1000905_pt1 | contig 18360 bp, 15 predicted proteins | sample GOMGulsemesocosm_FD_83658 | JGI IMG/M metagenome (GOLD analysis project Ga0105354, IMG submission 83658) | Methane-oxidizing microbial communities from mesocosms in the Gulf of Mexico - GOM9B Gulf of Mexico | ecosystem: Environmental > Aquatic > Marine > Cold seeps | place: USA: Gulf of America...
AATCAATAAAAATGATACAAGTATTCCACTTTTTGACACAACAGAAATACATACAAATTATATCGTAGATTACATATTGAAAGATACTTTAAAAACAGTGTAGAACAATGGTAATCGTTGCACAAGTCATAAAACAGGATAACTAGAAATAAATTGAGTATTCAGAAACAAACAAAACACTGATTATCAATACGTTGTTGTTGTTTTTTTATTCAAATCAGAGTGTTTTTGGAAAATTATAAACTTGTACAACAAGCATAGTAGCTATAATTAATATGAGGTTTGGGGCTTACCTAAATCTAATGTTTTAAGCAAAACCTAGACCTTATGTCGAAGCGAATTTTGAATACTTAATTAATAAATTTTAAATAAAAATATGATTTCATTACTAATTGCCGTTTTAATTGTTTTAATTTCTTCAGCTATTTGCTCAGGAGCCGAGGCTTCCTTATTTTCAGTGAGCATAGTAAAAGTTAAACAATTGGCCGCCTCCGAGAATAAAAATGGTCAAGCTCTATTGAATATCAGGACAAACATGACAAGGCCAATAGCTGCTATTGTAGTTCTGAATAATATTGCAAATATTGTAGGTAGTGTTGTTGTTGGAGGAGTTGCAAGCGCCCAATTAGGAAGTCAATGGCTTGGGGTTTTTTCTGGGGTATTAACATTTTTAGTAATAATATTTTCGGAGATAATCCCCAAAACATTAGGGGAGCGATATTCGGAAAATATAGCGATGGCAGTATCGAGACCAATTTTATTTGTCGCTAAAATAATGACACCATTATTGTGGTGTATCGAAAAAATCACTAGCCCAATAACAGGGAAATCTGAAAATAAATTTACTACCAACGAAGCTGAAATAAAACTTCTGGCTAGTATAGGAGGTCAAGAAGGAGTAATTGAAGAACAAGAGTCTGCTCTCATTCGACGCGTATTTGAACTAAATAACACCACAGCTAAAATGGTTATGACCCCTAGAGTATCTATGACCTACCTCTCCGGATTCATGCCTCTAATAGAAGCTAAGAATCAATTACTTGATTCAGAACATAGTAGACTAGTGGTAATTGGTGAGACACAGGATGATATATTAGGAATTGCTCTAAAGAATGAATTACTAATCGCATTGTTAGAAGACAAGGGAAAAATAGAAGTGAAAGAGTTTGTACAAAAGCCACTGTTAGTTGAAGAAGAGATCACTGCGGAAGCATTGTTGTCTAAATTTCAAAAAACGAGAAGACATCTTGGGATTGTTTCCGATGAATATGGTGGGGTTTCTGGTGTTGTTTCATTAGAGGACGTTCTTGAAATACTAACAGGTGAGATTGTGGATGAAACAGATAAGACTATTAATTTGCAAGATGATGCTCGAAAAAAAATAAAAAATCGAAGATAATATTTGATTTTGTGTAAGTAAATCAAAAAAACTAAGTAAGTATAATATTGCTCGTATTAAATAGGCACAACACCTATAAATAATACGGGTTTTGGCATATAACTCCAAAGGTTGTCTATATTTACTTTATCGTCAAACCTTTTAATTTGGCCTTTATAAAACAACAAAATTAAAAACCTCTGTCTTCTTTCCAATCAAAAAACAGTGTTATAAAGGTCTTAGATAACGATATAGAGTACCCTCTAAACATCGCAATGCAACACCTAAAAAAATTGTAAAAGGTATTCAACTAAAAATATTTTCGAAAAGCTTACTGATCCTATCACTATGGTAAAGTTAAATTATAAACCCTAAGCTAACTGAAAGCACTCTTTCAAAAGAAAGCTAAATTAGGAAATAATAGCTGTTGAATCGCAAATTTTAAGCCTGTGATTCCAAAAAAAATAATTATAAATGTAACCTTTTAACTTTATAACAGTCTTCAATACAAACTAAGCAACAAAGCCTTGATAGAACAAAGCGATGAAATAATAATGCAAACTGTAGCCAACGGAAATTTGGATGCCATGACTGTACTCTTTGATCGGTATCACAAATGGATTTATAATTTTTATTTCAACATGAAACCGGATGTTACCTTGTGTGAAGATCTTACGCAGAATGTGTTTTACAAAGTAATAAAATATCGACATTCGTATAAAGGAGGAAATTTTACCTCTTGGATGTTTACTATAGCACGCAACTTGTTTAATGATGAGATGCAAAAAGAAAAGCACAGAACCAATGTTTCTCTGGATCATTTGTATATGGTTGCCGAAAGCGAAAAAGAGGATCGAAGTGATAAAGTTCAAAGGCTTCATCTGGTTATAAACAAATTACCTCTTGCAGACAAAGAGCTAATTGTAATGAGTCGTTTTCAAGGAATGAAATACCAACAAATTGCCGAAGTAACTGGCAGTAACGAAGTGGCAGTAAAAACTAGAATCCACCGCATTATTAAAAAAATGCGGATCCTATATTTTCAAAACTAAGAGATATGAAGTGTATTCAAATAGAAAATAAATTGGTTGCATACCTAGAAAAGGCACTCACCACAGAAGATGTAAATACTATAGAAGTACATTTAGCATCTTGTCAAAACTGTAAAAGAGCCTTAACAGAAACACAAGCTATGTTACAAGCTTTTGAAGTTATAGATGATGAAATACCAGGAGAAGGTATGAGAGAAAACTTTATGCAATTACTAGAAGAAGAAAAACAATTACAACAACTGAAGGGAATAGACAGATATACTCAAAAAGAATTTACATGGAAAACAGCCTTTCAAATTGCAGCTTCCATTGTTTTGCTCTTGTGTGGGTATTTATTTGGAAACTTTCAAGAAAGCAAGGAGAGTGAAATACAAATAACCTTTCTTCGACAGGAAACGATACAATTAAAACAAGAGATGATGTTAGCAATGTTGGATAACAAATCAGCTAGTAAACGAATTCAAGCTGTAAGCTATACCTCTGAGTTACAAACAGCTCCCGATACCGAAGTAATTGAAGCCTTGATTGAGCGATTAAATTTCGATGGTAACGTAAATGTTCGCTTAGCAGCTGCCGAAGCCTTATCTAATTATTCAAAAGATGAAGCGGTAAAAACCGCCTTTATAACATCATTAACAAACGAAAAAAACCCAACGGTACAAATTGCTGTAATACAGTTTTTAGTGACCACTCAGGATCAACGTGCGCGCGCTCCAATGGAAAAACTATTAGAGGAAACTGAGACTCCAAACTATGTAAAAGAGCAATTAAATCAAGGGTTACAACAATTAATTTAATATAAAAATCATCAAAAAATGAAACGAATAGTAATAATAATGGTATTCATGATTGGAATAATACCAGTGGGAAATGCCCAAAAAACATATAAGAAATCACTTAATGGGATCAAGAAGGTTTCCATTGAGGCGAATACAAGAATGACAGTTGTTCAAGGAAGTGATAACGAATTGGTATTGAATTGGAGTAAGTCCAAGAACAATGATGATGATCACTATAATAATTATTGGACGGATAATAAAAAAGAAAAACAAAATGACAAAGCAAAAGGCTTAACAGCTATTTATGCTGGAGGATCAGATAATACAGGTTTTGGAATGCAAGTAGATAAGGATGGAGAAGTGTTGCGTATTAAAGATTTAAAACCCATTACTCAACAAAGAAGTTTTACAATAATAATTCCAAAAGGAATCAATTTGGATATAAATACAAGTACACTTGGCAGTGTGAAAATTGACAATTTTACTGACGAACTAGAAATAACTTCTAATGTAGGGAGCATACAACTCATCAATGTAACAGGACCTATAACTGCAAGTACAAGCACTGGTAACATCGATATTGTATTTACTTCGGTAAATCAAAAAGCTCCTATTTCTTTAACTACAGCAACAGGTGATATTGATATGAGTATTCCTTCAAATACCAAAGCCAATGTAGAAATGCGTTCCACAATGGGAACTGTATACAGTAATTTTGATTTGGTGAAACCCAGAAAAGACGGTATGAAAAACGTAAGTGGTCATCGTAAAATTCATGGAGAACTTAACAATGGTGGAGTAAAAGTCTATTTGAGCTCTTCTACTGGGAATATTTACTTAAGAAAAAAATAATAATATAAAAATCAATCAAAATGAAAAATGGAATTATACTTGTACTATTCTTAATTGGAGTAAGTACGTTTGCACAGCGAAAAGTAGAAAAACAAGAGACCGTTACCAAAAACGAAACGATATACTTAAACTTTAAGTTTGCAAATGATATTAAAGTAGAACAATGGGATAAAAACCAAGTAAATGTAAAAGCTTCGGTTAATTTGGATAATGGAAAAGGCAATGAATATTTTAACCTTAAAACAGAACGAAGCTCGGGAGAAGTAAAAGTGTACTCAGACTTTGGTAATTATTTTAAAAATAAAAATCGAGATTATTGTAACAATAGTAACACCACAGAAATTAACTATTTAATTTATGTTCCTAAAGGAGTTTCACTACGAGTGAAAAGCATCTCGGGAAGTTTAGATATGAATTATTTTTCAGGAAACTTAAGCACTGAACTTATTGCAGGAGATATCACTTTGAAAAAATACGACGGTGAAATGCATCTAGAAACAGTGAGTGGAGATGTAGATGTAGCGATTGATCAAGCATTGGTAGATGCCAGTACCATTACTGGAACTATCTATTCTAATCTGAATATTGAACAAAACACAAAGAAATCCCAAGGAATTAACAGAATTAATGGATCCATTAATAATGGAACAGAATCTATTAAGTTAACTACTGTTTCAGGTAATATTTACATGCGAAAAAAATAAGCTTACCCTAGCGACAACCAAAAAAGGCTTCATAAAATAATGAGGTCTTTTTTGATTATTAAATACTTAACTAATAGAACCTATATTCACTATTTATTCATCAAAAAACATCTTTTTTTCAATTGAAAATTATGTAGTGTACCCTTACAATGGAAATAACTTTTCTTAATTCACTACTGATACCAATTAAAATCTAAAATAATTAATTTACGTATGAGCACCTTGAAATTTAATTGGTATGAAAAATGTTTCCCACAAATAGAGCGCAAAGTATTTTTACAGATAAAAAAGAACAAATTAATACTACAGAAATATCCGATTTCAATTAGAGAAAAGATAATATATGCTTTATTGGAGCTATACTACACATAACAAACAACCAAGTATAGGAAAATGCTTATAAAACAATAAGGTGCTTATATCTTTTCTAAATACCTAAAAAAGTGCAACACAGATAATACTTACAATAAATTTCAAGGATTACAATTGCCTAAAATTTACCAGCTAGTAAATACAAGTTTATAATTTCAACATTCTTAATATTATTATTCACATTTTTATAATTCTCGAACAAATCTACTTTACTTGGATGTTTGGTGGAAAAAAGAAGGTTGATAAATGGTACTACAATTACATAATTTGAAACAGGCTGCTTAATTATCCCAATTAAAGGAGTTTTTTTATATTCTATTATTTATAAATTGATAAAACAAAAAAAAGGCACTTTAAAAGTGCCTTTTTTACCCAAACTATGTATCACACTATGAAGATTTATTGTGTGTATCTACTAATATGTTCCCTAAAACTCCTTTTTGTTACCCATGTTTTTCTAATTATTTTTTAAAATTTTATAATTGCATGTTATCGTGGGTTTTAAAAAAATAATTAACTAATAAAATTTCTTTACCCGTATTAATAAGCCTTTTTAAAAAACAAATACTTTTATGTTTAACAATCTGATTTTCCATTGTTATTATAGAACAGTTTTATATCAGAAAAAATTTGAACGCCATTTAAACAACTAAAAAATAAATTATTTTTTTATTCATGTAACAAAAAAAGGCACTTTAAAAGTGCCTTTTTTACCCAAACTATGTATCACACTATGAAGATTTATTGTGTGTATCTACTATTATGTTCCTAAAAAACACTTTTTGTTACCCATTTTTTTATTGTTTTTAAAAAGTAACTCTTATTCAATTATTTAGGAATAGATATTTCCTCTATTTTATCTTGAATATTTTCTAATTTACTAGGAAAAAGACGTTGTACCATTAATACTAAACCAATTATAAGTATAATTATACTTATAATTTTTTTCATTTTAAACACAACTCTAGGAGTTAGTTTATGTTTTAATTTTTTAGCTAAAAATATTTTTAAAATATCAACTGTTATATAGGATAATAAAACGGTCCCTATAAAAATAACTACTCCGTTATTAGATGTTGTAATCGATTTTGCTAAAATAATTGCCGCTATCCAACCACCTAGTACTCCTATATTGATAAAATTTAACAAAAAACCTTTAAAAAATAATTCAAAGTAATTTTTCTTAATAATTACACTGTGATGTTCTCTGAAAATCTGACGATATGATTTTGATGTTTTTATAAAAGATATTAATCCATATATAAATAATAAAACACCTCCAAACACTAATAAATTAGGGTCATCCTTTACCTTATCCAATATTGAGGAAGTACTATAAAAAGCTATTAAAATAAATATAATATCAGCTACAATTACTCCTAAATCAAATATTAAAGCACAACGAAACCCTTTTGTTATACTTGTTTCTAGTAAAACAAAAAATACAGGTCCTATAGTAAGTGCTAAAAGTATCCCAATAGGGATTGCTGAGGCTATATCATTAAACATATATCAAAAATACAAATTAACCCTGATGTACCATAAAAATATCCTGCATATTGAATATAAAATGTGTATTAATATCTTTTATAAAAACACTATACTCTACCCTTATTTTAAAACTCAATAACTTAGTTTATTATTATCTTTAATATATAATTACTTATTGTTTACCTTCTATAACTAATTAATTATCCATATTAATAATCTTTATCCTTTTAATTTACTTACTATTTTCAATATAAAAATATGTTTTATTTTACCACATTTTAATAGTATTATTCATAATTATTTCAGTTATAGAAAGATTAGGGTCTTTTAATCTAAATAAAAAACTTATAATAATGAAGTTAATTCTTGGATCAAGTACTCTAAGAGTATACTAAATATTAATTTGTACATCAATAAATAATATGAAAATTAGAACGTATTTAATGTAGTTATTTATAGTAATAATTACATAATAAATTCACTAGTATAGCTGAATTATACAGCTTATAAATAAGTGTTTAATTAAATAATTTTATTTCGTATTTGACAATAAATACTATAATTTACTAAATACAAAAAGCTTAAATGATGTAAGTTTTAATAAAAATTTACACTAACTTCTTTTAATAAGGCTGCTTTATTAAATTTCAAGGAGCTCATACGTAAATTGAATTATTTTAGATTTAATTGAGTTTAAAAGAAACTATTTAATTGTGCATTTTGAATTTTAATGAGTATTACTGTATACAAACCTTAAATATTAAACCTGTTGATGAAAAAAAACTCGAAACATTAGTGTTTCGAGTTTTTTTTAAAATATTATATTAGTTTCAATTTCTACTTATTTATTAGCCTTTTTCTTATTCAATTTAGCTTCTTTCATCGCTTCACCTATTTCATTACTTGCTGTAAAACTAGCTACCATATCATTAAGCATATTTGATCCTGCTTGAGGTGAATTCGGTAGTAAAATTAAATTACTATTTGTTTCAGCACCTATTGATTGTAAAGTATCATAGTGTTGAGTAACAACAATTAATGCAGATGCTTCTTGTGAGTTAATTCCTACTCTATTTAATACATCTACTGATTCTTCTAAACCACGTGCAATCTCTCTACGTTGATCCGCAATACCTTGCCCTTGTAAACGTTTGCTTTCTGCTTCTGCTTTTGCTTTTTCAACAATTAAAATACGTTGTGCATCTCCTTCATATTGTGCAGCTGTTTTTTCTCTATCTGCAGCATTAATACGATTCATAGCTTCTTTTACTTGTGCATCAGGATCAATATCAGTAACCAATGTTTTTATAATATCATATCCATAATCAAGCATCGCCTCATTTAATTCAGATTTTACAGCAACAGCTATACTATCCTTTTTTAAGAAAACATCATCTAAAATCATTTTAGGTACTTCTGCACGTACTACATCAAAAACATAAGAAGTTATTTGATCATGTGGATAATCTAATTTATAAAAAGCATCAAATACTTTATCTTTAATTACTTTATATTGTACTGATACTTTTAAACGTACAAAAACATCATCCTTTGTTTTTGTTTCTATCATTACATCTAATTGCTGAATTTTTAAACTCAACCTACCTGAAATTCTATCTATTAAAGGAATTTTTAAATGTAAACCTGATTGACGAATACTTTGAAACTTTCCAAACCGCTCTACAATAGCGCCTGTTTGTTGTTTAACTGTAAAAAAAGAAGAAATAAGAATAATTAACCCAAAAAAGGTTATAATACCGAATAAAATTGTCATAATTACGTAATTATATTTAGTTAGTTAAAATTTGTATTGTAAAAAATAAGTATACATTTGCCGATTAAAGTTACAACTTATGAAAAATATTTTAACCAAACTTTTATTTTTATTTATATTATTAAATAGTTTTAATTTATTAGCCCAACGAAGAGGTGGTCAAGGAAAACACAATATGTTTGGATTAAAATTAGCAATGACTCATTTTGATATTCAAACCGATAATTTTATAACTACTCCGGGATATGGTTTTACTGGAGGATTTTCAACAAGAGGAGATTTTTATAATAATTGGGATATTCAATTTGGTATTAATATTTCAAATAATAATTTAGCTATTCAAGGAAAAGAAATTAATATAACTGCTGCTCCTGTTACTATTGATTATAGTTTATTAAATGCTCAAGTTCAATTATTATTAGGTTATAAACTAATTGGAAATAATAGAAACATGCAATCAAAATTTAAACTGACTGCTGAATTAGGTCCTGTTTTACAAGTAAATAGTAAAATGAAACTTTCAGATAAAACCCAAGAAGAGTTTATTATTGAAAAAACAACACTTACAGCAAAACAATTAACTAAAATAAATGATATTAACTTTAATGGACTTATTGGTTTATCTATGGGAATAGAACGTTTTAGAGTTTTTGGACATTACCAATATGGTATCAATAATATTTTAAAAAAATTAGATAACGCTGAAGGAAATAAACAAAGCTTTAAAGGAAATATCAATATGTTTCAATTTGGTGTTTTAATTTATTTTTAAACTAAAATTTATACTTTTCCTAACAATATAATTTATATAAAAAGAGCTATTAAATATCTATTTAATAGCTCTTTTTATAATATTTAAATATGATTATTTAAGAATTGCTTCTATTCTTTTTATACTTTCTTTTTTTCCTAATAAAGTTATTATATCAAACACATCTGGTCCTTTCATAGCTCCTACCAAACTCAATCGTAAAGGTTGCATTACTTTTCCAAAACCAATTTCTTTAGCAGTTATCCATCCTTTAACTACTGTTTGTATATTTTCTGAAGTAAATACTTCAATAGCATCTATAACAGTTACTAATTCTTGCATTAATACTGGAGTATCTTCTTTTATTGATTTTTTAAATGCCTTAGCATCGTACTCCGTTGGTTCTTCAAAAAAGAAATTACTCAAATCCCATAAGTCATTCACAAAAACAGCACGTTCTTTTACTAAGGACACTACTTTAGTTATGTATTCATTTGAATAAGATCCTGTTGTTTTATTAATAACAATACTTTCAAATTGCTCAGTAATAGTTTTGTTATCTTGATTTACAAAATACTGTTGGTTAAACCACTTTGCTTTTTCTGGGTCAAACTTTGCTCCTGCTTTATTAACACGTTTTAAATCAAAGTTTACTACTAATTCTTCCAAAGTAAATAATTCCTGTTCAGTACCTGGATTCCATCCTAAAAATACTAAAAAGTTTACTACTGCTTCTGGTAAATATCCATCTTCTTTAAAACCTCTTGAAGTAGCTTCTTCAGTTTTCCATTCTAACGGAAATACAGGGAAACCACCTTTATCACCATCGCGCTTACTTAATTTTCCTTTACCTGTTGGTTTAAGAATTAATGGTAAATGTGCAAATTTTGGAGCATTCCAACCATAAGCTTTATACAGTAATATATGTAATGCCATTGATGGCAACCATTCCTCACCTCTAATTACATGACTAATTTCCATCAAATGATCGTCTACAATATTTGCTAAATGATAGGTTGGCATTCCATCACTTTTAAATAAAATTTTATCATCTAATACATTAGTATTAATTTTAATTTCACCACGTATTTCATCTTGCATTACCAAAGTTTCGTCCTGAGGTGATTTAAAACGTACTACATATTTATCACCATTAGCAATACGATTAACAACTTCTTCTTTTGAAAGTACTAAAGAATTATCTAATTCTAAACGATTATGCCAATTATAAATAAACGTTTTCTTTTCAGTTTCACAAGCAGTTCTTAACGCATCTAAATTTTCAGCAGAATCAAATGCATAATACGCATTTCCACTCGCTATTAATTGATTACAATACTCCTTATATATGTGTTTACGTTCACTTTGTTTATAAGGTCCAAATTTACCTTCTTTACCTGGTCCTTCTTCATATGGAAATCCACACCAATCAAGTGCATCTTTAATATATTGTTCTGCTCCTGGTACATACCTATTTTGATCGGTATCTTCTATACGTAACACAAAAGTACCTTTATGTTTTTTAGCAAATAAATAATTAAATAAAGCGGTACGAACCCCTCCTATATGCAATGGTCCAGTAGGACTTGGTGCAAAACGAACTCTAACTTCTTGTGACATTTTTTATGATTTTAATGGCACAAATATAGTTTTTATACCTTATTCAATCACTATTCACTTTTAATTAAGTAGTATTTAAACTTTCTTAATTATTATTTTAAAATGATTACTAATTTTTTAAAGTTTATTTTATCATATTTAAACTTTATATAAGCTAATAATTAGTGTTAAGTAATTAAAAATCAATATTTTAAATTATTTATAAAAGTTTAGTATATGTAAGATTACCTAATAAATGATAAATTGTTAATTACTTTATAAATCCTTGAATATAAAGACATCTGATTTTACTATAAATTGTTAATAAGTGTAAGACTAAATTGTTAAACTAAATTTTGATTATAAATATATTTTTTCAATCCGTGACATTAAATTACTACACACTATTTTTTAACTTTATTTTTTGAAAACTTTTCAAATGAATATCATGAGTTATCAACAGTTATTTATAAAAAACAAATTAACAAATACATGTGAATTAGAGTTATTAACAATATGTTTGATACATATATATATTATTTAAAAATCAGTCATTTAACATGTTTATAACCTAATATTTTTTGTTAATTATATTTTAAAACAAACAAAAACAAGTATTTTAAAATAATTTTATAGCAGCTATTAACAGACCATAATAATAACTATTTCTATTTTAAAAATTTCTAAAAAAAAAAAGTATATATATATATGTTAAAAAGTGTTTAGAAGTTTAATAGCTTAAAAAGTAACTATAAAGTTTATAGTTTTAGGTTTACTTTTATGAACTTTAAAACTAATTACATATTTAATTAAAAGTGTTGTTAGTAGTACTAATAACGCTTTTTATATTTTAAAAGAATATTTGTTGTAATTTTAATAAAAATTTGAAAGTAATTTGAAAGCATCAGAAAACATAAATTATAAATTAACTCAGTTTATAAAAAAGTATTATATCAACGAATTATTTAAAGGAACTATCTTATTTATTAGTATTGGTTTACTATATTTTTTAGGAACTTTATTGTTAGAACATTTTCTATGGTTATCAACAGGTTATAGAACAGCTTTGTTTTGGATTTTTATAGGGGTAGAATTAAGTTTACTATATAAGTTTATAGGAATCCCTTTATTTCAATTATTCGGGCTTAAAAAAGGTATTACACCTGAATATGCGTCTATATTGATAGGGAATCATTTTCCGGAAGTGAATGATAAGCTTACTAATTTATTACAATTACAAAATAACAAAGAACAATCAGAGTTATTATTAGCCAGTATAAATCAAAAAGCTGATAATTTATCACCAATACCCTTTAAGTTTGCTATAAATTTTATAGGTAATAAGAAATATATCAAGTATTTAGCATTACCATTATTAATTTTATTATTTATACAATTAACTGGTAATCAGTATATTATAAAAAATAGTTATAATAGAGTTGTTAATCATGATATAGCGTATACTCCTCCTGCACCATTCAGTTTTATTATAAAAAACAATAAACTAGAAGTATTTGAAAATCAATCCTTTAATTTAATAGTAACAACTAAAGGAAAAGTTGTACCTGAAGATTTAAAAATACATTTTAATGATGAATCATATTATTTAACTAAAACAGATTTTAATACTTTTAGTTATGAATTTAAACGAGTAACTGAACCTATTGAATTTAATTTACATGGAAATAATATAAATTCATTAACGCATAAAATTTCTGTTATAAAAGTACCAACTATTTTAAATTTTAAAATGAAATTGGATTATCCAATTCATACAGCTAAAAAAAATGAAATAATTAGTAATACTGGAAATATGACAGTACCTGAAGGAACTAATATCACATGGAGTTTAAATACAAAAACAACTGATAAAGTTGTGTTTATTGATAAAGATAGTTCTGATTATTTTTTAAAAAATAAAAATATATTCAAATTTAATAAGCAAGTTTTTTCTGCTTTAAATTATCAAATAGCTACTAGTAACTCTGCTGTTAATAATTATGAAAAATTAACTTATAAAATTCAAACAGTAAAAGATGCCTATCCAGAAATAAATTTGCAATCAAAAATAGATAGCACTAATACTGATATTATTTATTTTTTAGGAAAAGTTTCTGATGATTATGGGTTAACAAAACTTCAGTTAGTATATAATGAATTTGGTAGTACTATATCCAAAAAAGAAAATATAGTGATTTCAAAAACAAATTTCGATCAATTTACATATGTTTTCCCTGGTAATTTAATTTTAAAAAAAGGAGTTCCATACGAGTATTATTTTGAAGTTTTTGACAATGATAAAATTCATAAGTATAAAAAAACAAAATCCGAAGTCTATAGTTATAAAAAATTAACTGATAATGAATTAGAAAATAAGCAACTTAAAAATCAGAAGAATAACATTGATAATTTAAGTAAATCTTTGGACAAGTTACATGAACAAGAAAAACAATTAGAAGAAATTAACCAACTTCAAAAAGAAAAAAAGGAGCTAAATTGGAATGATAAAAATAAAATAAAACAATTTATAAAGCAGCAGGAAAAACAAGAAAAATTGATGCAAAAATTTAATCAAGATTTTCAGGAAAATTTAGAAGAATTTCAAAAAGAAAATGAAAAAGAAGATCCTTTTAAAGAAGCTTTAAAAGAACGTTTAGATGATCAGGAAAAGAAATTAGAAGAAAATGAAAAGTTATTAGAAGAACTTAAAAAATTACAAGAAAAATTAGAAGATGAAGAATTACTTGAAAAAATAGAGAAATTATCAAAAACTACTCAAAGTCAAGAGCGTTCTTTAGAACAAATATTAGAATTAACTAAACGTTATTATATTTCAAAAAAGTTTGAAAAGATTGCAAAAGAATTAGAAAAGCTTGCAGAACAACAAGAAGAGTTACCAAAAAAAACTGATGATATAAATACTAAAGAGGCTCAGGATAAATTAAATAATGAGTTTAAAAATATACAAAAAGAATTGGATAGTTTGCAAAAAGAAAATAATGAATTAAACACTCCAATCAATCTAGATGACAAAAAAGAAGCTCAAAATGAAATTTCCAATGATCAACAAAAAGCATCAGATAAATTAGAGAAGAATAAAAAAAATGATGCAAAAAAAAATCAGAAAAATGCAGCAGAAAAAATGAAAGAGATGAGTAATGCAATGCAACAGCAAATGCAATCTTCTTCAAAAGAACAAATGGAAGAAGATGAAAAAATGTTGCGTCAAATTTTAGATAATTTAATTTCCTATTCTTTTGATCAAGAAAGTCTTTTATATGATTTTAAAAATTTAAATAATTTTAATTTCGACTTTCCTAATAAACTTAAAGAACAATATGTTTTAAAAAATCATTTCAGTCATGTTGATGATAGTTTATTTGCATTATCATTACGAGTTCCTAAATTATCAGAAATAATTAATAAAGAAATATCGGATGTGCATTTTAATATTGATAAAGCATTGAATCGTTTTTCTGATCAGAAAATTTATTTAGGAGTTTCTAATCAACAATATGCATTAACCGCTGCAAATAATTTAGCTAATTTATTAAGTGACGTGTTAAAAAATATGCAAAACGAAATGAATCAAATGAAAATGCCTGGTGCTGGTTCTTGTAAAAAACCTGGTGGAAGTGGAAGTGGAAATGGTCAAAGTTTTCAATTATCAGATATTATTAAGAAGCAAGAAGGATTAATGAAAAAGATTGGGGAAGGACAAAAACCAGGTGAAGGAGATACATCTGGTCAAGAAGGAAAAAATGGAAAGTCCGGTAAAAATGGAAAAACTGGTAAGGATGGAAATAAAGGAGAACCAGGTGAAAAACCGGGAAATAATAAAGGTAATAACGCTGATGAAAATACATCAGGTGAATTATATGAAATATATAAACAACAGCAAGAGTTAAAAAATCAATTTCAGGATTTATTAAAAAAGTCAGGGATTAAAGGTGACGCTAATAATTTAATTAAAATGATGGATGCTATTGAGGACGGTTTATTAGAAAAGGGTTTTCATAATAGTATTTTAAAACAAATGAATGTATTAAAACATCAATTATTAAAATTAGATAAAGCTGTTTTTGAACAAGGAGAAGATAGCAAGCGTAAATCAGACACTAATATTAATGAATATAATAATACTTCAAATGATAATATTCCTGCTATAGAACAATATTTCAATGAAATAGAAATATTAAACAGACAAGCACTACCTTTGCAGCCGATTTATAAAAGGAAAGTACAACAATATTTTAGTATTCCAAATGATTAATTATAATTACGAGAGTGATTTTACACTCGATAATGAAACAATTTTCAGTAATTGGATTAAAGCTGTTATTACATCTGAAGCCTATGTATTAGGTGAGATTAATTATATTTTTTGTGATGATGATTATTTACATAAAATTAATGTAGAATTTTTGAATCATGATACTTTAACTGATATAATTACATTCGATAATACTGTTGGTAAAACGATATATTCTGACATTTTTATTTCTATTGAAAGAGTAATAGATAATGCTAACGATTTTGATGTTTCATTTGAAGAGGAATTAAAAAGAGTCGTTATTCATGGAGTATTACATTTGTGTGGTTTTAAAGATAAATCAGAAGAAGATACTGTTATAATGCGTAATAAAGAAAATGAAAAAATAAAAATGTTCCATGTGGAACAATAATCTGTAATTTGATTATTGGTTTCTTATTTTTAGTTTAGAATATTTTATAGTATTATAAAAATTGATGTTCCACATGGAACATTATATAATAATAAACATATACGTTCCATGTGGAACATTATTTTATAGAAAATGTTTGATAAAAAATATGATGTAATAGTTGTTGGTGCTGGACATGCAGGATCAGAAGCTGCTGCTGCTGCTGCAAATAGTGGTTGCACTACCCTTTTGGTTACAATGAGTTTACAAAATATAGCACAAATGTCTTGTAACCCTGCAATGGGTGGTATAGCAAAAGGACAAATAATTCGTGAAATTGATGCGCTTGGTGGTTATTCAGGAATAGTAACCGATAAAACTGCTATTCAATTTAAAATGTTGAATAAAAGTAAAGGACCTGCAATGTGGAGTCCGCGTGCTCAATCTGATCGTATGCGTTTTGCTGAAGAATGGAGGTTGATGATGGAAGCAACTCCTAACCTTGATTTCTATCAAGAAATGGTAAGAGGGTTAATTGTGAAAAATAATAAAATAGTTGGGATTAAAACATCATTAGGATTAGAAATAAAAGGTAAATCAGTTATACTTACTAATGGTACTTTCCTAAATGGTTTGATTCATATTGGGGATAAACAATTTGGAGGTGGACGCGCAGGTGAATCTGCCTCTACTGGAATAACAGAAGAATTGATAGCACTAGGTTTTGAATCTGGTAGAATGAAAACAGGTACTCCTCCCCGAGTTGATGGTAGAAGTTTAGATTTTTCTAAGATGATTATTCAACCTGGAGATGCGCAACCTGAAAAGTTTTCTTATTCTGATATAACTAAACCTTTAACGGAACAACGTCCATGCCATATGTCACACACAAGTGCTTTAGTACATGATTTGCTACGTGAAGGTTTTGATCGATCACCAATGTTTAATGGTAGAATTAAAAGTTTAGGACCTCGTTATTGTCCGTCTATTGAAGATAAAATTAACAGGTTTACTGACAAGGATAGTCATCAGTTATTTGTAGAACCTGAAGGTTGGAATACTTGTGAATATTATATTAACGGCTTTTCTACTTCTTTACCTGAAGATATCCAGTTTAAAGCATTGCGTTCGGTAGTTGGTTTTGAAAATGTTAAATTCTTTCGTCCAGGTTATGCAATTGAATATGATTATTTTCAACCTACTCAATTGAAACATACTTTGGAAACTAAGTTAATAGAAGGATTATATTTTGCTGGACAAATTAACGGTACTACTGGTTATGAAGAAGCTGCTTCTCAAGGAATGATGGCTGGTATCAATGCAGCACTAAAAATTAAAGAAGAAGACCCTTTTATTTTACATCGTGATGAAGCTTATATTGGAGTTTTAATTGATGATTTAATTACTAAAGGAACTGAAGAACCATATAGAATGTTTACTTCTCGTGCTGAGTATAGAACATTATTACGTCAAGATAATGCAGATTTTAGGTTAACTCCAAAAGGTTATGATTTAGGAATTGCTTCAGAACAACGTTTGAGACGCATGGAAGAGAAGCAATCTAAATCAAATAATTTTGTAGATTTTTTTAAAAATACCTCTGTTAAACCTGAAGAAGTAAATCCTATTTTAGAATCTAAAAAATCTAGTACGGTTAAGCAACAAGATAAAATGTTTAAGTTATTAGCACGCCCTAATATTACATTACAAGATATGAAAGATGTAAGTTCAGTATCAAAATATATAGCTGATCATAATTTAGATAATGAAGTAATGGAACAAGCAGAAATTCAAGTAAAATATGCTGGTTACATTGCTAAAGAAAAATTAAATGCTGATAAATTACATCGTTTAGAACATGTAAAAATACCTGTTAATTTTGATTACTCTAAATTAAAATCATTATCTACAGAAGCAAAACTTAAACTAACAGAAATACAACCTGTAAGTATTAGTCAAGCATCCAGAATATCTGGAGTATCACCTAGTGATATTTCTGTTTTATTAGTTTTCTTAGGGAGGTAATTTTGTAGTAAAACTTTGTTAAAAAGAAATAAAGGTTTCACGTGGAACTATATAAAAAATAAAATTACATCAACAAAATAGTAATAGCATCATTGTTTTTATTAGTAACTAATATATTACTAAATTATTGTTTCATATATTTTTAATGTACTAAATAATAATATAAACTTTTAAAAATATTATATTTTCTTAAAAAATTACAACTTCAGAAATTATAAAAAAATAGCATGTTTAAGTAAAATAATAGAGAATAAATTTAAATGGACAGTATAAAATTAAAAGAATATAAAAATATGAAAGCTAAATACATTGGTATAGGCTTACTTCTTTTTAGTATTTTTATAATGACTCAAGAATTATCTGGAATTATATTAACTCTAATTGGTTTATTAGTTTTAGGTGTTAATACAGAAATAGAAGTATTCAAAAACTTCGATAATAAATTAAATATAACACTATTTAATATAAAGTTTTTTTCTATTAAAAAGAATTTAATTTATCCAGAATATATTTCTTTATTTGGGCAATCATTTAGTTCTAATAATGATTTTAGTACAGTTTCAGCTCTTGGCTCTACTGCTGAATTTGATTTTTATGTAATTCGTTTTTTCGGTGAAAGAAATAGAAATGATATTATTTTTAAATCAAAAAATAAAGAGGAAGTTTTAATTAAAGGCTCTGAATTATCAATACTGTTAGATGTTGAACTTGTAAATAAATTAGAAAATTAATGCCTTTGTTTAAAGTTATAGATCATTCCGTTTCAAAAGAAAAATTTGAACTAGTTAAGAATAGCGAATATGGTTTTTTAGTTACTACTCCCCTACCCGATAGTTCAGAATTAGCAAAGTATTATCAAACCGATGAATATATTTCACATACAGATACCAAACGTAATCTGTTTGAAAAAGTATATCAT
>Ga0105354_1000906_pt1 | contig 18355 bp, 20 predicted proteins | sample GOMGulsemesocosm_FD_83658 | JGI IMG/M metagenome (GOLD analysis project Ga0105354, IMG submission 83658) | Methane-oxidizing microbial communities from mesocosms in the Gulf of Mexico - GOM9B Gulf of Mexico | ecosystem: Environmental > Aquatic > Marine > Cold seeps | place: USA: Gulf of America...
ATTGATGATGTTAGGTCCTACTGATGCAGAATCTGTGCACACGGCTCAGTCATTACGTTGGAAATTAAAGCGTAAAACTAATGATGAATTGCGTCAGCAGTTTATAGATCAAACTGTTCCTCAGGCTGAGGTGTTAGGGTTGACTATTCCTGATCCAGATTTAAAATGGAATGAAGAACGTAAAAGTTATGATTTCGGTGCTATAGATTGGGATGAGTTTTGGCAAGTAGTTAAAGGTCATGGACCTTGTAATAAAGAAAGACTAGGTGCTAGGATAAATGCATGGGAAGAAGGAGCTTGGGTTCGTGATGGAGCAATGGCGCATGCAGCAAAAAAAGAAATTAAAAAAGCAGTATAGCAACTTGTTGCTAATATTCCCTTGAAAAAGGGAATCTCATAAATAATAATTAGTTTCCCTTTTTCAAGGGAACGATAAATAAATTTGTCGATGAAAAATAATTGGCCTCTTTGGGAAGTATTTATTAGAAGTAAAAACGGATTAGAACATAAACATTGTGGGAGTCTTCATGCATCTGATGCTGAAATGGCATTAGAAAATGCGAGAGATGTATATACTCGTAGAATGGAAGGTGTAAGTATTTGGGTAGTAGAATCAAAAGATATCACTGCTTCAAATCCGGATAATAATGGTGAGTTATTTGAACCTGCACAAGATAAAGTATATAGGCATCCTACGTTTTATATTTTACCAGATGAATTAAAACATATGTAATTTTAGGGTAGCTAAAATTACAATTCTCGTGTAAACGGGAAACTAATTTAAAGATACCCACTTTCGTGGGCATTAAAGATGAAAAACGAAAACTTATACAAATACATACTGGGTGTAGCTGATAATTCATTAATTCTTGGACAAAGAATAGGTGAATTATGTGGTCATGGCCCAAGTTTAGAAACAGATATTGCTTGTACAAATGTTTCATTAGATTTATTCGGACAGGTGCGTAGTTATTTCCAATATGCTGCTGAAATTGCAGGAGAAGGAAAAACAGAAGACGATATCGCATTTTTACGTAGAGAGCGTGAGTATAAAAATGTGTTATTGGTGGAACAGCCAAATACAAATTTTGCCTATACAATTGTTCGTCAGTTTTTATTTGATGTCTATCATTTATTGTTTTTACAAGAACTGCAAAATAGTACAGATGAAACATTAGTTGCTATTGCAAAAAAATCGATAAAAGAGGTAAGTTACCATGAGCGTTTTTCGACTGATTGGGTGAAGCGTTTAGGTGATGGTTCAGAAGTGAGTCGTCAGAAAATTCAAGAAGCGATAAACAACTTATGGACCTATACCGATGAGTTATTCCATCAAACCGATGCGGATAAAGCAATGGTTGCTGCTGGAATAGGAGTAGATGTTACTTTACTAAAAGAAAAATATTACGAAACAGTTAATACTGGTTTAGAAATAGCGACTATTGCAACTCCTGAATCAAAATGGTTTCAAAAAGGAGGTAAAGTTGGTGTGCATACGGAGCATTTAGGATTTATGTTATCTGATATGCAATATATGCAACGTACTTACCCTAACATGGAATGGTAATAATAGAATAAATGATGACTCCTCAAATAGATAAAAAATTACATCCAATTTTAGCTCAGGTGTCTGATCCAGAAATTCCTGTGCTGTCTATATTGGAAATGGGAGTTGTTAGAGCGGCACAAATAGTTAATGGTATTGTTGAGGTGGTTATTACTCCCACTTATTCAGGATGCCCTGCAATGGATGTTATTGGTGATGATATAAAAAAAACACTGAAAGAGAATGGTTATGATGCTACTATTAAATTAGTATTATCCCCAGCTTGGACTACTGATTGGATTACAGAGAAAGGTAGAAAAGCATTGCTCGATTATGGTATAGCTCCTCCTTTAGAAGCAGAAGCTGATAAAGATGTTTTATTAGGAAGTAAAAAATTAGTTGGTTGTCCGCAATGTGGCTCCACAAACACAAAAATGGTAAGTCAGTTTGGCTCCACGGCATGTAAAGCTTTCTTCCAATGTGAAGATTGTCTAGAGCCTTTTGACTACTTTAAATGTTTAAAATAATTAAATCATTCCCGCTATATGCGGGAATTGGTGTTTATATAAAGATATGAGTTCAATAACTTTAAAAATAGAAAATAATGTTGCGTTTCTTACGCTCAACCGTCCAGATGTATTCAATAGTTTCAATAGAGAAATGGCATTGAATCTTCAACAAAAATTAGATGATTGTTCAACCAATGATGAGGTAAGAGCGATTGTTTTAACTGGAAGTGGAAAGGCATTTTGTGCAGGTCAAGATTTAAAAGAAGTGACTAGTCCAGAATTAAACCCTGGATTTAAAGCTATTTTAGAAGAACATTACAATCCAATTATTGAACGAATTCGTGCTATCGAAAAGCCAGTAATTGGAGCTGTTAACGGTGTTGCTGCTGGAGCTGGAGCAAATATTGCTTTAGCCTGTGATATCGTTGTAGCAAATGAAAAAGCAAGTTTTATTCAAGCATTTAGTAAAATTGGTTTGATACCAGATAGTGCTGGGACTTTCTTTTTACCTCGTTTAATAGGTTTTCAAAAAGCATCTGCGTTAATGATGACTGGTGATAAAGTTGATGCTGTAGAGGCAGAGCGTATTGGAATGATTTATAAATATTTTTCGGTTGAAACTTTTGAAGAAGAAGTTGCTAAATTAGCTGTTAAAATGGCCAAAATGCCAACTAAGGGATTGGGATTAACAAAAAGAGTCTTGAACGAATCTTTAGTAAATAATTTAAAAGAGCAATTAGCGTTAGAATCAAAACACCAAATTGAAGCTGCTCAAACAGAAGATTATTCTGAAGGAGTGAATGCCTTTATGGAAAAAAGAAAACCTAACTTCCAAGGGAAGTAAAATATAATATTGATTTGTAATTGGCCTATAATGGTTTTGTGTAAAACTTCATTTGAAGTTGACGTAAAAAAAATCCGTTTGTGATGAATTCCGATTTTATGAGGAAGAAGTTAGTGATTTTTTAGTCATCGAAAATAGGAGTTTATCAAAAGAATTATAAGCCTAGATTTTTTTGTTTCTTTTTTTATCAATGGAAAAAAGAAAAGACAAGATTAAATAACGATAAGTTAATCTGTTTGATGTACTTCATCATTCAAAATTAATTATTTATAAAATTATGAAAGTAGGAATTATAGGTTCGGGTACAATGGGAAGTGGAATAGCACAAGTTGCTGCTACTGCTGCATGTACGGTTAAAATATACGACACCAATCAAGATGCTTTAGATAAAAGCAAAATTAGCTTAGAAAAAGTATTGGCAAGATTGGTTGTTAAAGGAAGAATTGATGAAACTGAGAAATCAAGAATTCAAAACAATATTTCTTATGTAAATAGCTTAAAAGATTTAGGTGATTCAAACCTAACCATAGAAGCTATTGTTGAAAATTTAAACATTAAGCAAAAAGTGTTTTCTGAGTTAGAAACCTATGTTGCTGATGACTGTATTATTGCATCAAATACATCTTCATTATCAATAGCATCTATTGCAGCGTCTTTACAAAAGCCAGAACGTTGTGTAGGAATTCATTTCTTTAATCCAGCTCCATTAATGAAGTTGGTTGAGGTAATTCCAGCAATTCAAACTTCTACGGAGGTGTTGGATAAAGCTACGCAAACCATTTCTGATTGGAAAAAAGTAGTAGCTGTAGCGAAAGATACTCCAGGGTTTATTGTAAATCGTGTAGCAAGACCATTTTATGGTGAAGCGTTGCGTATTTATGAAGAAGGAGTAGCGGATTTTGCAACGATTGACTGGGCTTTAAAAAGCTTAGGTGGTTTTAGAATGGGACCATTTGAATTGATGGATTTTATAGGAAATGATGTGAATTATACCGTTACAGAAACGGTGTTTACAGCATTTTACTTTGACCCTAGATACAAGCCGTCTTTTACACAAAAGCGTTTTTCAGAAGCAGGTTACTTGGGTAGAAAATCTGGAAAAGGATACTACGATTATTCAGAAGGAGCAGTAAAGTCTACTCCAACAGAAGATGCATTAATTGCACAAACAATTTTTGACAGAGTGTTAATCATGCTTATTAACGAAGCGGCAGATGCTTTGTTTTTAAATGTTGCTTCTGCAACCGATATTGATAATGCCATGACGAAAGGAGTAAATTATCCAAAAGGACTATTAGCTTGGGCAGATGAGAAAGGAATTGCTTGGTGTGTAGACAAATTAGATGCGATGTATAACGAATACCATGAAGATCGTTATAGATGTTCTCCGTTATTACGTAAAATGAATAGAGAAGGGAAGAAGTTTTTTTAATAACGAATATCGAACACTGAATTTTGAAGTAAGAAAAACTTCGATATTTTGTATTCGGCATTCATCATTCAGTATTTTTGAAATGATGACACCAAAAGAAATTGTCCATAAAATGTATGATAACGACCCTTTTTCTAAATGGTTAGGAATTGAGATTGATGCTATATCTGAAGGGAGTTGTCAATTATCAATGACTATCCGTGAAGAAATGTTAAATGGTTTTGGTATTGCTCATGGTGGAATAACTTATTCGTTAGCAGATAGCGCTTTGGCATTTGCAGCTAATACACATGGTAGACAATCGGTGTCAATAGATACATCTATCAATCACACAGAAGCATTAAAAGAAGGAGATAGAATTGTAGCAATAGCGAAAGAAGAATCATTGAAAAACAGATTCGGATTTTATAAAATAGAAATCAAACGAGACGATACTATAGTAGCCTTGTTTAAAGGAACAGTGTATCGCACAAATAAAGAGTGGGAGTAAAATAATAATGAATATAGAACAGAAGAATGTAGAATTCAGAAGTTTTATTTGTTAAATAAAATATTTATTAAGAACTGGAGATTGAAAATTCGTTGAGAAGTTTTTACTTCATCATTCGATATTCAAAATTCGATATTCAAAATTCATAATGGAAGCATATATCATTGACGGAGTTAGAACTCCAATAGGAAAATACAAAGGAACATTATCACCTGTAAGAACGGATGATTTAGGAGCAATAGTAATTAAAGCAATAGCGGAACGTAATCCAAATATACCAACAGATGCCTATGAAGATGTTATCATGGGGTGTGCAAATCAAGCAGGTGAAGACAATCGTAATGTAGCACGTATGTCGTCTTTATTAGCAGGCTTACCTCATACGGTTCCTGGGGAAACAGTAAATAGACTATGTAGTTCAGGTTTATCAGCAATCATTCACGCTAATAGAGCAATTAAAGCAGGAGATGGTGATGTGTTTATTGCAGGGGGAGTAGAGCATATGACACGTGGACCCTTCGCTATATCTAAGCCATCAAGTGGATTTGGAGGTGATTCTAAAATGTATGACACTACTTTCGGATGGCGTTTTGTAAATCCAAAGATGCACAAAATGTACGGAACAGATGGTATGGGTGTTACTGCAGAAAACTTGGTAGAGAAGTACAATATCTCTAGAGAAGATCAAGATGCATTTGCTTATAGAAGTCAGATGAAAGCTACAAAAGCTCAAGAATCAGGGCGTTTAGCTAAAGAAATAGTTAACGTAGAAATTCCTCAACGTAAAAAAGATTCAATCATTTTTGCAAATGATGAGTTTATAAAACCTACAACTACGCTGGAAATATTGGCGAAATTACGTGGTGCTTTCAAAAAAGAAGGAGGAAGTGTAACAGCAGGTAATGCTTCAGGATTAAATGATGGTGCCGCAGCAACTATTATAGCTTCTGAAGATGCAGTTAAGAGATACGGTTTAAAACCAATGGCTAGAATAGTAAGTTCTGCAGTTGTTGGTGTAGAACCAAGAATTATGGGTATAGGTCCAGTAAATGCTTCAAATAAAGCATTAGCAAAAGCTGGATTAACAATGGCTGACATGGATGTTATCGAATTAAACGAAGCCTTTGCAGCACAAAGTTTAGCTTGTATCCGTGAATGGGGATTAGCTGATGATGATGCTAGAATTAATCCAAACGGAGGAGCAATTGCTATTGGTCACCCATTAGGGGGTACTGGTGCTCGTATAGCATATTCTGCAGCTTTAGAATTACAGGAGACGAACAAACGATATGCATTAATCACTATGTGTATTGGTGTAGGTCAAGGATATGCAGCTATTATTGAAAATGTAAACTTATAGGAAAATGCCCTTATATTATTACGTATTATTGATTATGTTAATACTGACAGTTTCTATTGTTTATAGGAAAAGAAAAGGATTGTCAGTAACGCCTATTGTGAACGGAATTTTAACAATGATGATTATATATGCTTCAGTAATATTTGCTTTTTTTTATTCGCAGAATGCAGATTTAAGAGAGCAAGTGTCTAAGTATGGAAATACCATTAAAAATTCTGATCAAGCATATGCTGAACGTGAAATAGAAGTTGAGCAAGAAATTAAGGATATAAAAAATAGTGAGGCTTATTTTAATGACCAATTAAAGTTAAAAAGCACTTATTTTAATGAGGTTTCTAGTTATGCTTTAAATCAGCATAATACTTGGAAAGAATTTATTGCTGATAAAAATTTCGAAGCACCCTATAATTATGAATATCAGCGCTTGGTTGATATGGAAAATGAGAAAACTAAAGCGTTTTATGGCTTTTTAGCAGATAAAAATATTTTTGAAACTAAGTATCATGGTGAAACATACATAGAAAACATTTGCGATAATATTTTTCATTATTCCAATTTTAATTATGATGAACAGAATTATGATGATATAGAGAATATTAATAAATCAATTTCTTATGATTTTTTTAAAGGTGGTAATTATGATGTAATTAAAGATCTAGCAGAAAGTAATATGTTATATGAATATATTAAAAATGCTAGCAGAAGTAGTTCTCAGATTATGGAAATATGGACTAATGTGAAGACTTTAGTTTTTGATAAAATAAAAAAAGAAGATTTATTTGGAGAGAGCGACACCGAAACTTTAACCACTCTAACTAATCTGATTAAAAGTTATCAACTAATAACTAATTTGCCTAACCATACGGATCTTTTCGAAAAGTATGATTTTGAAGACGATGAATTAAAAGAAAAACTTTCAAGCTTATATAATACAACAACTTTTGAGGATATTGATGTAGGCTATATTCAAGACGATTTTTATTGGTACTTTGGCTTTTGGGATAGACGTTATAAAGAAGGAAATTCAGAAGTAGTACATAATATTTTAAAAGAAATTCAACAGCACTATAACAATTAAGTAGATGAAAAAATCAACAATAATATTATTGATGCTTTTTTTTGCTGTTCTAGCAGGAATTGGTTATTTTGTTTACGAGAAAGATGTTCTAAATAAACAGGAAGATGAACTATATTCATTAGTTCGTGAACATAGGGGTGAAATGAATTATTTAGAGGACCATAAAGAACGTTCTAGTAGCGTAAATGATAATGAGTTTTATTTTTCATATGAAACTGATTTTATGTTTTATAAAACGGTAGAGGGGGTAAAAGAAGGAGGGTATTACGCGAATCAAGAAGCTGCTGATGGTTTAGCGTTAGCAACTATTGATCTTATAAAAAAGGAAGACAAAGAATTTTATAAAAATCTATTTGCATATGCCTTAAGTGTTGAAAATGGTGATGGAGATTCATCGTTTTCATTAGAAATTTTTTGGTTTAAACATGCGTATTATTTAAAGGCACATAATGTAGAGTTTGAACATTATTCCTATGAAGAAGATAATCTGTCAGAAGAAGAAATAAAAGAAGAGGTTACACCGTTATTGGCAAAGTATTTTATAGCAAATTATATTAATTCATTTCGAAATCCTAAAAAGTTATCTAATTTTTTTGATCAAAATAGTAGCATGTTTTATAGTTATGTTTCAAAAGATTTCTATAAAAAAGTCTTTAAAAAACAAGTCGATGAACTTTTAGATGCTTATCATAAAACGAAAGGTATTAGTGATAAAGATGCTTATTTTCAACAATTAATAGAACAAAAATCATTTGAAGAGAATTATTGGGATCAGCTGTTTTGGTATAGAAGGCACCTTGAAGGAAACACAAGTGCTGTGTTTAGAGTATTTGATGAAGTAGATATACATTATAGTAATATAAAACAATAACTATTGGCTAGCTTTTTAAAAAATATAGACATAACGGAAGAAACTATAATTTATAGTATAGCGATACTTGCATTAGTTACTATAAGTTTATTCGTTGCTCATAGGAATAAACTGCATATTAAAAACAAGAGTTTTAATATATATAGTCTTTTAGCTTTAATTGGTATTTCGTTAGTGGGGTCTATGATTATAAATCAATCTGGTTTAAATAAAAACACAGAACAACAAATAGATGATTTAGAAAATCATTTGTCCAAAGCAGATGATAATTATTTTCAAAAGCAAAATGAAGTAACTCAAGAAATTCAAAACACGAAAAACAGCTATGATTATACCCAAGAAGTATTGGGAATAAAATCAAAATATATAGATACTTTAAGTTATAAACTGTTTGAGTTTAACAAAAATGCTTCAGAAAAAATAAATGCATTAGATTTATATAATAAATTATACGATAAGCATAAAAATAATTTTGAGAGTAATAATTACGAGCCAATAACAAAAAATATTTTAAACTCAGTAACAGATTATGACTATCATGTGTATTCTGGTTTAGCAAATTGGTTGAGAAGAATCCGTGATCATAGAGCAAACTTACACTTTAAATCGACTGATGATAAATTAATTTATGATGAAGAAGAGGATTATTTTTCTGAAGTTGAAGATAATGACAAAGATTATATTGAAGAGAGTGCATTAGAAAACTTTTTATTTGATAATATTTATCAAATAAAGACTAATAATGAAAAGATTAAACAAATTTGGGGCTTTATAAAGCCGGTTGTTTTCAAAAAAATAAAGAAAAAGCATTTGAGTTATATACCTGGTTATTATGAAAGTAAAAATAATCCATTTTTATTTTTAGATTACGTAATAAAAGTACATGACTACTTGTACACTAAGCCAAATGTTGAAAGTTACTTTGAAAACTATAATTACGAATTGGATACTCAATTAGAAAGTAATGGTGATTATATTTTTGAGGTTTTTAATGATTTAGATGATGATTTAAAAAAAGAATTTAGTTTTATGGCGCTTACAGCCGATGAGCATACAGGGTTTTATTGGGCTTTTGGTTTTTGGGATAGACGATATAATGATGGTACAACCGAAACGATTTACGACATTTTGGTAGAAATAAATAATTACTATAAAAATTAAATATTGAAAAAAGTAACATTTATATTATTAGTAGTTTTAACTATAGCCTCTTTCTGGTTTTTGCAATTAAAAAGGCAAGAAGAAGGATTAATAGCCAAACACCAAACTTTAAAATTAAGCCAAGAAGACGAAAATTATAAATTAAAAAAAATAGAGAATAATAAACAGTTTGAAGTTGTTATTGATAAAAATGGCCACGAAATAATTTTTGATAGCGGAATAAATAAAAACTTCATAAATGTAATACAATATGTAAAAAATGAGGAAGAGCCAAGTTATAAAGACATAGATTCCATTTTAAAAAATCAGCTTGTCGTTTTACTTGAGAATGAAAATTTTAATATTAATTTTTTTGCGTACGCTTTATTGAGTGAAGACATTAAAAAAAGTAGTACTCAAATAGTAAAAGATACTTTGTTTATTACAAATCTTGATGAAGTTAAAGAAGATTCATTATTTCCAGATTTTCGGTACTATAGTAATCTAGATGTGTATATTGATAAGTATGATGGTTTAGCAAAGTTTGATCGTTTTACTGAAAAAATCATTTTAATAAATAAGTTCAGAAATTATATTTTAAAAAAATATATCGACTTGTTAAGGGATTCTCACATTCTAGAAAAAACATTTAATAGGTATAAGCACGATATTTATGCTTTAATTCCTAAAAGTTATTACGATCATAAAATAAAAAAAACTGCTGATGAACTAATCAAAACGTATGCTGAATTTAAATCAATTGAAGATAAGGATGCTTTTTGTTCCAAAATATTAGAAGACAAAAGAATGCTAAGTATAACTTGGTTTAAAGCTTTTTGGTACAGAAGATATTTAGAGGGAAATAGTGATACGGTCTTTAGAATATTAAGTGAAGTAAGTATATATTACAGTTCAGCGAAATAGAGATATGAAAATAGAACGAACAGGATTAATATTATACGTTGTAAAATATGACGAGTGCGTTTTGTTTTATAAGAAAGTAATGAACTTGGATGTTCTATTTGAAAATAATGATTTAACTTGTTTTGATTTTTTCGGAACCTATTTAATGGTGGAAAGGGAAGATAGGAATGAGTTTACAAATAATGATTTAGGATTACCTGAAAACTTTAGTTGTTTAAGAATGAATGTGGATAATGTAAAAGAATTTTCAGAACAATTAAAAATGAAAGGAGTTGCTGTGAATTATCAAGAACATTCATGGGGAACCATAGCAAAGTTTAAAGACCCAAATGGGAATCTGGTAGCTTTTAAAGATGAAAAAGGATTTGCGAAACAAATAGAAGAAAATAAAAATTAACGATTTACTATCGTTGGTTTTAGAATGAGATATAATAATGTTTTAACCGACCTATAATAATTTTGTGTAAAACTTCATTTGAAGGTGACGTAAAAAAATCCGTTTGTGATGAATTCTGACGATAGGAGGAAGAAGTTAGTGATTTTTTAGTCATTGAAAATAGAAGTTTTACAAAAGAATTATAAGTCTAGATTTTTTTGTTTCTTTTTTCATCAATGGAAAAAAGAAAAGATAAAACTATTAAAAATGAAATTAGAAAACTACATAAATGGTCACTGGGTAAAAGGTGAAGGAGACGGAATTCCAATGTTTGATGCCGTAACAGGGGAGACAATTGGTTTTTCAACTACTGCAGGATTAGATATTCCTAATGTTTTACAATACGGTAGAACTAAAGGAGGGGAGAAATTACGTAAAATGACTTTTCAAGAGCGTGGAAACATGCTTAAGACATTGGCGTTATATCTTACTAAAAGAAAAAGAGAATTTTACGAATTAAGTTACAGGTCTGGAGCAACTAAAATTGATAGTTGGATAGATATAGAAGGTGGTTTTGGAAATTTATTTGCCAATGCATCGTTACGTAAATTATTCCCTAATCAACCTTTCCATGTGGAAGGAGATCCTATAGATTTATCTAAAGGAGGTCGTTTTATGGCGCATCATATTTTAGTGCCCAAAAAAGGAGTTGCTGTACATATTAATGCATTTAACTTCCCAATTTGGGGAATGTTAGAAAAATGCGCTGTTAACTGGATGGCTGGTATGCCAGCAGTAGTATTGCCAGCACCACAAACAGCTTATTTAACGGAAGCAGTAGTTAGAGTAATTGTAGATTCAGGTATTTTGCCAGAAGGAGCGCTACAATTATTGAGTGGTATGACTAAAAATATTTTAGATACTGTAGATTCTCAAGATGTAGTAACCTTTACAGGTTCTGCTCATACGGGTAGATTATTAAAAGCACATCCTAGATTATTACAAGAATCGGTTCCGTTTACTATGGAAGCAGATTCATTAAACTGTTCTATCCTTGGTGAAGATGCCGTGCCAGGAACGCCAGAATTCGATTTATTCGTAAAAGAAGTGCGTAAGGAAATGACGGTAAAAACGGGTCAGAAATGTACTGCTATTCGTCGTATAATGGTTCCTGAAAACTTGGTTGAAGATGTTCAAATAGCTTTAGGAAAGCAATTAGATAAAGTGACGATTGGTGATCCTCGATTAAAAGAGGTTCGTATGGGGGCTCTAGTGAGTAAAGCACAAGTACAAAGTGTAAAAGATCAGGTAGCTATATTGGCGAAAACTGCACAAATAGTGTATGGTAATTTAGATACGGTAGACGTGGTCGGTGCTGATGCAGAAAAAGGAGCTTTTATGAGGCCGATTTTAATGCGTGAGGATAATCCATTTACCAATACTGCTGTTCATGAATTAGAAGCATTTGGTCCAGTTAGTACTATTATGCCTTATAAAGATTTAGATGAAGCAGTTACTTTAGCTCAAATGGGTAAAGGGTCATTAGTATCTTCTATTTTTACATTTGATGATAAAATTGCACGTGACTATATCGTAGAAGCAGCATCTCATCATGGTCGTATTTTAGTTGGAAACAGAGAAAATGCAAAAGTAAGTACAGGTCATGGATCTCCATTACCACAATTGACTCATGGTGGTCCAGGTAGAGCTGGAGGAGGTGAAGAAATGGGTGGAATGCGTGGTGTGAAACATTACATGCAACGTTGTGCTATTCAGGGTACTCCAACTACGTTAACAGAAGTTACAGGTATTTACCAACCTAATGCAGATTATAAAGAAACGGATAAACATCCATTCGCATATCATTGGGAAGATATCAAACCAGGTATGTCTTTAAAAACACATAAGCGTACAATTACTGATACCGATATTATCAATTTTGGAAATTTAACTTGGGATCATTTTTATGCCCACACGGATATTACTTCTTTGGAAGGAAGTATTTTCGAAAAGCGTACCGCTCATGGATATTTCATTATAGCTGCAGCAGCAGGATTATTTGTATATCCTAACAAAGGTCCAGTAGCCGCTAATTACGGATTAGAAGAATGTAGATTTTTACGCCCAATTTATCATAACGATACTGTTTATGTACGTTTAACATGTAAAGAACGTGTAGATCGTGATTCTAGAGGAACAGAATTACCAAGTGGAATTGTGAAATGGTTTGTTGAGGTATTTGATCAAGAAGATGAATTAGTAGCAGTAGCGACTATTTTAACGATGGTTCAAAAGAAAAGCCCTTTTGCTGATATTAGTAAGAAAACAATTTCTAGCTATTTAAATAACCTTACTGAAGCTACTAAGCCAGTATGGGGAAACATGAGTGCTCAAGAAATGGTAGAACATTTAGAATATTCATTAAGAGTAGCGTCTGGGGAAGTTCAGGATTTTGAAATAGAAACACCTGAGAAGATTTTAGAACAGGTACACGAGTCGTTATATACGCATATTCGAATGCCTAAAAATTATAAAGCTCCAGTTATTTTACAAGATAGATTAACAGAAATGCAATATCAAAACTTAGCCGAAGCAAAAGTAAAATTGATGGAAGCTTATGATACTTTTGAATTGTACTTCAAAGAAAATCCAGAAGCAACAACTAAAAATGCTGTTTTTGGAATGCTGACAAAATTTGAATGGAATTTAACGCATACGAAACATTTTAATCATCACTTTGAACAATTTGGTTTGCTATAAGAAAATGAAATATTATAATGAAAGTCATCGCGCATTTATTGCGCGAGCGCTTTCAATGATAATCTAATGTCTAAAAAGTATTATACATATATTCTAACACATGAAAGGAATCATATTTTTTATGTTGGGATAACGAATAGTATAGAAAGAAGAATATCGGAACATAAGAAAAGTACACATGGAACTCATGTTGGACGTTATAATATTAAAAAGTTAGTCTATTTTGAAGCTCATTCAGATGTAAGAATAGCAATTAAAAGAGAAAAGACTATAAAGAAATGGAAAAGAGAGTGGAAGATCAACATTATCACTGAACAAAACCCTGAATGGATAGACTTAAGTACAGAGTGGGATCTTTCAAAATATAATTAGAAATAAAATAAACCGAATCCGCAACAAGTGCGGATTGACATAATAAAAAGCAATGACAGCACCATACGTAAAACAAGACATACAAAACGGAATAGCAACTATTGAATTTTTTCACCCAGCACATAATTCATTACCAGGAGATATATTAGCAAAATTAGCAGCTAATATTACAGAAGCAGGAGAAAATGAAGGAGTAAAAGTAATCATCTTAAAAAGTGGTGGAGCAAGAACTTTCTGTGCTGGAGCAAGTTTTAAAGAATTAATAACAATTAACGATGCGGAAACAGGAAAAGTATTCTTTTCAGGTTTTGCCAACGTAATCAACGCAATGCGTAAATGTCCGAAGTTTATTATTGGGCGCGTACAAGGGAAAACCGTTGGAGGTGGAGTAGGAATTGCTTCGGCAACGGATTACTGTATGGCTTCTAAATTTGCTTCAATTAAATTAAGTGAATTAAATGTAGGTATCGGACCATTTGTTGTTGGACCAGCTGTAGAGCGTAAATTAGGATTAACAGGAATGTCTCAAATAGCAATTGATGCGAATTCTTTTTATACTGCAGAATGGGCACAAGCGAAAGGATTGTATGCGCAAGTATATGATTCTACTGAAGAGTTGGATGAAGCTGTAAAAGCATTTGCTGAAAACTTGTGCACTTACAATCCAGAAGCAATGACGGAAATGAAAAAAATTATGTGGGAAGGAACAGAACATTGGGATACTTTATTAGCAGAAAGAGCGGTGATTTCTGGTAGATTAGTCTTATCTGATTTTACAAAAGAAACATTGAAGAGGTTTAAGTAATCAATAACGAATATTGAACACCGAATAATGATGTATCGTAATTTCATCATTCGGTGTTTTTTGTTCATCATTCAATATTTATAATGATATATTCATTCAAAGGATTTATTCCGGTAATACACGAAAGTAGTTTTGTACATCCGCTTGCGGCAGTAACGGGTAATGTGATTATTGGAAAAAATTGTTATATAGGTCCAGGTGCAGCCATTCGAGGTGATTGGGGACAGATTATTTTAGAAGACGGAGTAAACGTACAAGAAAACTGTACGGTACACATGTTTCCCGGAAAATCTATTACGCTAAAGGAGTCAGCTCATGTTGGTCATGGAGCCATTATTCATGGTGCTAACTTAGGTAGAAACTGTATGATAGGGATGAACTCCGTTATTATGGATGACGCCGTAATTGGTGATGAATGTATTGTTGGTGCCATGGCATTTGTTAAGGCAAATGCAGTATTTGAAAAACGTCAATTAATAGTAGGAAACCCAGCCAAGGCAATTAAAGAAGTTTCTGAAGGAATGATTGGGTGGAAAACCAAAGGAACTCAACTGTATCAAACATTGCCTGCCGATTGTCATGAAACCATGAAAGAAGTAGAGCCATTACGAGAAATACCTAAAAATAGGCCCACTCAAGAAGCGTATTATAATACGTTAAATGAATTTTTGAAGAAGTGACACTACAAGAACTTCAAATAGATTTAGAGAAAATTAACCATAGTATGGCTTCAAGAGCTAAGGCGGTAGCGGTAGTGGTTGATCATCCTGAAGCGATTCCTGAATTAATACAGTATGCTTTTAATGGGCTCAAGGATTCCCATAAAGTTTGTTGGTGGTTAGAGTTTTTAAACCGTCAGTATTTAGAAATCTTATGTCCTTATATTATAGAAATTCTAAGTGGAGCAACTCATTTAACAAATGATTCCGCAATACGACCTATCGCAAAAATCATTGAGCGATTTGCCCTAGACTATTATTCTAAAAATAGAAGTGAAATTATTGGAGTTATGATGACGCCAATGGTAAAAGAAAAAATGGTAGAGTTGTGTTTTCAATGGTTAATAGATACTAAAATAAAAGTAGCTGCTAGAGCTTATTCCATGACTAGTTTATTTCATTTGGGTAAAGATATACATTGGGTGCATAATGAATTACAAATGGTTATAGAACAAAGTTATGCTACAGAAAGTGTAGCCTATCAAGCAAGAGCAAGAATGATATTAAAGAAATTGAAGAAGTAATTTCTTTTTTGACGATATTTGCAGTCCCAAAAGTATTATATAATGATAAACTACATTTTAGAAGAGTTAGATTCTTTAAGAAAAGAATTAATCAGTCACACACTATATAAGGAAGTTAAGACAACTAAAGATGTGCAGTTGTTTACTGAACAACACGCTTTTGCGGTATGGGATTTTATGTCATTATTAAAAGCTTTACAGCAACATTTAACATGTGTTAGTTTACCATGGACCCCTTCATCTAATCCAACAACCAGACGCTTTATTAACGAAATTGTTTTTGGAGAAGAAAGCGATGTAGATCAAAATGGGAAAACCATGAGTCATTACGAAATGTATTTAGAGGCTATGCAACAGTTAGGCGCAAATACATCTCAAATGGAAGAGTTTTGTGGTTTAATACAAGAAGGAGCCTCTGTTGAAAAAGCATTTCAACAAATAAATGTTTCTGAGGCTGTAAAGAATTTTGTGTCTTTTACTTTTGAAGTTATTGCTACCCAAAAGCCGCATGTTATTGCAGCCGTATTTACTTTTGGTAGAGAAGATTTAATTCCGGATATGTTTATTGAAATAGTAAAAGGAATAGGAAATAAGCAAGCGATTGATAAATTAGTTTATTATTTAGAACGTCATATAGAACTGGATGGAGACGAACATGGACCTATTAGTTTAAAAATGGTAGAAGAATTATGTGGACTAGATCAGGTTAAATGGGATGAAGCTTTAAGATATAGTAAGCAAGCTCTGCAGCACAGGATCTTTTTATGGGACGCTATAATGGAAAGGATAGCTTTAAAAGAAGCAATTCTAATATAGGATTTATGAATAAGTTTTTAGCTTTTTTATTATTAAGTTTAGGTAGTCTATCGGTATTTTCTCAATCTGAAATTATTGAATCGGAACTAAGAGATCATATTTTATTTTTAACTTCTGATAAAAATGCTGGTCGTGGAGCTGGAGGAAAAGAAAATAAGAGAATTGTAAGATATATAAAGCGCGAATTCAAGAAAACAAAGTTAAAATCGTTTAAAGAGGGCTTTAAGCAAGATTTTACAGCAAAGTTACGCGTGTATAATGGGATGCCTAAAAAGATAGTAAAAACGCATAATGTTATAGGGTATATAGAAGGGAGTGATGAAAAGTTAAAGAATGAATTTATAGTGTTAGGAGCACATTATGATCATTTGGGCTTAGGAGGTCCTTCGTCAAAGTCAGATAAAAAGAATGCGATTCATTATGGAGCTGATGATAATGCAAGTGGTACAGCAGCTTTATTAGAAATAGCAGAAAAAATAGCTTCTCAAAAACAGAATTTAAAAAGAAGTGTTTTATTCATTGCGTTTGGAGCAGAAGAACAAGGGTTACTGGGGAGTAAGTTTTTTGTTGAAAATCCGTTGGTACCGTTATTTCAGGTAAAACTAATGATTAATATGGATATGATAGGCAGGTTAAATGACGAAAAACAGGTTTTTATGGGGGGAGCAGGAACCTTTCCTAACGGTGTTGATTTCATGCAAACCTTAGGAGAATCTTTAAATTTAACCCCTATTGTTCATGCAGGTTCTGTTGGTGGTTCTGATCATGTTTCTTTCTATAAAAAGAATATTTCAGTATTAGGTATTCATACAGGTGGTCATCCACAATATCATACTCCAGAAGATACTATTGATTTAATTAACTTTAAAGGTCACAGATTAGTTTGTGAGTATATTTTTCAAGCCATAATGAAATTAGCTACATCAGATTATAAGATGGAGTTTATTAATCAAGATTGATTATCTGTGTTAGATTCAAGTAGCCTCTTTTATAATTGATGTAAAAACTATTTAGTACTGTCTAACAAATGTGATAAATCCAGTTGATTGGTTTGTTTGCTTGTAGAAAGTGTAATTAGACTTTGTACATTTCCTAAATAGGGTAGTAAGGTAAGTTTTGTGATAATAAATTTTTCATAGGCTTCAATATCTTCTACTACTAATTTAAGTAGATAGTCAAAATTTCCACTTACTCGATGGCATTCTATTACTTCAGGGAAGTCATTAATTTCGTTTACAAATTTTTCTAAGTAGCTTCTAGTGTGGCCTTGTAATGTAAGGCCAATGAAAACAATTTGCTTTAGTCCGATTTTCTTCTGATTTAATACAGCTACATATTTATCGATATAATTTTCTTTTTCTAATTTTTTGATACGTTCAAACACAGGAGTTGTCGATAAGCCTAAATTTTCCGAAATACTTTTTACAGTACGATTGGAGTCCTCCTGTAAAAGCTTCATTATTTTATAATCAATACTATCTAATTTCATAATGGTTGTTTTTTTGGTATCAAAGCTTAAAAATCAAAAATAAAGAATAATATTATTTTATTACATTGTATTGTGGAACAAAATTCTTTATTTACTTATAAATGTAGATTTTACAAATGAATTAAAAGCTGTTTACGTATCTTTATTCTTTTATATATAAAATTTTAAAATGGCTATAATAGAATTGAAAATGCCCAAAATGGGAGAAAGTATTTCTGAAGCAACAATAATTAATTGGTTGTTTCAAGTAGGGGATACAGTAGATGCTGAGGAAACTATTTTAGAAGTAGCAACTGACAA
>Ga0105354_1000907_pt1 | contig 18322 bp, 20 predicted proteins | sample GOMGulsemesocosm_FD_83658 | JGI IMG/M metagenome (GOLD analysis project Ga0105354, IMG submission 83658) | Methane-oxidizing microbial communities from mesocosms in the Gulf of Mexico - GOM9B Gulf of Mexico | ecosystem: Environmental > Aquatic > Marine > Cold seeps | place: USA: Gulf of America...
ATCAGTTAAATCTGGTTATGCACGTAACTTCTTATTACCTCAAGGTAAAGCAGTATTTGCATCTGAAGCTAACGTAGCTCACTTTGAAAGCCGTCGTGCTGAAATTGAAGCTAAATTAGCATCAACGTTAACAGCCGCTGAAGCTCAAGCAGCTAAAGTTGTTGCTTTGGCTGAAGTAACTATCGCATCATCTGCTGGTGATGAAGGTAAGTTATTCGGTTCAATCGGTACTCGTGATATTGCTGATGCAATCACTGAAGCTGGCGTTGAAGTAACTAAAGCGCAAGTACGTATGCCTTTAGGTACAATTCGTGAAGTCGGTGAATTCGAAATCGCTATTCACTTACATAACGATGTTGATACTAGTATCAAAGTTATCGTTATTGCTGAAGCTTAATTTAGTCCGCTAAATTAAGTTTTACAAATACCGTTATTTCTTCATTGAAATAGCGGTATTTTTTTATCTAGAAAACGAGAACTTATTACTATTAAATTCAGTTTCATAAGTAATTCAAGTTATTTAAAGTCAGGAACTGACCAAACATCTCTATCAAGCCGTTTTCGCTCAAGCATGCCGCCAATTCCTTGCAAACCGCCAGTATGTAAAAGAACAATTCTTTGCCCCTTGGAAAAGTAACCTTGCTCAATTAAATCTAGAAAAGCGAGGAGCATTTTTCCTGAATATACAGGTTCAAAAACAAACCCCGTTTGCAGGTTGAAATTAACTATTCGCTGCTCATCTTCTTTACTAAACTTTGCATAACCACCACGATGAAACTCTGACAATATTTGCCAGTTATAAAAATGCTGCTCCTCGCTAAGTAAGTGATTCACTTGTTCTGTTAAGTAACCGTCTTGCTTTAATACAGATATGCCTAGAAGTTGATGTTGGTTATTATCGGCTTGTATCAATCCTGCTAAAGTTCCGCCGCTACCCACTGGCGTTAATAAAGTATCAAACTCGCATTGTTGATTTAATTCGGTAATTATTTCACCTACTCCACCTAACGCTAACTTGTTACTGCCACCTTCGGGAACAAGCAAATGATCAGGGTACTTTTGCTTTAAGTTCTCGAGATAATCAGTGTCTTCACGTAAACGATAAGTTTTTCTATCAACAAAGTTGATTGCCATACCCCATTGTTGCGCCATTGTTAGCGTGTAATTACTGGCGTAGTCTGATTCACCACGAATAATGCCAATACTATTTAAACCTTGTTGTTGGCAAGCAAAGGCTAATGCATGAATATGATTAGAGAAGCTGCCACCGAAACTTATTATGCCCTTATAATTATTATTTTTTGCGAAAAGTAGATTGAATTTCAATTTACGCCATTTATTGCCTGAAATTATTGGATGAATGTGATCGTCACGCTTTACTGAAACGATGAGCTGATGTTTTTCAAAAATGGGATGAAAGATTCTTTCTAATTTAGATAGTGTTTGCATAAAAGGTAATGTTTTTCTTTACTTAAATATAACTACTCAATAAAAAAACTTGCGCCTTTAATGGAATAGAGGATAATGAAATTAAGGCATATAACTACAAATAATAATATTGATAAATGTCACTTATTAAAAAAATAAATAATATTTTCTCAAAAGTAGAGTCTAAAGATTTGTTAGGCGTGAGTCTACGCTTACAGTCGTTTGCCTTTTTTTCTTCTCCAGAACAAGGGGAATCACAGTTTCAGCAGATTGATTCTCCATTAGCTGCACATCCTCAACAGATTAAAATTCAACAAGAGAAATATCAACTTCATGGCCAATGTCATCTGGTTTTAGCATCATCGCAAACGCAAATAGTACAAGTAGATAAGCCTAATATTCCCGAAAGTGAATTAAATGCCGCATTAAAATGGCAAATTAAAGATTTAGTCAATTATTCTCCAGAAGATATGGTACTTGATTATTTTGATGGGCCAACCCTTGCTGGCGGTAATGAAAAACTAAACGTTGTCTGTGCCTCTAAAAAAGAATTATTAAGCTTTATAGAGCCACTTAGCCATGATGGACTAACATTAAAGTCGATAACCACAGAAGAATTTGCATTTGCTAGTTTACTTAAAGTACAAAACGATGCCTGTTTAATGGTTTGCCAGCAACCTAATGAAGAAATTATTTTGTTAATTGTTAAGCAGGGGAAGGTGTTTTTTTCGCGCCGCTTACGTGGCTTTTCTCAAATAGCGACAAAAACAGAAGAAGAGTTGTCTTTTGGTATTATTGATAATTTGAATCTAGAAATTCAACGTTCGACCGATTATTTTGAACGTCAATTGAAGCAAGCGCCGATACGCACAATTGAAGTTATTGTCCCTATGACCAATGAAGCTGTATTAGCACGTAAGTTAGCCGAAAATACTAACGTGGCTGTAAATTTACTCACTATGCCTGAAGGCTTTAATAATAATCGAGAATTTGCAGTAAATATTGGCGCGACACAGTTGAATAATATGGAGCCGATCAGCTAATGGCAAAAAATTCAATTAATTTACTCCAAGCAGATTTATTACCTAAGCAGGCATTGGTGACTTTGCCGAAAGTTGTTACGCTTTGGTTCGTAGTGTTTTTATTCATGTTATCTTGGACCTTTCTGAACCAGTATCAAGTATCAACATTAAGCGCCAAGCACTTAGCGTTATCCCAAACAAAAGCGAAACAAACTAAGTTACTTGCTCAATTACAAGATAAAGTGAAAACTAATCGTGCTAGCTCAAAAGTCATTGAAGAACTTGCTATGTTAAAAAGTTTTTTGAAAAATAAAAATGTATTGCTGGGTGAATTAACAGATCCAACCCATACTTCGGTTGCAGGCTTTGCTTCAGCAATGACTGAGTTATCAATGATGCATCATAAAGATATTAGTTTGCGGAATGTAAATATTACATATCAAGATTTAACTTTTTCTGGTTTAGCACGAACCCCAGAAGCTGTTCCTGCATGGTTGGCCAAATTTGAGTCATCAAAGTTTTTGTCAGGTAAATCATTTGTAAATTTTTCACTTAACGAAAACGAAGAAAAACTTACCGAATTTTTAGTTAGCTCTAAAGCAAGTGCAGGGAATGCTGATGAATAAACAATGGCAAACGTACTGTGAAAAATATTTAGTTATCACACCACGTGAGCAATATATGGTGTTGTTTACTGGACTAATTGCAATTATTTTTATTATTCATGCCTTTTTTATTGACGATAATGCGTCAAAAATCGAAAAGTTTGAAAAACAGGTTGTGCAAATTACTAATGAAAATCGTAGAGCTAAAGATTCTATATCGGTACTTGAAGGCGGTTTATCAAAAGATCCTAATTCAGAACTGAATAAGCAAATTTCACAATACAAAGAAAGATTAAAAAAAGTTGATGTGAATTTATTACAACTGACCTCTGATTTGATAAGTCCTGTGCAGATGCGTCATGCGTTAATGCAATTGTTAAAAACTCAAAAAGGTGTTTCATTGCAGTCATTTCAAGTCATTGCTGCAGAGCCTATAACTTTCCCTAATTCAACACCTGTCGTTAAAGATGACGGTAATAAAACAACTGACGTAGATAATAATCACCAAGAAGTAGTGCTTTATCGCCATGCAATAAAACTTAAACTTAGCGGTAGTTATTTTCAATTACGTGATTATTTAACACAACTTGAAGCATTGTCGTGGAAGTTTTTTTGGCAAGAGTTCAACTACCAGCTTAAAGAATATCCGGTAAGCGAGTTAGAAATCGAAATGTATAGTTTGAGTACTAAACGGGAGTTTATCGGTGTTTAAAAATCTAACGTTAAACAGTTTATATTTCACTATCATGTTGATGACATTTTCAGTGAGTGCACAAAATAATGATCCTACAAAACCTTTGTCTGCAGGAGGTTTTTCTTCAATTAGTAAGGCCGAAGCATCGACGAAAGCAGAATTAGTATTAGAAAGTATTATTCATGGTTTCGAAGTGCATACGGCTGTTATTAATGGTCAAGTGTTAAAAGTAGGTGACTTTATTCGTCAGTATGAATTAGTAGCGGTGAATAACACCAGCGTGGTCTTACGTTCAGCAGAAAAACGCTTAAAGCTCAGTGTGTTTTCTCGTGTCGTGGTTAAATCAAAATGAAAAGATATGATCAAATGAAAAATTCTCAAGCAAAACTTTATTGTTTCACGTTACTTTTAGCTTTATTTGGCTGTCAAACGGCACCAGATAAACCAACAGAAATAATTGGTGCCTTAGACGCGGCGATAAAAGAGTCTAGTAAACCTGAACCTAAAGCATTGAAAAATGTTCCTAATGCTATCCAGCAAGAATTAATGCAACGCAGTATAAACCAAGCTCGACAAGGTTTATTAGCAGAAAAACGTTTAGAAATTTCAGCGAGTGATGTTAGCGCACAAGAATTTTTTGCCGCTTTAGTTGATGAGTCACCTTATAGCGTTGTGGTTCATCCAGATGTAACTGGCACAATTACCTTAAATTTGAAAAATAGTACCCTGCATGAAGTGCTAGACGTTGTAGAAGAAGTTTACGGTTACGAAATTCGCCGTAAAGGTAAAGTCGTACAAATTTACCCTGCAGGTATCCGCACAGAAACTATTGCTCTTAATTACTTGTACGTAAAACGTTCAGGCATGTCGAGTATGAATATTAATTCTGGTGGTGTGTCAGAAAATGGTCAAAATAGTGGTAATAACTCTAACAGCAACTCAAATAATTCGAACAGTTCAGGTAATTCACGCAGCTCAAATAATAACAATCAAAATAATCAACAAGGCAGTGGTGGTGTTAATATTTACACCGAAACTGAATCTGATTTTTGGACCGAATTAAAAGAAACATTAACTTTACTTGTTGGCTCAGAGCAAGGGCGTTCTGTGATTGTTTCTCCGCAAGCAGGCTTAGTCACCGTTAGGGCTTTACCTGAAGAAATAAAAGTGGTTAAAAACTTTATTAAAGATACAGAAAGCCATCTACGACGACAAGTTATCATTGAAGCAAAAATTATGGAAGTTACCCTTAATGATGATTATCAACAAGGTGTTAAGTGGGATCAAGTTCTGGGGAGTATTGGCAGTAGCGATTTAACTTTTTCAACGGCTGGCGGTATTGCGGGTAATATTATTTCAGGTACGATTGGAGGCACGAGTAGCTTAGCGTTTAATAACAATGACTTTACTGGTGTGATTGACTTACTTTCAACACAAGGTAACGTGCAGGTACTTTCAAGCCCAAGAATAACCGCAACTAATAACCAAAAAGCGGTAATAAAAGTTGGGGAAGATGAATATTTTGTTACTGATATTTCTAGTACAACGACCACTGGCACCTCAACTACAACGACTCCAGACATTGATTTAACCCCTTTTTTCTCTGGTATTGCTTTAGATGTAACGGCGCAAATTGATGAAAATGATGAAGTTATTCTTCATATTCATCCTTCTGTTACATTGACAAAAGAACAAGTTAAAGTGATCAAATTTGATGGTGAAGAGGTTGTCTTGCCTTTAGCACAAAGTAGTGTTCGAGAATCAGATACTATCATTCGCGCTAAATCAGGTGAGATTGTTGTCATTGGTGGCTTAATCGAAACACGAAAAGTTGATATGGAATCAAAGACGCCGTTTTTAGGGGATATTCCATTACTTGGAGAGTTATTTAAAAGTAAAAGTGAATCAACGCAGAAAAAAGAACTGGTTATTATGTTAAAACCTATTGTTGTTGGTCAAGATACTTGGAAGAATCAGTTACAAGATGCTCGTTCACTGTTAAAACAATGGTTTCCAGAAGAAGATGATTTTTCACAAAGTGAAAAAGTTGAATCTACTGCACCGAAACCTATGCCAACAGCTCCTGATAGCAATGAAGAATAGTCAAAATTTATGTACCTTTACCACTTTGGTTTAACGGAACTTCCGTTTACGTTAACACCAAATACTGAATTTTATGTTGGTTTAGAGCCTCATAATGAAGCGCTAGCGGTATTGTTAACCGCACTGAAAACCGGTGAAGGTTTTATTAAGGTTACAGGTGAAGTAGGTACGGGAAAAACACTACTTTGTCGAAAGTTGCTTAATGAAATACCGGAGCATTTTGTTACAGCTTATATTCCTAATCCTTATTTGAAGCCTGATGAATTGCGCCGAGCAGTTGCAGTAGAATTGGGGATAAAACAGGCACAACGCATGTCAGTGCAATTACTCACTCAGCGTATTCAGCAGCGATTATTGGAATTACACTCGGGAGGCTATTCAGTCGTCCTGATACTCGACGAAGCACAAGCGTTACCTGAAGACAGTCTAGAGGCTTTGCGTTTATTCACTAATTTAGAAACTGAAACACGTAAACTTTTACAAGTCGTTCTGTTTGCTCAACCAGAATTAGATGAACGTTTAGCCACAACAAGGTTTAGACAACTACAACAACGTATTACCTTTTCTTATAAATTACGATCAATGACTGCACAGGAAGTACAACGTTATATTCAACATCGCATGAAAGTAGCTGGTTATAAAGGAGCCGTGATATTTAGTGATACCTTGTCGAAAAAGGTGGCGAAAATTAGTAAGGGCATACCACGTTTAGTTAATGTGCTTTGTCATAAAATGTTGATGTTAAGTTATGGACAAGGGCAATATCAAATAACAAAAAAGCATTTGTCGGCAGCGGTAAATGATACTGAAGCAACCATGCAAACGAGTAACGTTAAATGGTACGTAGGTATTGCAAGCGTGTTAATGACTACGGTAATAATTGTATATGTATTGAAAAATTATGGAGTGACTGCTTGAGCGTAATTAACCAAATGTTAAAGGATTTAGATCAACGTCAAGTCGAACAACAAGATTCGAATAATTTTACTGCACCTGTTTCTTCACCATCAGCGAATAAAAAAATTATCTTTATCAGTTTAATCGTTATTATTTTGCTCAATGTGGGGGGGATTTTTGTTTGGCAAATGTATGTTGAAAATCAAACATTGAAGATGTCCAATACGCTAGAAAAAAAATCAGTAGTCAAAAAAGAAGAACACAGTGCTGCTGTGAATGAAGACGCAGAGCAAACATCAAAAACTCGTGACTCAACAAATAGCGCTGTAAATAATGAGCAAGGTCATCCTCATGCAAAGCAAAATACAATAGATCAAGTAGAACAGAGGAGAGCTACTCCAGAAAGCATCACACCACTTACGGCTGTTAGCGACAACGCTATAAAGCAAATTGATACGTCTGTTGCCTCAATTAACGTAATGATGAATAACTCAAGTAAACAAAAAGAGTTAGCGGAGCCTATTCCGGTTGCTGTGAAAAAACCAACGTTAAAAATATCACGCAAACAATTAAGTCCACGTGAACTCGCTAAGCAGAAATTAAAACGTGCAGAGCAAGCGCTTACTAATAATAATATATCGCAAGCAGAAACTCTATTTGAAGATGTCTTATTGGTTATGCCTGAACATAAAAGTGCAAGAAAGCAATTGGCTGCTTTATGGTTTGGTCGTCAGGCTTATTCAGATGCTTTGAATTTACTTTCTCAAGGAATTGAAATATCACCTAATGATAACGAATTTCGCTTGATGAAAGCGCGGGTCTATTTACAGCAAAATAGAGTACAGCAGGCATTTGCGACGTTGAACACTATGCAGGGAGTCAACGAAGTTGTTAATGTTGAATATCAGAGTTTACGAGCTACAACGGCTCAGCAGCTTAATGAGTTTTCTTTTGCTGCGCAGGCATATCAGATTTTGGTAAGCATCGAACCTTCCGCTGCTCGCTGGTGGTTAGGTTTAGCTGTCGCTCACGACAGTAATAGTGAATTTGAACAAGCAAGTAATGCCTATCAAATGGCATTAAATAAAAGTGGGTTATCTGGAAGCGCTGAGACTTTTGCCCGTCAGCGTATTATTGAGTTGGGAGAATAACTATGGCAGCACCTAAATTAAAAATGCGCCTCGGCGATTTGTTAGTACATGAACATATCATCACTAATGAACAATTAATGCAGGCACTAAATAGTCAGAAATCTACCGGACGAAAATTAGGGGATACCTTGATTGAGCTAGGCCATATAGGCGAGCGTCAATTACAGGAGTTTTTAGCTCAGCAACTTAATGTGCCATTTTTAGATATTAGCCAACGTCGCATTCCTAGTGAAGTTGCCTTCTTGCTGCCAGAAGTACATGCCCGTCGTTTACGTGCGTTAATTATTGAAGATCAAGGTGACTCTGTATTATTAGGTATGAGTGATCCTGCTGATTTAAGTGGTCTTGATCAGCTCGAACAAATGCTTTCCCCTAAAAAAATAAATCTTGCCGTAGTCATGGAGTCGCAACTCTATGATGCTTTTGATGGATTATATCGACGTACGGCAGACATTGAATCATTTGCTAGTCAGTTAGAAGAAGAATATGAACAAACAACTGATTTTGATTTATCGTCAACATTTTTAGATGATAGTGGTGATGCAACGGTAGGTAAATTATTACAGTCAGTATTTGAAGATGCGGTACAAATGCGTGCGTCTGATATTCATATCGAACCCGATGAAAATTTATTACGAATTCGCCAACGTATTGATGGTGTATTACAAGAAAATATTTTAAAAGAAAATAAAATCGCCGCGGCCATGGTATTACGTTTAAAGCTTATGGCAGGCTTAGATATCTCAGAAAAACGCTTACCTCAAGATGGCCGATTTAATCTACAAATTAAAGGTCATAATATTGATGTCCGTATGTCTACTATGCCAGTACAGCATGGTGAGTCAGTCGTAATGCGTTTACTCGATCAATCTGCTGGATTGTTATCGCTTGATCAAACAGGTATGCCTGCAGATCTAGTTGCACGTGTTCGTCATCAAATTACGCGGCCACACGGTATGGTGCTAGTTACAGGGCCAACAGGTAGCGGTAAAACCACCACCTTATACGGTGCGTTGAGTGAACTTAATCAATCTACTAAAAAAATCATTACGGTAGAAGATCCTGTTGAGTACCGTTTACCTCGCATCAATCAGGTTCAGGTAGCGCCTAAAATCGATTTGAACTTTTCAACAGTCCTCCGTACTGCATTAAGACAAGATCCCGATATCATCATGGTGGGCGAAATGCGTGACCATGAAACAGTAGAAATTGGTTTACGAGGTGCATTAACCGGTCACTTAGTATTATCGACTTTGCATACCAATGATGCCATCACCAGTGCTTTACGTTTAATTGACATGGGCGCGGCAGGTTTCCTTGTTGGTAGCTCATTACGTGCGGTAATTGCACAACGGTTAGTACGTAAAATATGTGAGCATTGTGGTGAAGATCACACCCCAGATGCACAAGAAATGATGTGGCTTACCCATCTTGCTGGTGAACAAGCTAAAACGGTTACCTATAAAAAAGGTCGCGGCTGTCAGTCATGTCAATACACTGGATATAAAGGTCGTATTGGTGTTTTCGAGCTTTTAGAAATGAATGAGCCGATGATGGCGGCACTTAAGCGAGATGATGCGGAAGCGTTTACTCAATTAGCGAAAGAAAATCCATCATTTACCCCATTAGCGCAAGCGGCATTTGATTATGCTAAACAAGGTATTATTAGCGCGGAAGAAGTCCTTCGTTTAGTTGATACTATTGATGTTCAAGGCTAAGAGTAGAGTTTATTATGGCGGCATTTAATTACGTTGGCAGAAGTGTTAGCGGTTCTCAAGTTAAAGGAACAATAGAAGCAGCAAACGCTAATGCGGTTGCTGAGCAATTGTCGCGGCAAGGAATTATACCGATATCAATTAATGAATCTAAAGGTAAGCCAAGCGGGTCAACTGATTTAGCGAATATTGATATTGGTGAATTACTTGGTTTTGCGGTTATAACATTAGATGAATTAATTGTTTTTTGTCGACAAATGTATGCACTCGTTCGTTCTGGCGTGCCCATATTACGTGCAATCAATGGCATGGCAGAGTCAAGCACGTCACCTAAATTAAGGGTTGCTTTAACGGATATCGCCAGTCAATTAGAAGGAGGTTACGCACTTTCAACTGCATTGAATAAACACCCTAAAATTTTCTCACCGTTATTTATTTCATTAGTTCATGTAGGCGAGAATACCGGGCAACTCGATGGTTCATTTATAAAACTTGCCAGTTATTTTGAGCGTGAACTAGACACCCGTAAACGCATCAAAGCAGCGTTACGCTACCCCAGTTTTGTTTTGGGGGCGATTGTTATAGCCATGGTTATTTTAAATATTTTTGTTATTCCTACTTTTGCAAATATGTTCTCGAAATTAGGAGCTGATTTACCCATAACAACAAAAATGTTAATCGCGAGTTCTAACTTTTTTTTGAACTATTGGCCACATATGTTAGTGGCGAGTGTATTTGCTTTCTTTGGTCTTAGGCATTACTTAAAGACTGATCGTGGTTTGTATTTATGGGACCGATTAAAGACAAAGCTTCCTATTGTAGGTAGCATTATTGAACGCTCAATATTGTCACGGTTCTCTCATAGTTTTTCTATCGTATTAAAAGCGGGTGTTCCTTTAACTACAGGACTAACGCTGGTATCAGATGCTGTTGATAACACCTACATGCGAGATAAAATTTTAGCGATGCGTGGTGGTATCGAGAGTGGCGATAGTTTATTACGCTCAGCTAATGCCAGTACATTATTTACGCCATTGGTTTTACAAATGGTGGCTGTAGGTGAAGAAACCGGACGTGTAGATGAGCTTTTAGAAGAAGTGGGTGATTACTACGAGCGTGAAGTAGATTATGAACTCAGTACGTTGACGGCTCGAATCGAACCCATCATGATCGCAATCGTTGCTGGTATGGTATTGGTGCTCGCGTTAGGTATCTTCACACCTATGTGGGACATGATGTCTGCTTTTAAAGGCTAATAAAGTAGTAATAATATGACATCACAGCAAGTTAGCGCAAAAAAAGGAAAGTCGGTGGCTGAAAACTTGATTATACTTATTATTATTGGGGTATTCATGGCTACCTTCATTTATTATTTTTTTAAACAAGAACAACATTTATCACGAACAGGCTTTGATTCTGTTGCTAATACCTTTTCCGCTAGGCTCACAGGGATTCATGCACAATGGTTTATGGATAATAAACCTCGATGGGTCATAATAAAAGAAAGCGCCGTCATAAATGGTGAAGGTAAAAATAAGCGTATTGAAATGAATATCGCTGGATGGGTGGATGTTTCATTAGGTAATAGCATAGGTAATCAAAATAGTTGTCAGATTATTTGGCAACAAGTGTTATCTATACCTATGGTATATATTAAACAGCCTATTTCTGCCGTAATGGTAAATGTAAGTACTCGTTTTGATAATAAAAAAAGTTACCTTTGCCGTTATAGTTTACCAAGTGGTGAGTATTTTGATTATCATCCAAGCAATGGAAAAGTGAGCAAGATACAGGTACACCAGTAGAAAGTAATGAAATTATTGCCTATATGTTAAAAAATGTTACTAAAGTCCACTAAGTAAGTGACTTTATTGGTAAATCGTTGTTAGAATAAAATTATAGTCTGAGTTAATACTCTGGTAAAACGAATAAGAGGTTGTTATGAAAAAACAAGCAGGCTTTACACTGATTGAATTAGTCATAGTCGTGGTTATTTTGGGTTTCTTGGCAGTAACTGCTATTCCTAAGTTTATTGATTTAACCGAACAAGCTAAACAAGCAAATATTGAAGGTATGGCTGGTGGTTTTGCTACGGGTGTTTCTTTAGCTAGAGCACAATGGGAATCTGAAGGGCGTACTAATGATGGCACAAATAATACGACGGTTTATGACGGCGTAACCCTAGTGCTAACAACTGAAGACACTGATATTCGTCCGGGTTACGTAACGGGCTTAACTGATGGCACAACATTAGGGGCTGATTTTGACGCGGCTAATTGTAAAGAAATTTGGGATAATATTTTTCAACAACCTCCGACATTAGAAACATTCAGTGATGCGAGTACCACTACAAATTATATTGTTGCTGAAACAGGCGATTTATCTGACTCTCATTGTATTTTCTATTTAAGAGAGACTTTGGATAAAGATACCAATGGGGATTTTGAAGATCCAGGTGTAGCAAACGTAGGAAATAACTTTACTTATTATCCAGCAAGCAGTCGTGTAGAGATTAATATCTCAGTGACGAACTAATCGTAAAACTCGAATGATTTGAAACTAAATTTAAAATTAAAACAAAAGGTTAATTATGAAAACATTACAAAAGCAAGCCGGTTTTACATTAATAGAATTAGTCGTTGTTATTGTTATTTTAGGTATTTTAGCTGCAACAGCAGCACCTAAGTTTATAGATTTGACAAGTGACGCACGTGCATCTGTAATCGAAGCGGTTAAAGGTTCATTGAACTCCTCAGCTGATTTAGCACATTCAAAAGCTTTAGTACAAGGTGTTGTTGATGGAGACATTAGCATTAACGGTGAAAACATTACTTTTGTAAACGCTTGGCCAGATGATGCTTCAATTCCATTGCTTATTACTTATGATACTAATGATATTTCAATAGTATCAGGGGCAGATTCTACTTTTACCCACACAGATGCTGCATCAGAAACTAATTGTTTTGCGAAGTATGAAAATACATCAACGGCAGGCTCAGCTGATTCGGGGTACCGTCCTGGTATAACTAGTGATGTAACTGCTTGTAACTAATAATAATTATTTGAATGAAAAACCGAGCAATGCTCGGTTTTTTATTTTTTAATATTATTTAATTTTAAGTTCTCCCCCCAACTATCAATAAGTGGAAAGGTGCTTTTTGCCTCACTGAGTACTTCTTGATATTGTTCTAACTTCCCTAATATAGTTAAACAAAGTAGCACATTCGAATAGACACTTGGGCGAGGTTTATAACGCAGACGAATAAGTCCCCAATCAATGTATTGTTGTAGTTTATCTTTATTCTTGTCCTTGATCCCTGTTATTAATAAGTGACTATATATATTAGCGTCAAATCGACTTTGCCAAGCTAAAGGGTTAGTAATATCGTCAAATGATTGTATATCCTGATGACCATTTTTTTCATGTGCTGTAATGATTAATCCTGTTTGTAATGTTGTCGCTAAAAAAGGCAGGAAGATGGCAGGTAATAAAACAGCAAAAAAACGTAATAGAAAGGTTTTATCGAATGAAATTTTATTTTTTTTACTGGTACCTTGCATATCCGTGTACCAAAGTAAAATAATGAAAACAAACCAGTGACTTATAGAAGTATAAAAAGGAAACTCTAACTGGCTGTGAAGTAACAAAGGTGTAATTAAACCTAAGATAGCGAGGTGTTTAGCTAACTTGTTATTAATTTTTAGCCAGCTATTCATATAGGCTATAAAGAAAAACATCAGTCCTAACAAGGCAATTATGCCACCTTCACTGACCCAATATAAAACCTCATTGTGTGGATGCGCCATGCGTTGTTGCGCTTTACCTATTTCAGGATGTTCTATTACATAACGGTTGTAAGTATCTAAGAAACCTCGTTCATAAAGACCATAACCAGCACCTATAATCGGCTTATCAAGTATCATTTGAGCAGTGACTAGGTAAGTGTCAGGGCGAGCTCCTGCTTTTTGATAGCTTTCTTCCCCACGACTATATGCATCACTATTATAAAAGCTGATTAACGCTATAAAAATTGATACAAAAATGATAAGTGAATTAACTGATAGTTGTTTTTTATTCCTCAGATATGAATATGGTCCAACAAATATCAAAACTAAAAGCGTTGTGAAATGTCCTGTTCTTGACTGCAGTACTACCACTAAAAACGTAGCTGAAAATAAACAGAAATAACAAAGTGCCTGTTGATATTTATTCACTGAAAATGTTTTTGATGACACTGATAAGTACAGTGAAATAGCAATGCCCGTAGCCATGAAACTTGCCATTACATTGGGCTGTAAAAAACTGCCATGAGGTCGGCTAATGCCTGGTTTATACCCACCCCAATCTCCTGACTCTAAAATAAAATACTGCACTAAGCCAAAAATAGCTTGTAAGGCCACTGCCACCAATATCCACCATAATATTTGTTGTGGGGTATTTGTTAATTCATTGAATTGGTATAAACATAAGAGCAGCAGTAAACCACCGGCTAAACCGAGCAAGCGTGGTATAGCGTGGTCACTGAACTCACTGCCATAAAACATCGGCACACATAAACATAAAAAACCTAACAAGCTATAAAGTTGCAGTTTGCTGGTAACGATTTTTTTATTAAGTGTAATCTGCCATAGGCCTAATGCAATAAGGATAGTAGCGATTAACCAACCAAAGACATTGAAAGACAAATATAAACCTGCGCCACCGGGCGTTTCTAGTACGATGTGCATAGCAAAACAGAAATATAGAATGAGAAAAAAACGAAAATAAGGGAATAGCGCCACGGTAATTTAAATAACAGAGAAATAGTATACAAAGAGTAAAGTGCTTCATCTGTATTTACAATATTTTATCGGTTAATTGTTTGTCGTTGACAAGATATATTTTTATCAAAAAATACGATATGCTGTTAAATATTAATGAGATGGAATTTTAAACAAAAGTGACAGTATTAAGGAAATGTACAATGACAAAAAAACAGTCAAGAAAAAATACTCAAGGCTTTACGCTTATTGAGTTGATCGTTGTCATTGTAATTTTAGGTACTCTTGCTGCCACAGTAGCGCCAAAATATATAGACTTAACTGCTGATGCCCATACGGCAACATTAGAAGCTGTTAAAGGGTCTATGCAAGGAGCCTCGGCTCTTGTCTATAGTAAATCTATCGTTGCAGGAAATCAGAGTAAAGCTGAGACTGATACTCCAGCCCCGTCTATAACTTTGGCTGACGGTTCATCATTGGATATTCATTATGGTTATCCCCGAGCTAATGCGGATGACTGGAAAAGGTTGATAGACATAGATGAAGATATTTATGCTATAACGTTAGGTTTTAGCTCTAGATTGATTATTTATCGAAAAGATAGAGAGGGGATCGCTCCTATTTTATGGACACTTGAGTGTCTTACATATTATAGAGCTCCTTCATCTAGTCGTCCAGAACCTGAAATAGGTTCGAATGCTTGTTCTTGACCCAACTATTCAAAAAAGTAATTAGGTAATTAACATATGTTGAACAAAGCATACCTAAAATCAATTGAAAAAATCAGCTCAATTAAAGGTTTTACGACAATTGAGTTAGTGGTTGTCATCATACTTATTGGTATTATTGCTGCGACTGTTATTCCAAAAATGCAGTCATCAGGTGGTTACGAAGAAATCATCTATCAAGATGAAACCGTCACAAAACTTCGAAGTATTCAATTACGTGCCATGCAAAATACGTCAGGTAGTCTATGTGATAGCTATCCAATTAACAGTGTTTTGGTCACTGATGACAAATTAGGCATCCCCGACGACGACTGTACAACATTTGCTGAGAATAATTTAAACAGTACCACTATTGTTAAAATTATTGATCATGACGTTGAGTTTGAATATGCAGGAGGCGATACGTTATTTTATTTTGATCATTTAGGTCGCCCCGTTGATTGTTCTTCTCCTTGCGAAATTAGTATTGTTGGCAAAGAACAAACCCTCATTGTTGCTATTAACGATCAAGGTTATATTTATGCGGCCAATTGATCTGATAAAATTTAAAAACACCACTAAACAAGCTGGTTTTACGCTGATTGAAATTATTGTCGGTATTGTTGTTTTATCTATTACCTATGCAGTGTTATCGAATTTTATTTATCCTTTAGCTAGTCAAAGTGCGGCTCAAGTTCATCAGATCAGGGCTGCTGAATTAGGCCAATCAATGGTCAATGAAATTCTAGGTAAAGCGTTTGATGAAAATTCTGATATGTCTGGTGGTGAGGATAGATGTGGAGAAATTTCTGCCGATCTTTGCACGACATCAGTGAATTTAGGTGCTGATGGCAGTGAAGAACGTGATGATTATAATGATGTGGATGATTACGACTCAATCGATTTTGAAGACGAAATGCTTAACTCTCAAGGTGGCAGCCTTTCTGATATTTATACCGGTTTTACCATGAATGTTACTGTGATATATGACAGTGACTATAGTGGTGCATATGATGCAGGTGTCGACGATGAAAAAACAGCAAAGTTAATCACAATTACGGTGCGCAGCCCACAAGATGATGATTACATTTTTTCAGTCTATAGGGTGAACTTCTGATGCTTTTTCGTTCCAGCCAGACTTATCATTCAAAAAGTGTAAGTTCTAATGTTTCTCATCTTAAACTACCTAATTGTAAGATTATAAAATCAAAGGGTTTTACCTTAATTGAGTTTGTAGTTGCTATGGTCATATTGGGTATACTCGCGGTAGGCGTGAGTCGCTTTCTACAATTTGGCAGTCAAATGTATTCCGATGCATCCGCACGCGATCAAATATTATCATCAGCCCGATTTGCTATTGAAAGACTCAACAGAGAGCTAAGAAGGGCGTTACCAAATAGTTCACGGATAACTTCCGATGGCTGTTTAGAGTTTATGCCTATTCAGTCAAGTGCTATCTATGTCGATATTCCAGTTTCGCCAGACGCAGCAAGTGATGAAGTTACGATAGTTCCAGCATCAACTGACGTCAGTATTACAGATGTAGTAACCTACAATGCTATTGTGTATCCGATAAGTTCTGATGATGTTTATCTTTCGTCCAATCAGAAATTTTACCCTATTGAAAGTGCTACCTATTCTACTGACGAAAATAATGTTCCACATAGTTTATTCTTGGAAGCTAATGTACTTTTTGCCGAAGAGTCAACAACCAGTAGAGTCTATTTTGTCGACGACTCTGTGATGTATTGTATTGAAGGCAGCGATGACAATAATAGTTTGATACGATACGATGTAACAAGTCATAGTCTTACTGGCGAACCTGACGACTTAAGTAATAGAGCCGTAATGGCAGAATACCTGAAAGACGATTCAGCTTTTAGTACGACGGGAGCTAATTTGCAACGAAATGCGATTGTTTCCATTCGATTACATTTTACAAGACAGTATGAAGAAATTTTGTTTGAGAATGAAGTACAGGTGCCGAATGTGCCATAACGATAGAAAATCCAATATTTATAAACGCAAACATAGCGTAAACCTCGTTAACACCCAGCAAAAAGGCAGTGCTATTGTTATCGCTATTTTTGTTATTGTGGTTATGGCTCTACTTGGGGCTGGACTGGTTAAAATATTAGCATCAAGTGCTGAATCTGTTGCTTATGAAGTTATCGGTACGCGTGCCTATGCAGCAGCGCAGACTGGAGCGCAGTGGCAATTACTTGAAATTTTCCCTCATGACACGGACACAAGAACAGCGTGCCAAAGTACGATTACTGAACCGGATTTGTCGAATGTCGAAGGATTAGAGTATTGCGCAGCAACCGTCACTTGTAACGACGACGGGGAATTTGATGGCACAACATATTATATTATTACGAGCACGGGACAATGCTCGTTTGGCGGCGTAATCACATCTCGCACAGTTGAAATAGAAGCAAGAAGCCTATAAGGTTTTATTGCAGTATATGAGCATTAAGTGTTAAGATTTTTTACAGTTCAATTTTTTTTATAGTATAAAAGTAGTTAACTAATTGTTTTCGTTGTTGTTTTTGTTTTTGGCGCAATTTGTGCACTAATGTTGATATACTAAATTTATTCATTAATTGGGGGTTATAATGATTAAGCTTTCTTTAAAATTCGTTTCATTTTTCGTTTTATTTTTATCAAGTATGGCTCATGCTGGTTTAATCGAAGAACTTGTACCTGGAAGCGGTATTATGGTTTGTTCAACTTATGACCAGACGGATGGGGCTTGTATTATAGAAGAGCCGATTCCTGACATGCTTATTATAACTAAAGACAAATATCAATGGGTATGGGCTTCAGGTGTCAATACAGAAATTTATAGCCTTAATACCTTAAGGGCTCCTGATTTTTTTAGTGAAAGAAAAGGGTGGAGGTTTGCAACAGAGGTTGATGAGTTAGTTGAATTAGCAACGCTTACACTTGCTGATTTTACTAATGGCAACGAATTGTTGCATGCTGCTCTTTACTGGAATACTTGGCTTATGAGTGTAAGTCCAGAGGCCTTTGAAGACGAGCACCTTGCAAGTGTATGGGTTGACGGCAGTGTTTATGATACATTCTACCTCCGTGATATACCATCTGAAGTCCCTGAACCATCTACCCTATTGATTTTTGCAATTGCACTCATCACTCTATCTTTGAGAAAACGCGCAATTAAGTAATGTAACTGCGTAGTTTATAAAATTCAAATCAGCCTCGCCATCGCGGGG
>Ga0105354_1000913_pt1 | contig 18287 bp, 24 predicted proteins | sample GOMGulsemesocosm_FD_83658 | JGI IMG/M metagenome (GOLD analysis project Ga0105354, IMG submission 83658) | Methane-oxidizing microbial communities from mesocosms in the Gulf of Mexico - GOM9B Gulf of Mexico | ecosystem: Environmental > Aquatic > Marine > Cold seeps | place: USA: Gulf of America...
CAATTGGCTTAGCACCTGGTTATACCCTGGCGCTTTTAGCTGGTAGTGCAGAGTTCTTTGGTGGTCTTGCATTATTACTGGGTTTATTGGTTCGCCCAACAGCTTTAATGCTTAGCATTACCATGATTGTTGCCATTTTTAGTGTGCATTTTGCTAACGGTTTATTTATGTCAGCAAACGGTTATGAATTTGCCTTAGCGCTATTAGCCGCATCAGTTTCATTAATGTTTAGCGGCGCAGGCAAAGTAGCATTAGATAACATCTTAGCCAAACGTTTAGGCTAATCACCCCAATAACTAATCGACCGACATTACTATCGGTCGATAGTCCCTTATCTGAATTAGAGTAATTATGATGAACATAGCACATCAAAAAATTAGCGCATCAGAACTGCATTACTTACCAAGTAATCACATGCACCCAGCAAATACGCGTTTTCACTTTTCGTTTGCAGATTATTATGAACCTACACGTATGGGGTTTGGTGCGCTACGCGTATTCAATGATGACGATATTAAACCTAAAAGTGGTTTTGATCGCCACCCACATAAAGATATGGAAATTATCAGTTATGTGGTTAAGGGCAAACTAAGCCACTGGGACAGCGTAACAAAAAAAGAAGAAACTATTGGCCGTGGCCATGTACAAGCGATATCAGCAGGTTCAGGTGTTTGGCATTCAGAAATGAATAAGCAAAATGACTGGTGTCGATTCTTACAAATTTGGATCACACCACCGAGGGGTGGCGGTAAAGTTCGTTATAACCACCAAGGGTTTAACCTGAAAGATAGAGAAAACAAGTTATTACATATTGTTGGAAACCCTAAAAATAAGGAAGGTTCACCTTTATATATTAATGCTGATGTGAATTTTTACGCATCTGAATTAACTGATTCAAGAGCAATGCTAGAGTTTGAATTAAAACCAGGCAGACAGGCATATATAAACTGTGTTGAAGGTAATATGCACATAGAAGGTTTTCCAGCACTTAATGAGAGAGACTCTTTAGAGGTTACCGCGCCAACAAAACTTGAATTCTCGTTAAAAGGAAAATACGCTCACTTTATTATTATTGAGATGAAAAGATCCAAATAATATCAATTTTTTTAAAGGTATAATAATGTATACATATACATATACATATACATATACATATACATATTGTCGATAACCAAGCACTTGAGCAATATTTTTAAATGCTCACACATTTTACAAATTTACTAATAAAGTAGTGACTAATGATAATCATATTACAGTGATATCCTGCCGCTATCATTATTAATTGTAATAAGCAGCTAACAAGTGATCATGGTTCCAAGCCAAGCTTTAGGCCGTGTTTTTATCCCAATAAGTCCCATTTTCGCCATCGTATTAAGTATTGTTAGTTGTTTGCGCATGCCGGCGTCTATCGCCATTTTCTTCCTTTTCCCTGACACCACTAAACGCTCATACATAGGCCTTAATTTAGGGTGGCATTGGATGGCTGACATCATAGGTATAAATAGTACAGTATGTACTTGGTGTCTACCCCCGCGAATTTATCGTTTGCCTTGAGAGTTTCCGCTATCTCGAATCATAGACGTCCCACCAACTAACACAGCAACTTGTTTTTGGTTGAGAGATCCAAGCTCAGACAGTTCACACATCAAGGTAAAAGTGAGGGCTTTATCGGCACCTTTGGCACTGGATAATAGAACACGCTTTTTTCGATATTCAGGTAAACTATCGAGCAGTTTATCGAGTTGCTTATCAATATTCTCAGCTTCTCTTTGTGTCGTGTTTAATATGGCTTGTATCGGTGAATGTACTGATTTTGGCATGCGTTTGAGGTAGTTCTTTTGCATGGTACTTATTTCCAAACACTGGCTTTTGACAGTCAATAGATCACTGATCTCTCTAAGTTTTTTCAAGGTTTATCGAAGGGAACTCAGACCGAAGGGCTTCTCTAAAGCGAGCGATATCTTCTGCATAAAGTTTATCGGTTTTAGCCATTCGCCCTGCGGTTCTAGCAAGGTTTCTAACATGCCTGGATTACAAACTACAATCGGCTGCTCGGTTTAGTGCGCCGAGCAGACAAAATTGGGTTCTAATTGTCCTGTTGATTCAATAAGAACGCGTTTGGGTTTAAATGGCTGTAGTGTCTTTATCACTTCTTTAATCCCTTTAACGTCATTAGAAAACTAAAGAAATGGCCGATAGATTTTACATAAATATCAAGTTGTTTAGAGCTTGTGTCGATACCGACATTGATCTCTTGGCTGTTCATACGTTAAGCTATCCGAGTTATGCCCAGTAAGTTTATGTCACGTTTATACTTGTTATCGGTCTCGTAGAATCGGTCAATCAGCGAGCTCAACAGCCGTCAGTTAACAAGCCAGCGAGCAGGTTCCGCAAACGGGTCACATGTTGTGCAATAAGGCCGCACAAAAGTCGCCAAATTCGCTAAGCTGTTGTAGTTGGCGTTATATTTTACGAGGATCAAGAAGTAAATTTTATGACTACGAACTATAAACTTGAAAGATTGAATGCTGGTAGGGATTATATTGCTGCTAATTATCAAGCACCGCTCAGCTTATCCGGTATGGCAGAGTACTCATATATGTCACCTCATCACTTTTTGCGTGTATTCAAGGATACTTATGGAGAAACGCCTAACGAATTCTTGATTCGGCTTAGAGTCGAAAAAGCAAAGAAAATGCTTATTACGGAAAATATGAGTGTCTCTGAAATTTGCGAAGAAGTGGGTTACATCAGTCTTGGTAGCTTTTCTTCATTATTTTTAAAACAGGTGGGTATGGCACCTACTTTATATCGTCGTAAGCTTTGGGCTTTGTCGACTGAAGCTTACCGTTTTCCCTCGCAGGCTATACCGGCATGTTATGCTTACCATTTTTTAGGAAATAAAGGTTAATTGAGCAATATTGGAGAAATATCATTTTGATTATTTCTATAAAATAAAGATAAATTAACAACTGGGAATATCTAGATGATTACATCCATAGCGCATACAACAATCTATGTACTTAATCAGGACGAAGCGCTTGATTTTTACAAAAACAAGTTAGGTTTTGAGATCGGTGATGACATGAAAATGGAAGGCGATTTTCGATGGCTAACGGTTTATCCGAAATCTAAACCACAACTTCAGTTGGTATTAGCAGAGCCAAAAGAGGGACCGATGTTCACCAAAGACTCTGCCGAAAAAATACGAAGTTTAATCGAAGAAGGTGCATTTGGAGCGGGCGTTTTTGAAACTGAAAATTGCCAAAAAACCTATGACGAGCTTGTGGCTAAAGGAGTGGAGTTTATCCAACCACCTGTAGAACAGCTTTATGGCGTGGAAGCGATGGGTATAGATAACTCTGGGAACTGGTTTAGTTTGGTTCAACGGGCAAATCAAATATAACCAGTAAAGCCAGCAGGACGCCGCAAGTGGCTTCCTGCTTTAGGCATTAGCAATATTGGTCACATATGAACATCAAATCTCTTTCTATAGCTTTCAAACAAGACAGAGGTAAAGTCTTTGTAATGGAGTGTTTCGATACGATTAAGAACGAATAATTTTCTCGACCGCTTGGTGACGGTATAGAGACTGGATAATTGAGGCGTATTGCGAAAAAACGTGAATTTCATGAAGAAATGAATACTGGCATAGCGAATATATCACTACATTCGAAAATATTTTTGCATCTTAGGGCGGTGCTGGTCATGAGATAGTTTTAATGTTTAGCGCTGTATTTTCGGATAAAAGCATATATTCAATGGATGAAGTTAGGTGCAATGAAAGTGGAATTCCTTTTCAATCAAAATAGATAGACATTAAAAATTTTTTAAATAACGAAAGAATATTATACCCTGATGGTTTATCTGAGTATCTCGAAAAATGCCAACAAAAATAGGCATGATACTATTTGGGCTGCTCAGCGTTCTAACAGCCGTGTGCTATAAGCATTATGCGTCTCAAAGCAAAGGATTATATGAAATTTGAAACACTGGCTAAACACCATGCAAAGAAATTACTAGATTTTGAGTTAGAAAATAAATCATGGTTTGAATCTTTGATCGAAGCTAGAGAAAGCTCTTTTTATACGCATAAAGGAGTTACAAATCACATAGAGTCCCTCATTAAAAAGATGGAGCTTGGTACAGGTTATTCTGGGGTTCTTTTGCATAATAATTTGATTGTCGCTAGAGCAAACTTAAAAGATATCACAAGCAGTACAGCGACAGTGGGTTACAGAGTGGCGAAAAAATCAACATCGAAAGGATTTGCTAGCTATTGTTTGGTGCAAGTATTGAATATAGCGCAAAGTCGCTTTGGTGTTCAGCGCGTAATAGCTCAGGTGTTAGAGAACAACCCGGCCTCGATGCAGGTGTTACAAAAGCATAAGTTTCAAACTCTTGGTAAAGCTCCAAACGATGTTACTTTCAACAATAAAAAATTATGTTGCACACAGTTGGAGCTTAAATATGCATAATAAGCTGTAAACAAGAATTAAATACAGTTGGCTGGGTTTGTTCTTCCATATTTTAGCCAGCATTACTTTGCCCATTAACGAGGGCGTTATCGTTTATAGATCTCGTATTAAAAGAAAGTATTTTTTACTTATTAAAGAGTATTGTGAAGTGAGAGTGTAGAGATGCCTGTTGGCTTTTATCGAGGTAGACCGAATCATTTAGCTACAACCCAAATGACACTGCGCCAGCAAACTTGATGGCTAGACCTCGCTGTAGTAAAGCTAATGTTTATTACGACATAAAAAATACTCTTGCTCAATTAAATTTGATGATGGTCATTTTCCAGCCCTAGTTATTGATTCAAGAGAAGATAATCTTGAAAAATTATAGCCAGTGAATGTGTATCAGTCACTGCATTGTTAGGAAGGTTTACTGCTCTGTTGTGCTTGACGTTATGTTAAAGGAGATAAAATGGATTTTAGCGCATTTGAGATAGTACGATTATCGCCAGGGCATGTTGCCTCGGTTACATCATTATGGCGTGAGTCAATGTCGGCAGCACTTGGTATTCCACCGGTTAATACGTGTGAATCTCAGTCTTACTACCTACAGAATATTTTGCCCAAAGACTATGAGGTTTGGGTTGTTATTGAGACAATAACATCAACCCCAGTAGCATTCATGGCTAATTCTGAGATGGAAATTAATCAACTTTACGTCGCGTCTGCATATCAGAGGCAGGGGATTGGTTCACATCTAATCAAAGAAGCAAAAGAGCGTTCAAAAGGGGGATTATCCCTGAGAACATTTGACGTTAATTAACACGCTCAGGTGTTCTATAAAGCCCATGGATTTATCGCACATAGAGGCAGCAGAGACAACGAAGAGAACATGCTTGACGTGAAATTTGTATGGAAAAGCCTGTCTAGAGTATAACAAGTGTATTAAATCGAATTCAAATTTTCATAAAACACGCAAAATAAGCGCTATTAATTTTTCATCGTTAAAGCGGACGCTATCACGCAATATGTATATTGAACCTTACGACTTAGAAATAACCGATCCGATGATGCATCTTTTACTAATGGCTGATCCTGATGAGCAGGAGATCAGAAATTATATAGAAGGAGCGTCGATACTTATAGCCAAAGATTCAGATAAAATTATCGCTATTGCTGTACTAGTAAATAGAGATGATCGATACGAATTAATGAATTTAGCAGTCTATGAAAGTTATCAAGGCAAAGGAATTGCAAAGACATTAATCATGGAAGTAAAAGCGTTAGCTAAAACACAAGGTGCGGTTGAGCTATTTGTAGGAACAGGGAACTCTAGTCTCTTACAGCTCGGCTTATATCAAAAGTGTGGCTTTCGTATCAATGATATTAAGACAGATTTTTTCGTTTCTTATCCTGAGCCTATTTATGAAAACGGAATTCAATGCATTGATATGATTGTGTTATGTGCAAAATTGTAACAAATATAGCTAAATAGAATGTTCCGCACTGCTTCGTAGCCTACGTCTTCGCAGGTTTAATCCTTAGAGAACTTCATAATTATGCATGAATATATATTTTTTTACCCATTTCTCTTTTCTTATTATTGGGTGTTATGAGTCCAGGGCCTAGCTTGATATTAGTCGCTCAGACTGCGATGGCTAAGTCTCGCATAGAAGCTTCTGTCGGCATGGGAATAGGTGCAACAATCTTTGCAATTATCGTATCTGAGGGACTATTCGTCTTACTCAATAGCGTTCCTTGGGTTTATCTTGGGCTAAAAGTGGTGGGAGGGAGCTATTTATGTTTCTTAGCTTTAAAAATGTGGAGTAGTTCAAATGAGTCTGTAAAGGCAAATATGATGAGTAACAAAACGAGTAATGGTCTTCCAAAAATGTTTTGGGCGGGTCTATTTACGTAATTGAGTAACCCAAAAATAGCAATGGTGTTTGGTAGTGTATTTGCAGCTTTTTTACCTAAAGATGTTCCAGAGTACTCATATTACATTAGTTGCAATATTACTATCGACTTCAAAAGCGCAAAAAGCTTACATAAAATTTAAAAAGTATATTTGCAGAACAGCGAGTGCGTTTCACGCACCTTGTTTAAGACCTAATGTGTTTCAAAGGAGCGATTATGGCGATAAATTTGAAGAATGTTGGTGGTGTAGCAATTAGGAAAAAACACAAGGCCACTTGTCACTGCGGCTCTGTTGAAATTGAACTAGACTTACCTGATGGTCTGGTTGATATCAGACGTTGTGATTGCTCAATGTGTCGCAGGCGAGGGGCTATAGTCGCTTCAATTTCTCTATCAGGCATCAATATTTTAAAAGGTCATGAAGCTTTAAAATCATACCAATTCAACACCAATACGGCAAAACACTATTTTTGCAGTCGCTGTGGCATTTACACGCATCATCAGCGCAGATCAAATCCAACACAATATGGAGTTAACGTAGCTTGTCTAGAGGGTGTGAATCCTTTAAAGATAAAAAATATAGATACTTATGATGGTGTAAACCATCCAGCAGATAAAAGTGATCTAATCACTTAACAAATAACTAAACATTAGCCCCTACGGGACTCAGAAAGCCCCCCCTAAATCAAGAGGTGTTTCATAAGGGGTTCGATAAAACTTAACTGGATATGGATATCACGTGAAAATATTGACAAATATTTGTGCTGATAATTTAACAGAAAGCAAAAACTTTTACGTAGAGCTATTAGGTTTTAAGGTGAAATACGACAGTGATTGGTATGTTCAACTGTGTGCACCAAAAGACACTGAAATTGAATACGGATTAATTCAAAGAGATCATGAGCTTGTCCCCTGTGATTATCAATTTCCGCCGACGGGGATGTATGTCACTTTTGTTGTAGATGATGTGGACATAATCTATGACAAAGCACTGAGCATGATGTTAGATATTTTGCAGGCACCGCGCAATGAATTTTATGGTCAACGCCGCTTTTTAGTTAAAGACCCCAGTGGTTGTCTGATTGATATATGTTCTCCATGGCCATCAGAGTGACCTTAGCTAATAGCGACAGCCAGTTCTAGTAAATAAACGATTTACCAGCCTATAGAAGGTAAACGTGAATGCTCTAGATTCAGCGTTTAAAGGGCATTAGTACAAGCGAAAAACAGTTGGCTTTTGTTTCATCGTCACTTATTCTAGCCAACGAATTTATTGCCTCTTAATGGGGTGTTATCTATTTAGGGAAGATTATGCGTCATTTTCTATTTTTTGTTTTTTTACTTCCTATTGGGGCTTTAACTGCAGGTTTAGCGGAGAAAACCAATAACAATCCGTTCTTGGATGGCGAATTAAACCCTAAATATGAGGGCCAATTAACTGCTTTGTCAGGTGATATTATTGCAATAATTGAAGGTTCACGCAGGCAGAGAACTCTATAAACTTGATCTAAAGGTCGAAGGGGCTAAGCCGGTATGGGTGACAAGTCTCACACCTTTTGCCAAAGGCGATATATCAATGAAAAGTAAATTAATATTCAAGGGTTATATCGCTACATCTGACAGTCTTGACTCAAGCGGAGCACTAAAATTAATAGTGAAACATTATTGTTAGCATTAAAAGTAGATTCGGTAAGGTAGGTTATCCTACAGCCCTCCAAAACAAGCATTGCTTTAATCGCAAAAATATCTTGTGCAACAGAGACGTTTTTGGGCTTAATCCTATGTTCCTCAAATATTAATTACTCAAGAAGGTTTTCATGCATAAAAGTAGATTAGCGGCATTAGTTTTAGATAGTAAAGTTGACGATATTGAAGAAGCCAATACTTTTTGGGAGCAAGCTCTGGGATTGGAGTGTGTTCGCTCTAAAGAAGAGTGGTCTTCTAAATATTCACACCTTAACTCACCAAAAGATCAGCCCCATATACTAATTCAAAAAACGGCTCATGAAAGTCGAGTCCATTTGGATATTGAAACTGATAACATAGCAGCAGAAGTTGAGCGCTTAAAAACGCTTGGTGCACAAGTCGTAGAAGCTTTTGAGCGCTGGGTCGTTATGCAGGCACCCAGCGGTCACCGTTTTTGCGTTGTTAATCCGCAAAGACAAGATTTTAGTGATTCGGATAATGTAAACGTCTGGCAATAGTAGCACTAGTACAGTAAAGAGCAGGATCACTGGCTTCAACATACCGCCATTGAAGTTATCAGTTGTGGGGCGGTTAGCGATACTATACAACAGTGAAGCAAGATAAACCTCCTAGAAGGCCTATCCGGCTTTACTCAAATTAACCAACAAAACATTGTACGGCGCATCTCATGTTTATGACGTTTTTGATCAATGACCTGTTTCCATGATAAGCATAATAGATGCCGTATCAGATATTGCTTGATAGGCATGGGGGAGATCTCCGCGATAACAAAAATAATCACCGCTGTGTAACTCTTCTTTAGCGCCGGTCGGTCCAATAAGTACAGTTCCGCTGCTGACAAAGGCATGTTCAATAGTACCTATAGAATGAGGTTTGGCCGTTCGTTCAGAGCCAGCGTTTAAGTCTACACGATATAGATCTCGCTGCCGGCGAGGAGGGCACTTGTCGAGTAATACAGCTGAAAACTCAGCACACTCAGACACGAGTTTTTCTCCTTCTTTTACACGTATCAAACGTCTTTGCGGCGTGTCGTTCTCAAATAAAAAACTGAAAGGAACTTCCAATGCACAGGCGATAGCCCATAAAGTTTCAATGCTGGGGTTACCTTTACCCGCCTCCAATTGTGACAGTGTTGATTTTGCCAGGTCTGCTTTAATAGCCAGTGCAGAAAGGCTCAGGCCTGCGCGTTTTCTTTCTCTACCTATCGCGCTGGCAACTAACTCATTTGGTTTCATAACTTCCTCGACGCTTTGATTGTTTGTTTTATATATTGAACATCGCACTGTTTGACGAACACGGTAGTTTCGTTCATTATACTGAACAACGTTCATCAAATAAACGAAAAAAAGATGCAAGTAAATCATAAAGAGCAATGCCTAACACCCAAAGAAGAGTTCAAATCAGGCTTCAGTGACATTCTGCCATTAGCGTTTGGGGTGGCTATCTACGGCGCAGCCTTCGGTTTATTAGCTGCTCAAGCGCATATGAGTGAACTACAAACAGGGATAATGGGAACGCTGGTGTTTGCCGGCTCATCGCAAATACTCGCGATAGAACGATTAGTCTCTGCAGCCGGCGCGTTCACTGCACTGATCGCAGGTTTAGCTTTAAACTTAAGAATTCTGTTGATGACAGGATCACTACGAAAAGAGCTTGCCGGACGTCCGCTATGGCAAGTGATAGTTGGTGTACATTTAACCACTGATGAGAATTGGGCGCTGATGCATGCGGCCCGTGCCAAAGGTCACGCGGTGGGCTACTGGTATTTAGTAGGCGGTGGGATTTGCCTTATTCTTGTTTGGACAATGGCAACTGTCTTTGGTGTCAATTTCGCACAGGTATTACCTGAGCCCCAAGCGATTGCAATGGACTTTGCCTTTACGGCGGCATTTATCGCCATTCTCTGTAGTCTATGGCGAGGTGCTCAAGACCTAATGCCCTGGCTAGTATCAGCAGCTACTTCAGGTTCACTTGTGCTGTTTGCGCCAATAGAGCCTTCTTGGGCGCTTGCTTTGGGCGGTGTCGCAGGTGCTGTATCTGCCACAGTGTTCCTGCCAATTATTGAAGATACAGAACTAATAGATTTGGAAACTGATGGACCTAAGGTGAAGATGAGTAGAGGTTCAAAATGACGGATCAATGGTTTTTAATATGCGCTTTGGCAGTCGGCACTTTTTCAATTCGATTTGGTGGCTACTTGCTGGGATCAAAATTACCAACAACGGGCGCTTGGGCAACCGCATTTGCGGTATTACCCGGTTGCTTATTATCAGCATTATTGGCGGTGATCATTGCACAAGGCTCAAAGGAGGAGTGGATAGCTGCGAGTTTATGCTTAGGTGTGGCTATTTTATCTCGTAACTTATTGCTCACGATGACGATAGGTATATTAACAGTATGGCTGTTACGCAGTTACCTGCAGTTTTAACGTTTATATGCAACAGAGTTCGTTACTGTGGATGTTAACTAGCGAGTGTCTGGTGAGATAAACCTTTCTAGGTAGGGATGGCTGGGTTGGTTATTGGCTGATGTTAAGACTACTGACATGTTATGACACTCTGCATAGGTAGAGTACCCGTTCTAGTTAACTTGGAATAAGGGTATATATCTATGAAAATGAACTACTTCGTTGTAGGCACAAACAACATGAAAGCTGCTGCTAGTTTCTATGACGCACTATTTGCTGAAACTGAACTCAATCAAGTATTAGCGACTGACAGAATGACTTTCTGGCAGGGCGAAGATAAAGATTGTGCATTTGCCGTCGCTATACCTTTCAATGAAGAGCCTGCAACTAATGGCAACGGAATGATGTTTGGTTTCAGTGTTGGATCTACCGATGAAGTTCGGAGGTTACATAAAAAGGCGATTGAATTAGGTGGTACTTGTGAAGGTGAACCGAATCAGCGAGGGCCTCGTTTTTCTGCTTATATTAGGGATTTAGATAAAAATAAAGTCTGTTTCTCTGAGTAAATGCGCTAAACCAATGGTTAAATTGACAGCTAACTAATATCTCAGCAGTGTTAATCAGCAACTAAAATTTTTCAGTTGCTGGTGGCCTCAACATTCGACGTTGCTTATTGGCTTATGTAACAGTCTATGCAAAAACAAAAGGTGCTGATTTATACACTAAGCTGAGGCCTATGATCATCAACAACCCTATGGCTGCTCTGCGCATTGTTATGTCACTCATTGACGGTGGTTTGTGTGTTCCCAACCATGTTGCAAGGTAAGCGACTGGCATGCAAAATAAAGCATAAATGAGCATGTCCAGTTCAAGGTTACCTTGCGCACCCACCATGGCAGTACGTATAAAACTGCTGATTAAGAAAACCAGTAATAAGCTTAACCTTATGGTTTTGATCGGCAGTGGCTGGCGATAAAACTGGTAGATGATGGGGGGCCCAGCGACGCTAAACAAACCTGCTAACAATCCCCCTACAGATCCCGCAAATGCAAACATGGCGGGTTTTGAATGTGTTTTTATTGGCTCAGGTTTAAGCAGTGTTGTGGCTGCGCCTATTAATATTGCTATACCCAGTATCAGCTGTAATTGATGAGCCATTTGATCGCTCATAAAGTCCAAAATATATAAGCCTAGAGCAATTGAGGGAATCAGCCCTATACAAGTATAAATAACGGCTTTAATGTCTATAGACTTTAAATCTCCCTTTATTGCCATGATACCGCTAGAAAAAGCCATAATACTAATGATGACAGAGGTCACTGTTAAAGGTAAAAGTGCTAAGAAAGAGACAGCTCCCATAACAATCATGCCAAGGCCAAAGCCGATAACTGTTTGCACGTAGGTGCCTATACCAATAACAAACATCAAAATAATAAGATCTGAAGAAAACAAAAATAATCCTTTCAAGAAAACTGATATTGCGGAGAATTCCGCAAAATAACGATGGCACATTATATTATTTATTGGGCTAGATTGAAGGTAATTTTAATGATATTACTATTTGTTGAGACTTTAACATTCATTTTTACCGAGCGTTTTAGAATTCACGTATTTAACAAAGAGATGAGGGTAGCTAGAGTATGGTGATTATTGAAAGTGAAAGGTTGTTGTTGCGTCGTGTAAAGCTTGAGGATGTTGATGATTTATATCGAGAGGTATTCTCTGACTTAGAAGTGGTCAAACACACTTTTGGCAAAGAGATAGCGAATAGGGCACAAGCACAACGCTATATCATCGAAAACTGTAATACCGACGCTGTGTTTGGCTTATCTGCACTGATTGAGCGAGAAAGTGGCGCTGTTATTGGTCTAGGCGGAGTCATTGAATGCCAGTATCTAGATGTATTGGATTATGAATTTGGTTTTATTCTTGGCAAAAGCTATTGGGGTAAAGGCTACGCAAAAGAGATAGGGCGTGCGCAAATCGAATATATCAAAGCTAAAACCAGCGCAATACGTGTGCTGGCTTTAGTGAGCTCGTCCAATCTTAGCTCAGTTAAAACCATCACTAATCTTGGCTTAGAGTACCTAACTTGTATCGAGACCCAAGGGCGAGGCTCCAGAGACGTATACGTGCAATACTTTAGCTGATAGCTGATAGCTGATAGCTGATAGCTGATAGCTGATAGCTGATAGCTGATAGGCTACATCTGAATTTGGGTTATTAACCTAAGAAAATCCCTCCATAAGCTAAGCCACTGGAGATGACTAATGCGGGGTGTAATTTGGTTCTTTCCAACAAAAGGTAAGCACAAATGATTAGCCCTGCGCTGTGTAATGCACCTGAATCAACATAGCTGTTTTGCAACAGTTTATAGGTGAGTATTGCCATCATGACGGCTATCACAGGGCGCACAAAGAGTGTCATTGATTTAACTTTGACACTGTCTTTGTAGCGATAGAGAATAGCGAGCAATAAGATCATCAGTAACAGTGAAGGTGCAACAGTCGCAAATACGGCAATGATAGCACCAGCGACACCCGCCACCATATAACCTATATGACCGGCCATTTTAGTGGCGATAGGACTGGGTAGTGAATTACCAAGAGCTAAGGTCTCTGAAAACTCTTGTAAGTTTAACCACTGATAATGACTAACCACTTCTATCTCTATTAACGGGATGATGGCGGGGCCCCCGCCATAGCCGATTATATTGGGAATGAAAAAAGCTAAGAATAACTGCCAATAGGTTTCTAACATAACTACTTCTCTACGCTCGCTTTATTACTGCTAGATTGTGTGTTTATAATCTGAGTGTCTTGGTTTTTGTCGACTCTAAGCAGAGCAATAATGAGCAAACTGACAATGATGAAAGCGGGGTGCAAACCAAGCCCTAACAACGCAATCGTTGTGATGGAGGCGATCAGTGCCGTGCCTTTAATACCTAGGCTAGTACGGGATTTATCGAAAAAATCCCAAGTGAGCTTCGCCATCATAACCACTACCACTGGTAATACCCCCAGGCCCATGCCTGTCACCCAACTTTGATCTTTATAGGCGCTTAATAAAGTGAGCATAAAGATCATCGCGATGATGGATGGCACTATATTGGCAATAACCGCATTGATAGCTCCTAAAGTACCGCCTACACGATAGCCTATATAACCTGCCATTTTAGTGGCGATAGGCCCTGGTAGGGTATTACCTATCGCTAAAGTATCGCTAAACTCTTGTTCTTGCATCCATTGATAACGTTTTACAACTTCTGCGTGAAACAGCGGAATCATAGAGGGGCCGCCACCAAAGCCAAATATTCCGATGCGAAAAAACGCTGCAAATATTTGCCACTGTCTGTTCATTTTTTAATACCTATTGTTGAAAAATATAACTTTTGTGATTCATCTTTATTAAATGTTTACCAGTGAGCGATATGCCCGTCCGTACGCTGCTCAGTGCCACCACAAAGTACGCCCGTGTCTGGGTTGCGAACAATGATCTGGCCGCGTCCGTAGCTACTGTAATCGTGTGCTAATTCAATGTCGTGGCCTTTAGCACTCAAGCCCCGAGTGATATGTAGTGGAACTTGATGTTCTATACCGACAGTCTTTTTACCTAACCACTGCCACCTAGGGGCATCCAAAGCGGCTTGCGGGTTCAATTTAAAGTCCAACATGTTCATAACGACCTGCAGGTGCCCTTGAGGCTGCATGAAGCCGCCCATCACGCCAAAGGGGCCAACCGCTTGATCACCTTTGGTAATAAAGCCAGGAATAATTGTGTGGTAAGTTTTTTTGCCGGGTTCCAAGTAGTTGTCATGATTGGGATCAAGCGAGAAGTTATGCCCGCGGTTTTGCATGGCGATACCGGTATTGGGTATAACGACTCCGGAGCCAAAACCGTGATAGTTGCTTTGGATAAAAGAGACCATGTTTCCCTCTTTATCAGCACAGGCTAAATAGACAGTTCCGCCGCTGCTAGGATCACCTGCATTAGGTTCACCAGCGTTATCACTGATAAGTTGCGCGCGCTTTTTGGCGTAATTCTCTGATAAAAGAGACTCAACTGAGACTGTCATTTTATCCGCTTGGGTGATGTATTTATCACCATCAGCAAAGGCCAATTTCATCGCTTCAATTTGTAAATGGAAAGTTTCAGTGGTATCGCGCTCATTAAACTCAAACTGTTTTAGGGTATTAAGTGCCATTAGTGCAAGCATCCCCTGGCCATTAGGCGGTATTTCCCAAATGTCATACCCTTTGTAATTAACACTGACAGGCTTTACCCATTCCACCTCAAAACTGGTCAGATCAGAGGCACGTAGATAACCATCTGTTTGACGCGAGAACTTATCAATTTTTGCTGCTATCTCTCCGCGGTAAAATGTCTCAGCATGAGTTTCACCGATAGCCGCTAAGGTGTTGGCTTGATCAGTGTTTTTATATATTTGTCCCGCTTTATACGCAGCACCGTCATCGGTAAATGATGTATAAAAGTGCTCGCAAGCTTCGCTGTTCAAATTACCTGCAAAAGTGTCGACTGATTTTTGCCAAAATTGCGCGACACTTGGCGAGACAGGAAAGCCATCCCTTGCCAATTCAACAGCTGGTTGCATGAGCTCAGCAAACTCAAGTTTACCAAAGCGCTTAGACAGTGCCGACCATGCAGCGGGTGCGCCGGGCACAGTAACCGATGTCCAGCCATACAATGGCATTTCACTGTGGCCAGTCTCTTTGACCTTATGTGCGCTTAATAAGCCAGGAGCAGGACCGCTGGCATTTAAGCCATGTAGCTCACCTTTTACCCAAACTAAGGCAAATGCATCTCCGCCAATGCCGTTACAGGTAGGCTCTACAACCGTTAGAGCAGCGGCGGTGGCAATGGCAGCATCAATAGCGTTACCGCCTTTTTTTAGGATATCTAATCCTATCTGCGCCGCCAGCGGTTGGGATGTGGCCACCATGCCATTGCTGGCAAAGCAGGCAGTACGCTTTGAGGAATAAGGATAATCTAAACATTGAGTATCAATCATGCTGGCAACCTAGGTTATTATTGGATTTATCAATAATATCGATATTTTATAAAATGTCGATATAAATTTAATTATCTTTATTATAGAGTCGTTCATAGCACTGAATAGCTTAGGCGTATAAAATCAGAGAGATGGAGTATAAACAGCGTCGTTTACTATCCAGCTAAAATTATTAAGCAGTTAATATTGAAAAGCATGATTGAGAGTCCATGATTGAGCAAGCACCTGAAACCACTACTATCAGCAACAACATTTACCAACTTATTCGCCTAGATATTATTAAGGGCGAATTTGTACCGGGCGAAAAGCTGCAAATTAAACAAATGTGTGAACGCTATCAAGTAGGGAATAGTCCGCTGCGAGAAGCGCTAACTAAATTGGCAGCGACGGGGCTTATCGCGCAAGAGAATCAACGCGGCTTTAGGATACCTTTAGTCAGCCATAAAGATTTAGCAGATATTTGCAGCAGTCGTATTCATATTGAAGTGGCCGCTTTAAAGATGGCTATAGCTAAAGGCGATGACAGTTGGGAGGCTGAGATACTGGCTCAATTTCATCAGCTGCAAAAGTCACAACAGCAAGAAATCACTGACAAAGCACAGTGGGAGCGCCGCCATACACGCTTTCACAACGCGCTTATTAGTGCTTGTGATTCACCTTCGCTTTTGGGGTTCTGTAATATATTGCATGATCAATTTGATCGTTATCGCAGATTGGCGCCCAGTGATACAAAAATACGTAACCAGCTTGATGAGCAGCATCGTGAAATCATGCGCTTAGCGATGAGTAGAGAGTCTGAAAAAGCTGGGGAGTTGTTAGCTGAGCATATAAAGCTTTCAGCGAAATCGGCGATGGCACTTTTCATAAATGAATAAATAATTGTAGACATAAAAAAAGGCTATCAAATGATAGCCTTTTTTTATGTAGGGACTCGAACAAATGAGAGGCTTAGAATAAGCCTTGAATCAATCCGTCTTCATCAACGTGAATCTTATTCGCAGCAGGCACTCTTGGCAGGCCAGGCATGGTCATGATATCGCCACATACCGCTACAACAAATTCAGCACCGGCAGCGAGTCTAACTTCACGTACTGCAACACTGTGATTAGAAGGTGCTCCTAGGAGGTTCATATCTGTCGAAAAGCTGTATTGTGTCTTAGCCATACAGATAGGCAGATCTCCAAAGCCCTGCTCTTCAAACAACTTCAGTTTGGCTCGCACTGTTTTATCGGCAATCACTTCATGCGCGCCGTAAATCTTAGTCGCAATCGCTTCTATCTTATCAAATAGTGGCTGTTCTAAGTCGTAGATAGGGGAGAACTGTGAGTGACCAGAGTCGATTAAGTCTACGACTTTAGCAGCAAGCTCTTCAGTGCCTGCTGAACCATTGGCCCAGTGGCTTGCTAATACGGCTTCAACGCCATGAGCGGCTGCTGCTGCTTTGATTGCCGCTATTTCTTCATCGGTATCGTTGATAAATTGGTTGATAGCAACAATCACAGGAACACCAAAAGACTTAACGTTTTGTATGTGTCTGGCTAAGTTTGCGCAGCCTTTAGTCACAGCGTCTACGTTTTCAGGACCTAATTCCGTTTTATTAACCCCGCCATGCATTTTAAGCGCGCGAACGGTCGCTACAATGACCGTCGCTTGCGGTTTAAGGCCTGCTTTACGGCATTTGATGTCAAAGAATTTTTCAGCACCTAAATCAGCACCAAAGCCCGCTTCAGTCACTACATAGTCACCTAGTTTGAGTGCTGCTTTGGTCGCAATCACTGAGTTACAACCGTGTGCTATGTTTGCAAATGGACCGCCGTGAATGAAAGCAGGGTTGTTCTCAAGTGTCTGTACTAAGTTGGGGTTTATAGCATCTTTAAGGAGTGTGGCCATCGCGCCATCAGCATCAAGTTGCTTGGCAAGAATAGGTTTACGCTCACGCGTTTCAGCAACCACAATATTACCGATTCGTTTTTGCAGATCCTTGATATCAGAGGCTAAGCAGAAAATAGCCATGATTTCTGAGGCAACAGTGATATCAAAACCGTCTGTGCGAGAGTAACCGTTACCTGGGCCGCCTAGACCTATGGCAAGTTCACGTAATGCTCTGTCGTTCATGTCGATGACACGTTTGTAGGCTATACGACGGCTATCTATACCTAAATCGTTACCCCAGTGGATATGGTTGTCGATCAATGCCGCTAATAAGTTGTGCGCTGCGCCAATCGCGTGGAAATCACCGGTAAAGTGTAGGTTGATGTCTTCCATAGGGACAACTTGCGCCATACCGCCGCCAGCAGCACCCCCTTTCATACCAAAACAGGGACCAAGGCTTGGCTCTCTTAAGCAAATAACCGTTTGCTTACCAATGCGGTTTAAACCATCACCTAAACCGACAGTGGTTGTCGTTTTACCTTCACCAGCGGGTGTTGGGCTGATAGCGGTGACCAGAATTAATTTACCGTCTTCTCTATCATTAAGGCTATTAATGTAATCAACTTGAACTTTAGCTTTATCATGTCCGTAGGGCGTGATTTGCTCTACCGGGATACCAAGCTTGGCTGCAATTTCAGTGATAGGTTTTTTAGTAGCTGCTCTTGCAATATCGATATCTGAATTCACGAGTATTTCCTTTGGTTGTGTTTTTCTTAGGCAATAACGGTTAAGTTAGGCCTTTTTGTTGTTTTTGTAAACAATAAGTTTCCTATAAGAAACTTAATTTCATTTAGGGTAGACGTATTTGCCTGCTTTGTATAGATAAGAGTCAAAATAC
>Ga0105354_1000915_pt1 | contig 18262 bp, 14 predicted proteins | sample GOMGulsemesocosm_FD_83658 | JGI IMG/M metagenome (GOLD analysis project Ga0105354, IMG submission 83658) | Methane-oxidizing microbial communities from mesocosms in the Gulf of Mexico - GOM9B Gulf of Mexico | ecosystem: Environmental > Aquatic > Marine > Cold seeps | place: USA: Gulf of America...
AATTGTTGAAATAGAAGATAAACCAGAAGACTTAATTACTAGAGCTCCGATTGTTACCGTAATGGGACACGTTGATCATGGTAAAACATCTTTACTAGATTACATCCGTAAGGAAAACGTAATTGCTGGAGAATCTGGAGGAATCACACAACATATTGGAGCATACGGAGTTGAATTAGATGGAGGTCAAAAAATCGCTTTCTTAGATACCCCAGGTCACGAGGCCTTTACTGCAATGCGTGCACGTGGTGCCCAAGTAACTGATATTGCTATTATTGTAATTGCAGCAGATGATGACATCATGCCACAAACAAAAGAAGCAATTTCTCACGCACAAGCTGCGGGAGTACCTATCATATTCGCAATAAACAAAGTAGATTTACCTGCTGCAAATCCTGAAAAAGTAAAAGAACGCTTAGCAGCTATGAATTTACTTGTTGAAGACTGGGGTGGTAAAATTCAATCTCATGACATCTCTGCAAAAACAGGTTTAGGTGTAAATGAATTATTAGAAAAAGTATTGCTTGAAGCTGAATTATTAGACTTAAAAGCAAACCCAGACAAAATAGCAACAGGAACAGTTGTTGAAGCCTTCTTGGACAAAGGTCGTGGATATGTATCTACAATATTAGTACAAGCAGGAACATTAAAAATTGGTGACTATTTATTAGCTGGTAAACATACTGGTAAAATAAAAGCCATGCAAAACGAACGTGGTGACGACGTTAAAATCGCAGGCCCTTCTACCCCAGTTTCTATACTAGGACTAGACGGAGCTCCACAAGCAGGTGATAAATTCAATGTATTTGAAGACGAAAGAGAAGCGAAACAAATCGCATCCAAACGTACTCAATTACACAGAGAACAATCTGTACGTACACAACGTCATATTACTCTTGATGAAATCGGACGTCGTATTGCACTTGGAGACTTTAAAGAATTAAACATTATCCTTAAAGGGGATGTAGATGGTTCTGTAGAAGCATTAACCGATTCATTCCAAAAATTATCTACTGAAGAAATTCAAGTAAATATTATACACAAAGGTGTTGGAGCAATTACTGAATCTGATGTATTATTAGCATCTGCTTCTGAAGCAATCATTATTGGATTTAACGTTCGTCCTGCTGGAAAAGCTAGACAGGTTGCCGACTTGGAAGAAATTGATATCCGCACATACTCTATAATCTACGATGCTATTAATGACTTAAGAGACGCCATGGAAGGAATGTTATCTCCTGACATTAAAGAAGAAATCACTGGTACTGCTGAAGTACGTGAATTATTCAAAATCTCTAAAGTAGGTACAATCGCAGGTTCTATGGTTATTTCTGGTAAAATACTACGAAACGGAAAAATACGTATCATACGTGATTCTGTAGTTGTATTTGACGGTGAATTAGCAGCATTAAAACGTTTTAAAGACGATGCAAAAGAAGTTGCAAAAGGATACGATTGTGGTATACAAATAAAAAACTACAACGACTTAAAAGAAGGAGATGTTTTTGAATGCTACCAACAAGTAGAAGTAAAAAAGACCCTAAAGAAGCAACGTTAATCAGTTGCCTTAATAACCTTAAAAATCCCTTTAGAAAATTTCTAAAGGGATTTTTTTGTATTCAATTTACTACTGCTTAAATTAAGCATCTGTAAGCATATAATTTTTATTACATTTACACTATGCTATTCCAACTTACTATAATTATCTTAACGTTAATGCTATCAGCTTTTTTTTCAGGAATGGAAATGGCTTATATATCTTCTAACAAAATACATATTGAATTAGAGAAGAAAAAAGGTGGTTTTATTGCAAAAATTTTATCTAAAATAACCGAAAACCCTTCAAAATTCATTGCTACAATGCTTGTTGGAAACAATATTTCATTAGTAATTTACGGTCTGTTTATGGGGGACTTTATCATGACTTGGCTAGAAGGTACAATTTCTACACAAAACGATTACTTGAACTACATCGTTACCCATTTCGGCTTACTGATACAAACAATCGTTTCAACACTTGTCATTTTAGTTACCGCTGAATTTTTACCCAAAGTTTTTTTTCAAATATACGGAAACACTTTACTGAAGTTTTTTGCCTTGCCGGCTTATTTCTTTTATTTACTATTCTACACCATATCATGGTTAGTAATGAGCATATCCGATTTTGTACTAAAAAAATTCTTTAAAACCGAGGGCGACGAACTACAATTAAGCTTTTCCAAAATTGAACTCGGAAACTATATTACAGAGCAAATGGAAAGTGTTGATAAATCTGACGACGTAGATTCTGAAATACAAATATTTAAAAATGCCTTGGAATTTGCAGAAGTAAAAGCAAGAGAAGTTATGGTGCCGCGCACTGAAATAGTTGCCATTGAACTTCATGAGAACACTAAAAATTTAACCAAAATATTTACAGAAACTGGATTTACAAAATTATTAGTATACAAAGACACCATTGACGACATAATAGGCTACATACACTCATTTGACTTATTTAAAAAACCTAAAACAATAAAGTCAATCATACACCCAATAGAATTCGTTCCAGAAACAATGTTGATAAACAACACACTGGATTCGCTTATAAAAAAAAGAAAAAGCATAGCTGTTGTTTTAGATGAATACGGAGGAACATCAGGCATGATGACCGTAGAAGACATTATCGAAGAGCTTTTTGGTGAAATTGAAGACGAACACGATAACATTGTTTTAATTGAAGAACAAATAAACGAGATCTCTTTTAAATTTTCTGCCAGACAGGATGTAGATTATATTAATGACAAATTTAAACTAAACCTACCTGAAGCCGAACAATACGAAACCCTTGGCGGATTAATTGTCTACAACACCCAAGAAATCCCAACTAAAGGAGAAAAAGTTAAAATAAACAATTTCATATTCACCATTTTAGAAGCGTCTAGCACAAAAATTGACCTTGTACAATTAGACCTAACCCCAAAGGAATAAACTTGTTTTCAACACTTCAACAGCAACTACCTATCTGCCAACTTCACTGTTAAAAGCCTTCCTAGATAATTTATATAATAATTCCGTCAAACTACTTTTATTTTATACAATAAAACGTTATTTTCGCTTTCTTAATTTACTAAAAATACAATCAAGATGGCAATCTTAAGCAAGATACGAGAAAAATCAATTTTTTTAATATTCATTATAGCATTAGGTCTATTTGCATTCCTAATTGACCCAACTAAAATAATTGATTTCCTCAAAAATGGAGGGACGAAAGAATATTTAGCAAAAGTTAATGACGAAGTTATCTACAATGAAGCCTTTGCAGAACAAGTTAAAGCCAGACAAGGAGGCGGACAACAAAGTTCTATGCAAATTGCAAATCAGGTTTACAACCAAGAAGTTACCAAAATTCTTATCCAAGAAGAGCTAGACAAACTAGGAATTACTGTTGAAAAGGATCAAATGTGGGAACTTTTTAAAGGAAACTACGGAAATCTTGCTCAATTCAAAAATGAAGAAGGAACTTTTGATGAAGGTAAATTGAAAAAATTTATTGAAGATCAAGTCAACGCAAATCCAAAAGCTTGGGAAGAACAAGAAAAAAGTATTGCTTTTAACGGAAAGCAACAATTGTATTACGCTTTAATAAAAGCAGGATCATTACCAACCGAGAAAGAAGGTGAATTAGCATACAAAATGCAAAATGATTTGGTTGATATGAAATTTGTGTTTTTACCATTCACATCAATTGCTGATTCAACAATCACTATTTCAAAAGAAAAAATTCAAGGTTATATCAATACTCATAAAAGTCAATTTGAAGAAGAAGCTAGTGCTTCTGTACAGTATGTGTATTTTGAAGAGAAACCATCTAAAGAAGATGAAGATGCAGCTAAGACTAAAATTAACGAGCTATTATCTGAATTAAAAACTTCTACTGATCTTGAAACTTTTGTAAACATAACTGCAAACTCTGCTATAAAATACGATAGCATTTACAAGTTAAAAACTGCTTTAGAAACTCCTATTCAAGCCCTAGTTGACTCAATGAAAATTGGAGAAACTTATGGACCTTACACCCACGGAGGCTTTACCAAAATAATGAAGTTAACTGGTACTAAAGTAGCTCCATCAGTAAAAGCCAGCCATACTTTAATTGCATATGAAGGTGCTCAAAGAGCTAACCCGGAAGTTAAAAGAACTAAAGAAGAAGCTGAAGCTTTAGCAAATGAATTACTTGCTACAGCAAAAGCTACTGGAACTGATTTTGTAGCGTTTGCAACAGAGAACTCAGACGGACCATCTGCCACTAAAGGAGGTGATCTAGGATGGTTTTACGAAGGACAAATGGTTGCAAAGTTTAACGACTACGTATTCAACAACAACAAAGGTGATATTGGTTTAGTTGAAACTGATTTTGGTTTTCACATTATTAAAATTGACGACACTAAAGAAGAAAACAAATACCAAATAGCAACAGTTGCTATGGAAGTGGAAGCTAGTCAAAAAACTATTGATGCATTATACGCAGAAGCAAGTCAGTTTGAAGTTGAAGCAAACAACGGGAGTTTTGACGAAAAAGCTAAGGAGAAAGATTACGCATCAAGACCTGTAAACAAAATAACAAGTTTATCAGAAAACTTACCTGGACTACAAGGGACTCAACGCCAGATTGTACAATGGATGTTTAAAGATGACACCAACATTGGAGACATTAAAAGATTTGACATCAATGGTAGCTATGCAGTTGTACAAGTAACAGGAAGAAAAGAAAAAGGATTAATGTCTACAGACGACGCCTCTTTTAAAGTATTACCTATCTTAAGAAACGAAGAAAAGACTAGACAATTAGAAGCTAAATTATCAGCTACTACATTAGCAGACATCGCTAAAGAAAACAATACAACCGTAAAAAATGCAAATGCAGTAAGCATGAGCAACCCAACGCTACCTGGAGCTGGAAGAGAACCTAAAGTTGTTGGTACTGCCTTTGCCTTAGAAAATGGACAAGTTTCCAACGTAATTGACGGCGAAAAAGGTGTTTACAAAATTGAAGTAACTAAACACACTGAAGCTCCAAAAATGGATTCTTACAAAGCATACGCTAAGGACCCAGCTAACAATATTAATGCTGTCGGTACGAAAGTAATGGACGCATTAAAAAAGAAGGCTACAATTGAAGACAACAGAGCTACTTTCTACTAGTAGTTACCTATATATAATTAATACCATAAAAAAACCTCTTGATCATCAAGAGGTTTTTTTATACCCAAGCCACACTAACAAACATAACTTACTCCAATTTAAAATGTAACCGACATCTTAAATTACCTTCATTTCTCATCGTTCCCATAAAACAGTTTTCAGTAGTACAGCTAAGAACCACCTTCTGCCTAAGGCAACCAAGATTACAAATCAAAACTGTTTTAACAAAAACAACTATTAATTGCAATAAAAAAAAGGATAGAATTTAATAACGCTATCTTGAATTTAAACTGCACTTAACACTATTAAACAAAAAACCTCTGCTAAATGAATAGCAGAGGTTTTTACCCCAAAAAAACTTACTTAATCCATAATATCTTATGGACTATTCAAAGATACGAAATTTACAAATATAAAAAAATACCCTATTTTGGGTATTTTTCAATCACTAGACTTAGTTAGCAGAAAATATTATATTCCCAAAGGGATTTTAAGCACCATTCCAGGCGACAAATTAGTTGCAACAAGCTTATTGTAATTCATTATATTAGAAGCCGATACACCCACATACCTCCTAGCAATTGCATATAGGGTATCTCCCTTTTTTACGACATACGTATTTCCTTTAGGCGAAGCACTAGGGATTGGAGCAGTCGTATTCATTTTACTAGCCGAATAAACACGCCTAACTTGTGAAAATGCGTTCGACCAATATCCTTCCTTCAGCGAAGAAATCATAACCCCCCTAGAAGAAGATGAGTGCACAAACTTAACATCTCTTCCGTTAACACTTACAACCAACCCGACATGATTAATACGCCCTCTACCTCCTGTTTTAAAGAAAACTAAATCTCCTTTTTGAGCTTTTGATTGAGAAACTCTAACCCCTTTTTTAGACTGATCAATTGACGTACGAGGCAACACTACATTCGCTGACCTGAAAGCTGTATACATAAGTCCCGAGCAGTCCATTCCACTTTTCGAAGTACCGCCATATTTATATTTGACCCCTTTAAAACTTAATGCTTTTCTAATAATTTTCTTTGTAACTCCATCATCAGACTCCTTAACTACAGTTTCAATATTTTTATCAACCTTAGTTGGTATTGGCTTCGTGGTTTTATGCACTTTTGATGCACGGGTATTAGATGGTGCCTTTGAAGTAACAACTCGATGATTGGACTTACAAGATATAAGCCCTAAAATCAATAACAATAAATATGTATATTTTTTCATAAACTATAAATTACTGAACACCAGTTATTAGTTTGGCAGTATTTTCACTAGCCCCACTACCTCCCAATTGTTGTTCTAACTCAAAATAATCATTAAACATTTGTGTTCTATATGACGGATTCAAAATGTTTGTTAACTCGTATTTTAAATTCTTAACATTCAATTCATCTTGAATTAATTCTTTTACAACTTCCTTTTCCATTATTAAATTAACCAACGAAATGTATTCTAAATTCACTACCCGTTTTGCAATTTGGAATGATATATTATTCCCTTTATAGCATACTACTTGAGGAACTTTAAACAATGCCGTTTCCAACGTAGCTGTACCCGAAGTAACCAAGGCTGCCGTTGACAAGCTTAACAAATCATAGGTTTTATTTGAAATAAAATTAATATTTTTATTATTCATAAATTGCTTGTAAAAAGAAAAATCTTGGCTAGGAGCACCAGCAATTACAAACTCATATTCTGGAAAATCATCAACTACAGAAAGCATTATAGCCAACATTTTTTTAATTTCTTGAGCTCTACTACCAGGTAATAATGCAACAATTGGCTTATCACTAAGTTTGTGAGTTTTTCTAAACTCAAACTCATCTACTAACTCTTTATCATCAATAGCATCTAATAATGGATGCCCTACAAAATGAACAGGATATTCATGTTTTGTTTCATAAAAATCTTTTTCAAATGGTAAGATAACATACATTTTATCTACATCCCTTTTAATGGCTTTTATTCTATTTTCTTTCCAAGCCCATATTTGAGGAGATATATAATAATGGGTTTCAAACTTTAACTCTTTTGCCCACTTCATTATCCTGAAATTAAAACCTGGATAATCAACAAAAATTATTTTATCCGGATTATATTCCGCTATATCCTTCTTACAGAATGAAATATTTTTAGAAATGGTTCTTAAATTCATTAACACCTCTATAAAACCCATAAAAGCAAGGTCTTTATAATGTCTAACAAGAACTCCTCCAACCTCTTGCATCAAATCACCACCCCAAAACCTAAATTCGGCATATACATCATTTTGCTGTATCGCCTTCATTAAATTTGATGCATGTAAATCTCCAGATGCTTCCCCTACAATAATATAATACTTCATTCTTTCTTTTCTATATCTTTGTTAGACACCACTCTCTCTTTACTTTACAAAAAATAAAAAGCATACGCTGTAAAAGCAACCAAGATGGTTGCCAAAAGAACACCTCTGGCCCTATAGTCTAAATCCTTTTTTAAAAAGAAAAAAAAGACTATTAAGTTCGCTATTGCTCCTAAAGCAAGTAACATCCATAATTGCCCTTGAGCCTTAAACATTAAAAAAGTAGTTTCAAACCCTTTTCCCTTAACCTTTGACAATATAAATGTACAAATAAAAACACCTATAACCGCTGAAATAATACCTGTAAAAAAACCTTTAAAAACTTCTTGCTTAATCTTCAAAATCCCATGTATTTAAATTTTGTATAAAATGATGTGCGGTCATATCAAACTGAACAGGTACTACAGTGGCATACCCTGTTTCTAAAGCATATAAATCGGTATCTTGTCCCTTATCTAAATTTACAAACTCTCCGGTAAGCCAATAATACTCTTTTCCTTGTGGGCTTGTTCTTTTATCAAACTCCTCAATCCAGTTTGCTTTTGCTTGACGGCAAACCTTTATTCCTTTAATATCATCTTTCGGAAAATTAACATTTAACACTACTCCATCAGGTAATCCATTTTCAAGTACGTTTTTAGCTATTGTTCTAATGTACTGTTTTAAAGGCTCAAAATTAGCATTCCAACTATGATCCTCCAAAGAAAACCCAATAGAAGGAATTCCTTCTATTCCTGCTTCAATAGCAGCACTCATGGTCCCTGAGTAAATTACATTGATAGCTGAGTTGGAACCGTGATTAATCCCTGAAACACATAAATCTGGCTTCCTTTCTAATATCTCATTTACTGCCAGCTTCACGCAATCAGCAGGTGTACCTGAACAACTGTATTCTGTTAGTTGCCCTTCATCTTTTGTTAACTTTTCAATATGTAATGTAGAGTCTAAGGTAATTGCATGCCCCATACCACTCTGAGGGCTATCGGGGGCGACTACGCAAACATCACCAAATTCATTCATTACTTCAATTAAAGCCCTAATACCAGGCGCAGTAATTCCATCATCATTAGTCACTAAAATAAGAGGTTTGTCGCTCATTTTTTTATATTTGTTATTCAAATGCTAAAGTACAAAAATAGCGATGATAAACTGCTACACTATTTTTAAGAAAAATTTAAGGAATGCTATGATGCTTTGGCCTGATATTTTCATTAACTTACATATTACAGTATTAATGACACGATTTATGATAAAGAATTTCAAATTAGCCATACTAATATGCTTAATTGCAATTACATCTTGTAGTTTCACAACGAAAACTTTTGATGACCCCAATAAAGACAAATTACTCCTCGAATTAATCAGTTATGTTTTAGAACAATGGCATTACAGTCCCAAAGACATAAATGATGACTTTTCAGAACAAGTTTTTGACGATTTCATCAATTCTGTTGACCCATTAAAGAGATACTTTTTTCAATCAGACATCAACGATTTCAAAAAATATAAAACCCTAATTGACGATCAGATTAAAAACAAAGACCTTACATTTTTTAATTTGGTATATGAGCGATTAATGGTACGTATGAAAGAGGGAGAATCCTTATCATTAGCTATTATTGAAAAACCTTTTGATTATTCAATAATTGAACTATTAAATACGGACTATGAAACAAATCCGTATGTAAATTCAAAAAAAGAAATGGAAAACAGGTGGAGGAAACAATTAAAATACTCTACTATTGATAATTATGACGATGAATTATCAGATAATTCTGTTAAAAAAGATAGTCTTCCTACAAAAGAAATTAAACCAAAGCTTACAAAAAAAGAGGCTGAAAAAGAAGCTAGACAAAAAACCAAAGAATTCTTAATAGATTATTACTCCATTATGGGTGACTTGGAACGTAAAGACTGGTTTACAAATTACTTAAACGCCATCGTTGAAGTATTTGATCCACATACCACATACTACGCCCCTAGAGACAAAGAACGCTTTGACCAAGATATGTCAGGGAAATTGGAAGGAATAGGCGCTCGATTACAGAAAAAAAATAATGAAGTTAAAATCATGTCTCTTATTTCAGGAGGTCCAGCTTGGAGAGCACAAGAGCTCGAAGCCGGAGATGTAATTTTAAAAGTTGCACAGGAAAAAGACAAAGAAGCAACTAGTATTGTCGGTATGCGCTTAGACAATGCTATAAAATTAATTAAAGGACCAAAAGGAACCGTTGTGAAACTAACCATTCGAAAAGTAGATGGAACCGAAACAGTAATAAAAATAAAAAGAGACATTGTAGAGTTAGAAGAAACATATGCTAAAAGTTCACTAATCAAAAAAGAAAACAGAACTTTCGGAATTATTAATCTACCAAGGTTTTATGTTGACTTCAAAGATTATTCTGAGAGTAGAAATGCTTCTTCTGATGTAAAAAAAGAAATTATTCGCCTAAAAAAACAAGGTATGGAAGGTTTAGTAATAGACCTTCGAAACAACGGCGGAGGGTCCCTACAAACAGTTGTAGACATGACGGGGCTTTTTATTAAAGAAGGACCAGTTGTTCAGGTAAAATCTTCAGGTAAGAAAAAAGACGTATTAAAAGATACCGATTCAAGTATTATTTGGGACGGCCCATTAGTAATATTAGTAAATGAATTATCTGCTTCTGCATCAGAAATTTTAGCCGCTGCACTTCAGGATTATAAACGAGCAATTATCATAGGAAGCTCACAGACTTTTGGAAAAGGAACTGTTCAAAATGTTATGGATCTGAATAGGTTTATGAGAAATAATTCATTTGGAGATGTTGGCGCATTAAAGCTAACTACTCAAAAATTTTATAGAATTAATGGTGGATCTACCCAATTAGAAGGAGTTAAAAGTGATGTTGTTGTAGTTGATAGATATAGCTTTATAGATATTGGAGAAAAAGATCAAGACAACCCATTACCTTGGGATAAAATAAGCGCAGCAAATTACTCCGCATGGGACGGGTTTATCAATTACGAAGAAACCATTAGCAAAAGTAATAAACGTATGAGTAACAATACTCAATTACAGTTAATTGAGAAACAAGCCAAGTGGATTAAGAAACAATCTGAAGAAAAAGAAGCCTCATTGAATTATAGTGATTATTTAACTGAAAAAGAAAAAATAAAAGACATAGGAGAACAATTTGAAGCATTAAACAAGTACAAAACAGATTTGTCTTTTACTTCATTACCTTATGAAACTAACTTAATAGAAAAAGACTCTGTTTTAGGAAAAAAACGAGAAACTTGGCATAAATACTTAGCAAAAGACGTCTATATTGAGGAGGCTGTAAATGTTTTAGAAGATTTACAAATCAATAACATCAAGGTGAAACAAAAAATTGTATTAAAAGACTAATTTTTTATGTCAAAAAAAGCAAGCTCATTAAGTAGTTTAGCGCTTCAAAAATTCAAACGAAATTTTTGGGGCGTTTTAAGTTTGGGGTTTATTACACTATGTGGAATAGTTGCCGTTTTTGCGTACGCCTTTGCTCCAGATGATTCGCAAAACGCGAACCAAATGCACTTATCTATTCACTCCAAACCTCCTGGTTTTACTGTTGATATACTAAGTATCCCCTCAGAAAACACCTTTAAACAATCAGCAATCAACAAACTGTTTTTCGGAAAAAAAACTCTTGAAACAGAAATACCTATCTCATCATACGCCATTAAAAACGATGAGTTAGTCTACACACCTTATTCTGAATTAGCCCATACAGCTATTCAGAAAAGCGTTCCTATTACAAGATTTAAAAATTCAAGTAATTTAAAGCAAATAATCAATACACATATTTATTCAAAAACATTCTATTTAGGAACTGATAAATACGGACGAGATTTATTAAGTAGAATATTAATAGGAACCCGAATTTCATTTTTTATCGGCTTTATTGCAGTGTTTATATCTTTAGTCATTGGAATATTTACTGGAGCATTAGCTGGTTATTACGGAGGAAAAATTGATGCCCTCATCATGTGGGTTATCAATATTTCATGGTCCATCCCCACGCTATTATTAGTCATTGCAATTACATTAGCATTAGGAAAAGGTTTTTGGCAAGTATTTATTGCTGTTGGATTAACCATGTGGGTTGAAGTTGCAAGAGTCGTTAGAGGTCAGGTTTTAGGAGTGAAAAAAATGCAATATGTAACTGCCGCAAGAGCTTTAGGATTTAGTGATTTTAGAATTATCTTTAAACACATACTACCTAATATTTTGGCTCCCGTAATTGTAATTTCCGCCGCCAACTTTGCTGGAGCAATCCTAATAGAAAGCGGGTTAAGTTTTTTAGGCATAGGTGCGCAACCTCCCACTCCAAGCTGGGGAGCAATGATTAAAGACCACTACTCCTATATCATTTTAGGAAAACCTTATTTGGCTATTATTCCTGGTATTGCAATCATGAGTTTGGTTATGGCATTTATGCTAATGGGTAATGCATTGAGAGATGCGCTGGATGTGAAAAGCTAACTATTAAACACTTTCAAGAAAATAACGCTTAATATTTAATCAAAATAACTAAATTTACTTTTTATTCCCACAAGTGGACTTAACCCCCTGATGCTTACATCGATTTAACAATTCTAAAATTAATACTTATCTCATGGACTTATCCAGAGAATACTTATTTTAGATAATAAAAAATAATAGCCCTCAAATCAATATTATTTTCAAAATGACTCAACCAAATGCTAATGTTTATATAGAAGCACTTTTTGAAGGAAACGAAAAAGTTATTCTAAAAATGTACCAGGAAATACTACCAAAAGTAGCTGGCTTTATCATCAAAAATAAAGGCACACAACAAGATGCTCAGGAAATTTTTCAAAAAGCATTGTACCAACTAACCGCAAGAGTAAGGGTTAAAAAATTTAAAATTAACACTTCTTTTGAAGCATATTTATTCACTGCTTGTAAGAATTTATGGCGCAGAGAATTAAATAATCGAAAAAGAGAGGTAAGAAATGATGGTGTTTTTGAACTAGTAAGTGAAGAACAGGATAATGGCAAAGCAATTTTAGAACAAGAACGATGGGAATTATTTGAAGAAAAAATAAACTCACTTTCAGAAAGTTGCAAAGAGCTTTTAAAATTATATTTTAAAAAAACTAGCTATAAAGCTATTGTAGAAAAATTCAATTACGCCAATGAAAACACAGCTTTTCAACGCGTTTTTAAATGTAAAAAACGTTTAGCAGATTTAGTGAAACTAGACAAAAGATTTCAAGAGTTATGTTAGATAGCAATAAAAATAGATACGAACTAATTGAGCAGTACCTTGAAGGTAACATGAGTGCTGAAAACACTATAGCTTTTGAAAAATTAATTGTCGAAGATAAGGATTTAGCCAAAGAAATTGAACTACACCAACAACTTAGCGCCCATTATAATGACAATTATATAAGCCTAAAAAGAGACCTTAACAATACCGATTTAGTCTCTTACTTTAGAAGTGACGAAGCTAAAAATATAAATAAAACCATAGAAAAAGTAGGAGCCATTCATACTTCTAAAAAGAAATTTAAATTCCCCATGACTGTCGCTGCCTCAATAATCGGGGTGATGATTTGCGTTGTTGGTTATTTACAATTAAACAAAAACGGCTTGTACGAGGGTTATTATACCGAAAATGACTTACCTTCATTAATTTCTAGAAATACCACAAAGGACCTACAAAGTGATATCATAGTTGCATATCAAAAAAAGCAATATACCGTTGCTAATAACTTATATCGTTCCTATATAAATTCTACCCCAATTTTAAATGAAGACATATTTATTTATGGAGGCATGACTTATTTGGAGTTAAATGAATTTGATAAAGCATTAATTGAATTCCATAAAATGACCAATTCAAGCTCTATGGCAAGCTCAAAAGGATTGTGGTTTACAGCTTTAGTTTATTTAAAAAAAGAAGACTACCCTTTACTAAAAGAAACCTTAAATATCATCGTTCAAAAAAAGAGTAATTTTAATTATAAAAAAGCAGGTACATTATTACAAGAACTAGACTAAATGAGTAAAAAATCAATATATTCCATACTAACAGTAATTGTTGTTATTGGCTTTTATTTTTTAAACAACAGCATAGACGATAAAATCGCTCAGGATAAATATGAAGAAAAAACAAAGCCTTCATCAGAGACAAATGTTTTTTACTTACCTACATCTACAACAGGTTATATTGTACATCATGATTACTACTCGCTTTCTTATAATGAAACCCACGAACAAGCAGAATGGGTCGCTTATGAATTAAAGAAAAACCAACTTTCAAAAAACCAATTTAAAAGACCTTATTTTATAAAAGACAACAGTATTACAACCAAATCTGCTGATTGGCGTAATTATAAAAAGTCGGGCTATGACAAAGGACATTTATGCCCTGCCGCAGATAGGAAATTTTCAAAACCCGCACATGACGAAACTTTTTTAACTTCAAACATCTCTCCACAAAAACATGATTTTAATGCTGGGGTTTGGAACCGACTGGAGCAAAAAATACGGTATTGGGCAAAAAAATACGATGGTATATATATAGTTACTGGAGGTGTTTTAGAAGAAAAACTAACTTCAATTGGTACCGAAAACGTAACGGTTCCTAAATATTTCTACAAAGTATTGCTAGATAACCAAAATGGAAACATAAAAATGATTGCTTTTCTAGTCCCTCACAAAGAATCCAATAAACCACTTTATCATTTTGTTGTATCTGTTGATAGGATTGAGCAATTAACAGGTATCGATTTTTTTCCTCAATTAGAAGATAAAAAAGAAAAGCGTTTAGAAGCAAATACCAATTATAAAAACTGGAGTTTTAGATAACCTCCCTCGTCCTAACCCCCAACGATTCATCTGGTTCATAGCTAGCACTATACCCTTCAAGGAGAAGAGATTTTAATACAAAAAATCTATAAATCAATTTAAGTTTTATAAAGAAATATTATCTTAAAACAGAATGCATGCAGTAATTGAATAATAGTATTGAGTTCTTATGTGATTTCTCCTAAAGTCGAAATGACAAAAAAACTGGAAAAGCTAAACTTAAGACAGAATACTAAGTCACCATTCATTAATTCTATTCGCATCCAACTTAATAAATATGAATAACAAAATTGTGAATCCCCAGAGCCCAGAACCTCCGTAACTAAAAAACGGCAGCGGAATACCAACTGTAGGAAAAACCCCCATTACCATAGCTATATTGATTAAAAAATGAAAGAATAGTATTGCAGCGACACTATAACCGTATACTCTACTAAATTTTGATTTTTGCAGGTCTGCTCTGTGCAATACTCTTAATATCAATGCTACAAAAAGAAATACCACAAAACCACTCCCTAAAAAACCCCATTCTTCACCAACCGTACTAAATATATAATCCGTATGTTGTTCAGGAACAAAACCTCCTTTTGTTTGAGTGCCTTGTAGCCAGCCTTTTCCAGTCCAACCTCCATTACCAATAGCAATTTCAGATTGTGCGGTGTTATACCCTATTCCTTTTGTATCAACTTCTTTACCCAAAACGATGTTAAAACGATCTCGGTGACGTTGTTCAAACACATTCTCAAATATATAATTAACTGAATATGATAACCCAATACACATTCCTAAAATAGCAACATATAAAAGTTTACCATGTTTCTTTTTTCTGTTTTTAAAATAGATACCTAAAGCCAATACTGCACAAATAATTGATATTATCATCGGATCTAAAACCAATGTTAACACAAATAATGTCGCACCAGAAAAACCTAACAACAAATAAATTGGTGACAATCCTTCCCTATACAACACAAAGAAAAAAGCCGCGTATACCATTGCACTACCTGGGTCTGGTTGCGGAATAATAATTAATGCCGGTAAAAATATAATTGCAAATATTTTAAGTAGGTGATCCAATAATTTAATATTGGTTTGCGTATCACTCATAAACTTAGCCAAAGCTAAAGCAGTAGCAAACTTAGCAAACTCACTAGGCTGAACACTAAAGCCTCCAAAAGAATACCATGATGTTGCCCCAGAAATATTCTTCCCAAAAACAAACAGTCCAACCAAGGAGAGCAAGGAAACCAAATAGATTACACTTGAAAATCGTTCGTAAAATTTGGCTTCAATGGATAGTATTAATATGATTAAGAAAATACTTAACCCTATAAATACTTGTTGCCTTCCATGAGGCTGAGACATCATACTAAGTGTTTCGTTTTCAGTATAGGATGCAGAATAAATATTCAACCAGCCAATAAAGACCAATACAAAATAGATCAATATCATTAACCAATCAATACGTACTAATATGTTTCCTTTATTACGCATTATCTAGGTCTGTTTCTATTAATTTTAAATGGTTCTCCGCTGATATAACTATCATAGACATCTTGTAAACTTCCGTTTAACATTCTTATTTCTAAATCCTTTCTAGATACAGTTCCTTTTAAATACTTTTCAATCATCAAACTAGCAATAGGGGCTGCCCATCTCCCCCCCCAAAAACCATGTTCTACGAAAACTGCTATTGCAATTTTCGGATTATCCTTTGGTGCAAAAGCCACAAAAATGGAATGATCATCTAGTTGAGTTCTTACTCCATCGATTTTAGCATATACTTCAGAGGTCCCTGTTTTACCACAAATTTCAATACCTTTAATTCTAGAACGATAACCAGTTCCTCTAGGTTTTTCATACACATCAAACATCCCTTGAATTACGGGGTCAAAATGTTCAGGGCTAATTGTGGTTACTCTTTTTGTAGTGAATTTTTCTGCTATAGATTCCCCTTTAATATCTTTTACAATATGTGGTGTATAATAATAGCCTCTATTCGCAATAGCTGCTGTCATATTTGCTAATTGGATTGGTGTTGTTTCCACCTCTCCTTGCCCTATTGAATTGGATATAATAAATGTACTAAATAATTTTTTATAACGCCTTTTATAATACGCACTATCAGGTATTCTACCTGATTTACCTACAGATAAGTCATTATTCAAATATTTACCTAAACCAAAACTTTTTGCATGTTCACTCCATTTTTGCACACCAATGCTTGCATTAGGGTACTTGTTTAATATATTTAAATAAGTCTTACCGAAATACGCATTACATGATTCAAATATTGCTCTATTCAAATTATTACTTGTACCAAAAGGGCAATGACAACCAAATGGTTTTCTTGCTCCATAATGCAATCCATGCCTACAAGTAACCCTTGTATTTTCATCAACCACTCCTTCCTCTAAGGCAATTAATGCATTTAATAGTTTGAAAGGAGACCCTGGAGGATATTGTCCTTGTAAACTTCTATCAAATAATGGTTTCGAAATGGAATCTAAATACAACTTCGTAAAGTTTTTAGAACGTTGCCTTCCCAATAATAAAGCTGGATTATAACTTGGCGCAGAAACTAATGAAAGTATTTCTCCTGAAGACGGCTCTATTGCAATTATCCCTCCACGTTTGTTCACCATTAACTCTTCTCCATATTGTTGTAAAACAGCATCAATAGTTATGGTAATATCTTTTCCAATTTCTGGTAAGGTATCTAAAGTTCCATTTTTATAGGAACCAATACCCCTATTAAACTTGTCCTTTTGAATATACTTAACCCCTTTTTTTCCTCTTAATGTTTTTTCATAATATTTCTCAACCCCAGACCTTCCATACAAATCTCCTGACTGATAGTAGGGATCATTTTTGACTTTTTTCTGGTTTACTTCAGCAATGTAACCTAATACATTTGCTCCAATTGAGGTTTGATAATCTCTTGTAGATCTTTTTTGAATATAAAACCCCTTGAATTTTCTGATCTTCTCTTGTAAAGATGCATATTCAATCTTTGACATTTGGGCTACAACCGGAGATGGCAATCGAGGAGAATAACGTCTTGCTTTTTTTAATTGCTTGATTAATTTTTCTTTATCAATAGCCAATAAATCACATAATTGCAAAGTATCAAACGGCTTCACTTTACGTGGTATGACCATTAAATCATAAGAAGGCTGGTTTGCGACTAATAGTTGTTGATTTCTATCATAAATATGTCCACGCTCAGGATAGGCTCTTTCGCGTTTATACGCATTACTTTCTGACTGATTCTTAAAGCTCTCATTAATTACTTGCAAATAAAAAAGTCGACCTATAAACAACAAGCCCGTAATAATAACTAGAATATAAAGTAACGCATTCCTCATTCTTTCCTTTTACTAAATAATGTAACCAAAACTAAACTTAATACTACTGTATATATACTACTGAATAAGGTGCTTTTTAAACTATACAGTATAAAAGAAAGATTGAATGTTTCTAATAAAAACAAGACTAGGTGATGTATTACAACTAGAATTGAGAAATAAGCAACTTTAGCAGCAATAGACACTTTAGATAGCTTTATAGTTTGAAACTCATAACTCCTACCAAAAGAAAACTTTAATGCTTGCGGACGTATATAAGCAATTATTGCACAAGCAGTAGCATGTACTCCTCCAGAACTAAAGAAAAAATCTAAGCTCAACCCTAATAAAAAGCTACTAAGTAAAAAAACTGCTCTATTGGATTTTATTGGAAATATTATAATAAATAACACATACACATAAGGCACATAAGCTCCAATGCGCATATTACTAAACACCAATACTTGTAATAAAACAAGTAGTATAAAAAAGAGGATTCGTAAAACAACTTCCTTA
>Ga0105354_1000920_pt1 | contig 18199 bp, 16 predicted proteins | sample GOMGulsemesocosm_FD_83658 | JGI IMG/M metagenome (GOLD analysis project Ga0105354, IMG submission 83658) | Methane-oxidizing microbial communities from mesocosms in the Gulf of Mexico - GOM9B Gulf of Mexico | ecosystem: Environmental > Aquatic > Marine > Cold seeps | place: USA: Gulf of America...
AAGCATGTCCTCTAATGCTTGAAACGTGCTCGGGGCTGGCCTGATCCATGTTGCACTGTTAAAAAATGTCATTAAAACCGCCATATTTAAACCATCAGTATGATGTAACGGCAAGTGGTTTATAATTTTACTATTTTCAGAGAGTTTAAATTCAGAATGATAAGTGACCTGTTGAGCCATGACATTTTTAAACGTTAATTCGACACCTTTTGGCGCCGACGTTGTGCCGGAAGTAAATAAGATCAGGGCAGGAATGTCGTCATCAATTGTACCTAGTGGCTTCGAAGTAGGGGTTAATTTTTTTACAGAGTCTGGATATAAATCGTCTGTTTTATGTTTTTTAAGCCGCATTAACCCAAAAGCATTTTTGACAAAGCTCTGTTTCTTAATTCGAAAAAATGGAATATTATCGCTACTAGCTAAAATATCTATTTCTTTTTCATCATCCATAAAGATAGCTGCAGGTTCGGCAGTATTTATCAACAAAATAGCTTCAGAATTGGATGCTTCAGGGTCTAATACTACTAAGGATAAACCTGCTAATAAAGTTGCAATAAAAAATACTGATGTTTCAGCTTCATCAGCACAACAGAGAACAATTCTATCACCTACTTGTAATTCTATTTTATGAAATAGAGCGACACACTTTTCAACACGTTGAAAAAGAGAAGCATAATTTAACTCAACATTTCCAGTTAAAAAATCTTTGCTGAGATTATTAGCTGATTTAACTTTATCATAAATTTGATTGAATTTTTCCGAGGGCATTTTCAGTTCCTACACAATATTTTGGCTGTATCGAATTGCAAATCCAATAACTTTATTTTGAAATTGTAGTAATGGAAATGTAGGTTAGCAACTCTAATACATAGATTTAACATTTTAACTACTGTTTTTTAACGCTATTGTTTCTTTTAACGTATGCTGGAGTTCTTGAGAAATTAATACATAGCATCCGAGGGTTACATCCATTAGTATTTTTTGTTCTAGTAACTGTATAATCCGGCGTTTTTCAAGGCAGATGTCGCCTAAATTGTTAAGCAGCTTCTTTATCTTGCTCTGGATTTAACTCCACAGCGCCTATTGGCTGCCAATTTATTTCACTTTTTGACCATCGTTCTGGATGCTCATTTCTTTTTTGTTGATACAGCTCTTTTCGTTTCGCTAATATTGCCGTATCAAGCCCATCATGTCTTTGATTCGGCGTGACAAACTTGATCCTGCTATGGCGATGCTCATTGTTGTACCAATAAACAAACTCTTTTAGCCAATGTCGTGCTTCATCTAATGATTTAAAACCTTCAGGAGGCCAGCGAGGGTAATACTTAACCGTTCTAAACAACGATTCAGAGTACGGATTATCATTACTTACCCTTGGGCGACTGCGCGAGGTAACAACACCTAGTCGTACATTTTAGTTAGCATCATTAAGCTCTTCATCCTCGCTCCATTATCTGAGTGCAATACTAAGTCGGTTTTTAAGCATTTCTCTGCCCACACACTGCGCTCACGCCATACTCCAAACTCCATATTGTAATAAGCTACTCTTTAAAAATGAACCTGAAATATTGGGGTTGCCTGGTACAGTGGCCCCCTAAAAAATACCTAGGTTAATCTGGTTGATTCACTTGATATCGTTCCAACTTTCACTTTATTTAGTATAGACATAGGTCTTTCAATTAATATAAAAAGAATAAATGATGTTACAATCGTCACCATAAAAAATGGAATCCAAAGTAATTAATAGATTAATTCATGTGACTGGGTAGAGGATAAGAAAACTGGTAAGATAAGAAACAAAAATTTTAACGTTAATCCATGAATTAAGTAATAAGAATAGCTCATATTGCCCAACCATCTTAAAGGAGAAAAAATCAACCATCGAGCTGAAGTAGAATAATTAGAAAAGGCATTCAAACAAAAAACAAAGAATAAAATAAAGACTATCATTAACGACAAATGATAATTAAAATCAATAACAGTACGAAAACCAAAAACTATCAATGATAAAATAAAGCATGTTGTTCCCCACCACTTAAATTGAATATTATTTATTTTATGAGTTTCATAAAGTAAAATTCCGGACACAAACATTAATAACCTTACCGGTCCACCATACATAAAAGTTATAACAAAGCCGAAAACTGCAACAAAACACCAAAAGATAATACGGTTAACAGACTTCCATCGCTTCATTGACAATGAAAAGATTAAAAGAGGTATTAAAAAATAATAAAAGACTTCATAACTTAATGACCATGCAACAGTGATCATTGGTTTGATATCAAACATTCCAGGAAGTAAGAGAATATTTTGAATTAAATACTTTAATAAGGGCAGTAGCTCTGAAGGTAACTTACTTTCTTTTGGGAAAAGAACGGATAGTAAGACATAAACTAAAAAGATGACTAAGAAAGTAGGATAGATTCTCATACATCTTCGTTTTATGTATTTTTTAGTGTCAAACACCTGCTTAGTTATGATTGTACCGTATATAAGATAACCACTTAGAATAAAAAACAAATCAACACCTAAGTGACCAAAAGCATATATAAATGAAGAAATCTTTAACGTATTATTAGTTAACCACGGCTCAATTAATGAAGAATAATGAACGAGGAAAACTAAAAAAACAGCAACCCCCCTCAACCCTTCCATAGCCTTTAAAGGTGCATTCTTTCCATGTGAAATTTCTAATTGATTAATTATCCAGTTGTTCATTAACATTCCTTAGTTGGATTGTACTGGTATAGTTAAACGAAACCTCTACTTGGGAATAAACAAAATACGCCCAACCATTAAGCAGAAGTAATTTTTTTTGCTTTTACCTTTTCAACTTAGTTTATTAAAGAGTTAAAAGAGTACCAAATAATTAAACCGTCATACTTGTCAGCTCAATTTGCTCAACAATTGGACAGGTCGGCGGTAAAAGACGATTCAGTATTATCTGTTCTATTTTTAGCATTTTAACTAACACTGTTGTGTTCAAGTAAAAACTCTCTAAACCCTAAGGATAATTACTAAAGTAAATTTTTTTCATTATAAAATGCCATTACTTTTCTGGCACACCAGTCCCAATCGTAATGTTTAAGAGCATGAGCCTGAGCTTCTCTATCATGCAGATTTAACAGTAACAGTGTTAAACCTCTGCAAATATCAGTACTATCATTACTATTGACACAAATGCCTAGCTCTTTATGACTAGTCATGATTTCTTCAACACTACCAACTTTAGTTGCAACCGCAGGCATTCCGCAAGCTAATGCTTCTGTCAGTACATTGGGGCTCCCCTCTCCTCTGCTAGATAAACAAAAAACATCAGCAGCGTTATACCACGTCACTAACTCTTGATTAGCAATAGTCCCAACAAAAACAACATGCTGTTCAAGATTATGACTTTCAATAAATTGATTAAGCTCTTTACGATAATCCCCTTCGGGCCCTTGGGAGCCTAATATATAAAACTTAGTCTTTTCTAACCCTTGAGTTGCAATAATATTTGCTAAACCGTTAATCACTAAATCGAAGCCTTTTCGATGAATTAAAGAGCCAACACCGAGAATAATTGGTTCCTCTAACGCTAAACCTAACTTTTCACGACAAGATGCTTGATCCATGAAATAAAATTTTTCTGTATCAACACCGTTTCTTATGACTGCTGTTTTTTTAGCGGTACTTGCCAGTTCATCTGCCAGTTGAGCCATTTCATTACTTAAGGATACAATTTTATCTGCCTTTTTAAGGTAGTGTGCAACAATATATTTTCTTAATCCTGCATCTTGCTGATGAAATGCCTCCATACCACGTAAAGTAACATTAAATGGTTTTGCCATTTTTTTAGATAACCAATAACCACATGGTAAATCAGGAAAAGTCCAATGCAAATCTATAAGATCAAAGTCATAACCTATTCTATCCAATACAGATTTCACCGCTTTTCTATAAGTAAAAAACTCAATTGATTTAAAGTGACCAGGAATCGAAAAGAAGCGAGGATGATAAACCTTTATTCCATCAATGATTTCAACTTCAGGTATTTTACTAAGATAAGCATACCTTGATATACTTTTATGAATGAACGAATCAGCAATCGGGTTAATAACGGTGATATCAACATACTTGTTCATCGCTTTCAAACGATTTAGGACAAAAACGCCGTGATTTGATTGCTCAGAATTAGGAAATAAAAAACTAATTGCTATTAACTTTTTTCTCTTAGAATTTAGCATCAATCTGTATTCTTCCGTAACCACTCTTCTAGAACAACAAGTTGCCAAAGTGTTTTATGATGATCATATTTATTACTATTATGCTCTTCTATTAATTGCTCTATACGTGATTTGATAAAATATTGAAGTAGTTTTGTTTCACTTGAGAGCAACAATTTTTCAGCATAATCTCGTAATTCATTTTGAAACATTAATTTTAAAGGGGTTGGAAAACCCATTTTTTTACGATAAATAATATCATGGGGTAAAATACCTTCCATCATTTTCTTTAAGGGATATTTTCCTTCACCTTTTTGAATTTTATATTCACTTGGTATTGTTGCTGCAAACTCAACCAAGCGATAATCCAGAAATGGAACACGTAATTCAAGCGATGCGCCCATACTCATACGATCAGCCTTAATCAGTAAGTCGTCAACCAACCAAGTTTTGGTATCAAAATAAAGCATTTTACTTAACACATCTTCATTTTTAGTTCTCTCAAAAAGGCTTTTAGTATAATTTCTACTGCTAACTTTATTGCTTTGCTCAATCTCGGCTATAAATTCAGGTTTGTATAACGCTTCTTTTTGATGGTCCGGATATGTCGACATACCTTTATAACGTTGTTCTATTGGTAATGTTGCCATGGTTAAATACTTAGATATTTTATGGCTTTCACCCAAAATTTTATTGGCAATACCCGCAAAAAAGTTACTGCCTGTTTGCCCCACCAGGGAACGATACTTATCTATTACATTCATGTATTGATATAAATCATAACCAGCAAATATTTCATCTGAACCTTCACCCGATAATGCAACGGTGACTTTGTCTTTAGCTAATTTAGCAACAAAAAACAATGATATTGCCGCAGCCTCCGTTACAGGTTCATCCATCAAAGAAATATATTCAGGAATAAAGGCTTTAAACTGTGCCGGGGTAATTTTTATTTCATGGTGCTCTGTTTTGAATTTATCAGCAATAATTCGTGCATAAGGGGTTTCATCAAAGCCCTTCCCAAAATCATAACCGATAGAAAATGTTTTGAGAGGTTTCTCTACTCGTTTCGCAAGCAAACCCACAACAGCACTAGAATCAATGCCACCACTTAAGAAAATTCCAAGCGGTACATCACTTCGTAAGCGCAAATCTATTGCGCTATCAAGTAGTCTTTTACTTTCCTCAACATAGTAATCAAAGCTCTCTGCATATGCAGGCTTATTATTAAAGATTAGATCCCAATACTGATGGATTGATAGTTTTTTACCTTTTTTCACATCACCTTTAAATACGGCAAAATGCCCTGGCATTAGACGTTTAATCCCTTGATGCAAAGTATTTTCACCTGGGATATAACCAAAGCTCATATAACTATCTATTAACTGAAGATTAAGTGCAGGTTTATTATCTAATCCTGCAAGAATTGCTTTCGTTTCTGAAGCAAAAATAAATTCCTCATTATTAAATAAATAGTAAAGAGGTTTTATACCAAGGCGATCTCGTGCTAGAAATAACTCTTTTTTATTGCCATCCCAGATGGCAATCGCAAACATGCCATTAAAATGCTTTAAACAATCATAACCGTACTCTATATATGCTTTAAGAACTACTTCAGTATCTGATTGTGTTTCAAAGTAATATCCTTTATGTTCTAATTCTGCTCTAATTTCTAAATAGTTATAAACTTCACCATTATAGGAAATCACACAATTATGGCTAACCTCTTCACGAGGTTGGTGCCCCGCGGGGGTTGGATCAAGGATGCTTAACCGTAAATGTGCTAAGGCAACTTTATCTTCATCATGAAACCAAAAGCCATTACTATCAGGACCTCGATAAGGCATAGTATTGCGCATGCTTCGAAATCGATTTTTATCAACGACAGTGGTTGATGATATTATTCCTAAGATCCCACACACTTCCCAAGCAACTCCTTTAAAAATCAAAATGCCTTTAAGCTTTTAAAGGTAGCTTTTTTTCACTTCATTACAACCAAATGGCAGAAAAATCTATTTATTAATTTTTCTCTCGACCTGTATTAATCAATAAAACTCGCTCATACTTAGTTGAAGTTTTTTCTAATTAGTATTCCTGCCTACAATTTAGGCTTTGAATTATGAAGGGCCGCCACCACCATAAACCAACGATTAAACAACGCATTACAGGCCGCAATAAAATAACGCGACATAAGCACGAATGCATGTGTAGAGCCTTTGGACAGGTTTATGTGCTCGCAGGTTTTTGCAGCAATAGTTTACTACCAACAGGTACCGTATATAATGGCAAAACATATATTTTTAATTGGTGCGGCTAAATCAGGCACCACTAAACTAGCGGATATGTTAAATGCACACCCTGAGATTTGTTTATGTGATCCAAAAGAACCAAATTTTTTCACCGAAAAAGAGTTTCACCAAGATAAGCTAAACTCATACCAATCACTATTCCCTAAACAAGATACTGAATATTTACTTGATGCATCAACCTCTTACTCTGCAGGCTGGAAAAAAAGTTCAAAGTCTACAGCCAAAAGACTTTTTGAATATGATTCAAAAGCAATAATATTTTACATGGTTAGAAACCCAGTTAAGCGTACTTGGTCTTCTTATTGGCATAGCTATAGAACTGGAGCAGAAAAGAGGTCAGTTAAAGAAGCGTTGTCTGACGACAAGAATCAACATATTCAAGCAAGTATGTATCAGGATAGAATTTCGGATTATTTACATTATTTTGAGAAAAACCAAATAAGCATTATTAACTTTGAAGATTTTATAAAACGACCAGAAATATATGCTGATTACTTATTCACTCTATTAAATTTGGAGAAAATAGCATTTTCACAAAATACACAAGATAAAACCGTGAACCAAGCTTATCAATGGAGAGGTTATTTCTCCTTTATAAATATGATACCACTGAAATATGTTATCAAAGTAAACCTAATCATAAAGCAATGGTTACCGGAAAATGCACACAAATTGATTAAATCTTTTTTAAGCAAACCTGTCCCTTTGATTGACTCGAGCACAACAACTTTTTTGCATAAAAAATTTGAAACACCACAAAGAAAACTCCATGAAAACTATTCAGATTTATTTGTAAAGCCCGAGTAATATATGACTAAAATAACCCAATCTGTATCAAAGCTCAGTAAACTTATCAAACCGATATTTCAAAAAATATTTTATCCAAAAGGACATCAACATGTCTTATTAATTATGGGCTGCCAACGGTCAGGAACTACACTTATTTCAAATGTTTTTGACCAAATACGTTATGCACGTGTTTTTGGTGAATTTAGCAGTTTATCAAATATAGATCCTAGTAGAATAAGATTAAATCCTATCGACAATGTGAAAAAGCAACTACATTCAGTTTCAGCTCCACTGGTAGTTACCAAGCCATTAGTTGAAAGCCAGAATGCGACATACTTGTTAAATCATATCAAAAACAGTCATATTCTATGGGTTATTCGAGATTATAAGGATGTTGCACTTTCTGATATCAAGAAGTTCACAAAATCTGCTGGTCACGGCAATATTTTGCCTATTATCAAAGGTGAACTAAATAACTGGCGAGCAGAAAATATTTCTAAAGAAACTCTAACAATAATTAATGAATTATATTCGGATAAACTTAATGCCCTAGAGTACGCATGTTTATTTTGGTATGTAAGAAATATATTATATTTTGAACAGGGCTTAGATAAATTAGATACAACAACTACATGGTCGTACGAGCAATTTGTTTCTGAGCCACTTAACCACATAAATATACTATTGACTAAACTTAAGCTTAAAGTACAACCTAACAAAGTCGTTAATAACGTTTTTGACCATTCCGTTGGCTCCGCAGAGAATTTTGATATAAATGCAGATATAACTATATTATGCGAAAGTTTGATGGGCCGATTTACCAATATAACAAATAACACTCATTGACCATCGAAAAATGAATAAGGGTTTTAAATGATATTCACCCATTAACATATGTTTATCGTTATCAAAACTGAAAAACTGCAGGAACAAGTATTGAGATTGCTTTATCGAAATGCTGTGGTCCCGACGAGAGAATTACTCCCTTATCAAAGGAAGATGAGCATAAAAGAAAACAACTTGGCTATCGAGGCCCTCAAAATTACAAAATTTCCTTATCAAAGTACTCTAAGAGCGATTACTTAAACTGCCTGTATTGTCATCAGCTTAAATGTTTTAATAATCACTGTGCTAACGAAATTATGCAGTATATTGATAAAAAATTTAGGATTTCTATTTTAAGTTCAGTTTTGAAAGAAGCCCATGGGACAAAGTGATGTGCAAGAAAAAATACAACTAAGTTTATTTACCCTTATCAATAAGTTGTAATATTTCTGATTTATAAAACAGCATATAAGCAGTACAAATAAACACCACACCACTCATCATTTTTATTAACAATACTCCCACCAAATGCATTGTCGCAGGGAGTAAAAAGATTTCAATCAGCATGATAATCGCCCACATTGTCAGAGAAATAAACAAAGGGCTTACCCAGTTAAAAATTATTTCAGCTCTAATTTTGAATTTTTTCTGTATTCGATAAAGAATGATTGAAAAGGCTGATGAAAAACCTACTACCCATGCAATTGCCGTTTCTACTAAGCCATATTGCACTCCAATAATAATGGCACTAACTAAAATACTAGCAATAATCATTGTATTTTCTAAACTAAACCTCGCCTCACCCATCGCATTAGAAAAACTATTAAATGTTGCGTTGATCATCCGTAAAGGGAATGCAAAAACTAATATTGAAATAATCATTGCAGCATCTAACCACTGGCTCCCTAAAAACACAGCTGTAATTTCATTTGCTACTGCAGAAATACCAAAAAAAACAGGAAACACAGCCAATGATAATAAACGAATGGAACGAGCCAAGTAGTACTTACTCGCATCAATATCATTATTAGTAGAAACAAATGCAGAAAAGCCAACTTGATTTAGGATAGACGATACCTTGGTCATTGGCATTGAAGCTATCTCACTGGCAGCATTATAAATACCTAAAGGCTGTATCCCTAATAATTTGCCAATAATTAAGGTATCTATTTTATTATATACAAACCAAATAAACCCGTTTAGCTGAATTTTAGCGGCAAACATAAACATTGGTTTAGCTGACTTAAGTGACAGTGTCAGCCCGTATTCACTTTTTTGCATATAATTTAAAGTAATGGCGCTTAATATAATCTCAGCAATTCTGGAGTAAATCAACGCCCAAAATTCAGCGCCTGAATAAACACAAACAAGAGCGACTCCAGTACCTCCCAAAGCAGAAATGGTTTCACTTTTCGCTTTAATCTTAAAGTTCATTTTCCTGTTCAGGTTCGCATTTGGTACAACACAAAAACTAAGTAGTGGTACAAAGATAGCCATTACATACATAGCATTTTCTATCTTTTCATTATCATAATAATGAGAAATACTTTCCGCGAAAAAAGATAAAAGAAAACTAAACAGTAAATATACAATCAATGACAGAGTAAATATTTGACTGGCGCTAAGACGATCTGCTGAACGATTTTTAACAAGTGCCGAAACAAAGCCATTGACGGCAAAAATATGCACTAAACTAAAGAAAACAGTAACTATAGCAATAATACCATAATCATTTGGCGTCAAAATACGAATAATTAAGAAAGTTGAAGCCCAAGAAAATATCTGCACAATTAACTTCGATAATACTGACCACTTTAAACCATTTAAAACCTTATTTTTAACTGACACTGCTTACTCTTTATTTAAACTAGGACTTTATATTATCAATATGAGCTAATATTGCGGTTTCGGTTTTACTGAGCATAAAGCCATTAACAACAATTATATCTTCTTTTTGAAAATCATTTTCAATATAAGCTTTAATTTCATTTGCAGTAGTTAACATTGTTATTTTCTTCTTTTCCAAATAATCAGATGGTGACATATCTTCAATTTTCATCCAATTATCCAACATATAACGAGATAATAATTGCATTCTTTTATCCTGAATAGCTTGAAGCCTTCCTATCGGAGTAAATACCTCAAGAGCCGCAAGTGCTGATAATGTTGAAGCTGTGAAAATGAAGCTTCTCCGTGCTTTATTAACCATATTGATTACCTATAATATGCTGGGCAAGTCTAATTGAAAGTGCCACTATTGTTAACGTTGGAGGAACATGCCCCCCTGTTGTAAATACTGAGCAGCCGGAAATATAAAAATTATTGGTTCCGAAAACCTTCTGGTGTTTATCAACGACACCTTCTTTTTCACATGTAGACATCCGCGTTGTTCCCATATGATGATGACCGAACCCCATTTGGTCATGAAATAGTCGTGATGATTGCTCTTTTAAAATCCTTAATCTTCCTATAGACAACATACCAACCTCTTTGCCTAATACGGCTAATGATCTCCATAACCGTTCAATGTCATCATCTTTCAACTCCCAATCAATTTCCACCCGAGGGATTCCAAATTGATCAGTTTCATTGCCTAATTTTACTCTATTATTTCTATGGGGGCCTTGCTCCATCATAATGTTAAGCTCAAAACCTTCGAACTCACCTGCATTATCAAACAGTTTAGTATCAAATGACTTTCGAGAGACAGCTTCAACCACCATATCAATATCAGAAAAAATGTTGCCAATGTGAGTTGAAAAGTCATCAGGATATTCTCCATCGTGAATTGCCTGCTTCAATATATGGAAAGAAGATATACCATCTGAAAGTTGATAACTATTGGCAGGAATTGGGGGCATTCTTAAATTAGTCGTTCGATGTTTTCTAAGTGCATCTTCCGTTAATTGAATAAATCGGATGACATTAAAACTCTCAACTTTTTGGCTATTATCTTTAAATAAATCGTTGTCTTGTGTAAATAACTGAGCGGGTTTCATGGTTGGATGGTCCATAAAGTAACGCCCAACATTATCGTACTGGTTTCCCAATTTATTATTATACTTTCTATTGAAATATAAGAGCATTCTGGCATTCTCTATGCCACCAAAGCACATAATAAATGTTGATGCTTTAATATTATGGGTGATATTATTATACGCATTGAAGGATACTTCTTTGATATCCTCAGTTTCGCTATCAAACTCTAGATCAATAACATTTGCATTTTTTATTACCTGTATTGAGGGCAAGTCTCGAAGATGTGATCCATACTGATGAAAAAAGCGAACCGGCGCTATTGATGCCTTAGCTATTCCAAACTCAATAGATTTAGAGGTTTCAAAAACATTATCCTGATGTAAGAATTTTTGCCAGAAGCTTCTATTGTAGTTGTCCGATTCAGTGCCACAATACTTGGCAGCTGAATCATAGTGCTCCTCCAAATCCTCAAAAGTTATTGGCCAACCGCTATTATCTAACCAATCTCGTTTCTCAAAATCTATTGTTGATAATGGTGATGTGTTATTCAACCAGTGATTACTTGTTCCCCCTAAAAAGCGCAACCGAGAATAGCTAGGGTCTACATAATTATCTGGTTTTTTACTCGGAGCATATAGGTCCTGTGCTTCTTGTGTGTAGAACTCATCACCAGATTCAATCAATATAATATTAGGAAAATGAGCTTTAAGCTCATTAGCCAATACTATGCCCGCAACTCCTCCACCCATAATACATATATCGGCCTTTAAAGCTTGGGGTGAAGTGTAGAGCTTTGCATCAAGAATCATCCGCTTTAGTTCCCGTTAATTTGTGATGTATTAGAGGAATGATTGCATATAGCCAAATACCAATTTCAAATACTTTATTATTAGATCCCAGTCCTGCAATCATAAAACCTAATAATGCCAATAAAAAACCTGTTAGTAGTATTTTATATACATCAGATTCATGATTGTTTATCTCTATTTTTTTGAGTCGTAGTAATCGTATCAAGCACTTATAAATAATTAAAAAATAAATAGACGAGCCAATAATCCCGTGATCTACCAGCATAGCCATAATGAAATTATGTGATGCCCTACGTGAAACCTGCTCTGTTTTTATTCCTCCGTAGCGAGAAGTCCTATATTCTTCATCAATATATACAGGGCTCAAAATAAAGGTGCTTGAATGGCCATAACCTAATAAAGGAGCAGCCTTAAACATTTCATATTGAGCTGAAATGATAATCATTCTTGACCGAGCGCTTTTATCTGTTATCTCACCCGATTCATTTTGACTCATTGATTCAAACCGTTGAATCAAATGTGGTCCGATAACAATGAATCCTGCCAAAATAGCTAATATCCCAAATAAATATAATTTTTTTCGAACAAATTTTGGTGTAAAAAACACACTAAAAACACCTGTAGCTCCTAAAGCTATAAAGGCACTTCTGCTACCGGCCATAACCAAAGTTTGAATAATTAATGCGATAAATGGGAATAATAAAAACAATTTTTTCCCATATTTGCAAAGTAGTAGAAATGATGAGAAAGTCAAAACTACAATCAAATGCTGACCAAGACCATTTGATGATGAAATACCTGGCCCACCAACTCCTTCCATTCGACCTTCAAAGTTTGAAGTTAGTCCAACATAACCAAAATAACAACAGCCTAACATATTCACAATTATAAACTTTATAACGTCTTTTTCATCACGAATACAATTTTGTATCAAAAATATAAGAATAAAAAACTTAATTGCCATAATAGTATAATCTAGATGAAACGTAGGACTTAAAGCCCAAAAATTTTGAATACCTACATAGATAACAAACATAAAAAACAATCTAGTTTCAGAAAATTTAAACCATGTAATGCCCTCTTTTTGATTTTTGATAAGAATAGCAACAAAAGTAAATATTGCGGCAATCAATGACCATCTAATGTCAGGAACAAACGCTCCCCAATAATTTGAAGGTGGATGTAAATAGAAAGCAAAAAGATATGTAAAAAGCCCGTAAATAGGCTTAGATATTATTGTTTTTACTAAACCTAAGCAAAAAACAACAAGAAAAAAAACAGCAGTAATAGGCATAGATAAATGAACTCAATTACACATTAATGAATATAAAATTTACTTTGCTTCAACCCAGACTCTATCAACAGTCAAGTAGCCTTTAAATACTTTTCTAGCGTGAATTTCAATCGAAAATCCCTCTGTAAAAGCTAGTTTAATTAAACCTAACATCTCGGTAGAAATCTTATCATCACCTTTTAACGAGTAAGCGATCATATGGCCTGTCTTAATTTCGTAACCATATTTTTTTGCATCTTCAATAGAGAATATTCCATCAATAACAATTAACCCTAAACCGTCAGAATTTGCATATAATTTTTTAATTGTTCCTTGATACCGACAATAAGGGGTATCTACCTCACTGTTTTTACAAATAGCGTTTTTGTCTATTTCACTCTCACAACTTGAAAGTAATAACATCACAAAAATCGTCACTCCTCCTTTTACTAGGGTTTTTACCGTAATCATTTTGTAGTCCTTTCAATTAAAGCTACTATTTTTTTCGTGTTTTCCTGCCAAATAAATTTTTTTTCAATAACACTGTTTTTTACAGAAAGCCGCATTTCTTCCAACTTATCAAAGTGTTCAATAGCGTAATCCAGACATTCAACAAATGATTTTTGGTCGTTCTTTTTGAATAAAAGTGCGGTATCTTCCGTTAATATTTCACGAATATTTGAACAATCAGGGGCTATTACCACACTACCTACAGCCATATATTCAAACATTTTTAACGGTGATGCATACGCAGTAACATTAGGTTGTAACGTAATGTCAAATTTCTCAACATAATCAAGTACCCTATCGCGAGTAACTAAACCAGCAAACTCAATTTTTTCACTAATACCAAGCGACTTTGCCTGTTCTTTGAGTTCAGGCAATATATTACCATCACCAACACAGACCAACTTCAATGGTAAGTTTTTGTGTTTGGCAATCGCTATCAATGCTTTATCCAAACCATGCCAAGGGTGAATAAATCCTGTGAATCCTATCACAATTTCTTTTCTACCTTTCTTAACCGACTTAACAAGCATTTCATTAATAAATTGTTGTTTTACGCCATTGTGAATAACGGTAATTTTCTGCTCTTTTACACCAGCTTCACTTAAGTATTCAGCAAGCACTTCTGTTACTGGAAGTGTATGGCTGGCATTTCGCCATGTGTAGTTTTCTACCCATTTCGCAAACTTAACCAATGCTAAACCGCTGTATCGACTACGCTCTTCTACAAGTGGTGCGTTCACTTCTAATATCAGTGGTATATTTAATAATTTGCTCACCCAGACACCTGCAGGCTGATAGAGGTTATAGCGTTCGTAAATAAAATCAGGTTTGAACTCTTTTACCGCTTTAACCAGCTTTATGAATATCCACAAACTGTAGCTCAGCTCCAATAACTCATATGCAGCTCTTGGCAATAATTTTTTAAGTCGAGTAACAAAGCCTCCATCATGACCAAAATCACTGTTTTCGTTGAGTGATGGTGCAACAAATTTCAATTCATGGCCTTGTTCAATAAAAGCATTAGTTATTTCTTCTACATGCACAAACTGGCCATCTTTTGAAGCAATACGGTGGTGATAAAGTATTTTCATAAGTTATAGTGCTTTGGTTTTATCAAGGAAAGAATTAAAAATTAATAGTGACCATATTGCTGTTTCATGATTTTTTCTACCACTGGTATGCTCATTAATAATCTCTTCAATATAGCTCATATTAAAAAGGTTGGTATTTACCATAGCCTTCGAGACAAGCTTTTCTTTTATCATTGATGATAACGGCCCTTTAAACCAATCTCCAAGAGGGACACAAAAACCCATCTTCTTTCGATATAATATATTTTCATCCAACCGTTGTTCTAACTGTCTTTTAAATTCAGCTTTAGTGACTGAACCAACAATATTTTTAGACGATTTAATATTGAATGCCCATTCTACAAACTTATGGTCAAGGAGTGGAACTCTAACTTCAATGCTATGGGCCATACTAGCCCTATCAACTTTAGTTAAAATATCCCCAGGCAAATACGTCTTAAAATCTATATATTGGGCCCTTTTTAGGGCATCATCTCCTTTAAATTTATTACCGTAATAATTGAATAATTCCAAAGATGAATATCCATCAAGGTTTTTTTTAAGTTCATTGGAATACAAATGTGTTAGCTGGTCTTTTCTTTGTATTGACATGGTATTATGAAAAGCTTCAATATCGTTCATTGCTAAAGATTGGAAAGTTGTTTTTGCTCTTAAGAACCTAGGGGCCCAATCAAGTTTTGGGTATATTTTAGCCAGTGAGCCAAAAACGATCGCTCTAAACCACGCTGGGAATTTATCTCTGATTTTTTGCTCATTGTTATGCATATAATGGTTGCGATACCCTGCAAACAGCTCATCTCCACCATCACCAGATAAAACTACAGTTACTTTTTCTTTCGCTAACTCGCACACTCTAAAAGTTGGTAAGCTAGAAGGGTCGGCAAAGGGCTCATCGTACCAATCTATAATCTGATCTATCAGGTCAAAATCATCCTCATTAATGATTCGGGTATGATGATTGGTATTATACTGCTCAGCAACTTGTTTAGCATACTCTAGCTCATCAAAATTTTTATCATCAAAGCCAATTGAACATGTAGTTACAGGCTGATTTTGTAAAGACGCCATATGAGCCACAATAGCACTTGAATCTATCCCTCCAGACAAAAATGCGCCAATTGGCACTTCAGATTCCATTCGGATCCCAACAGCTTCAGAAAGACGACTATCAAATTCTTGCAATTCAATTTCTTTATTAAGATTCTGGTATAATTGCAAATCCCAATATTCTTGTTGCACTATGTTACTTTTTTCACCTTGTTTCAAAAGAAGAAAGTGACCAGGCATCAGTTTACTTACCTTGCTATATATAGTTTTTGGCTCAGGGATATAGCCTAATGAAAAGTAATCTTCTACTGCTTGATAATCAAAAGTCTTATTTACTTTCCCACTGTGCATGAGTACTTTCAATTCAGAACCAAAATAAACAGTCCCATCATCTTCAAAGTAATACAATGGTTTAATTCCTAGCCTATCTCTAGCAATAAACAAGCTCTTTTGCTTATCATCCCATATTGCAAATGAAAACATGCCCCTAAGTTGATGAACACATTCTGTCCCCCACTCACTCCATGAGTGTAAGATGACTTCAGTATCACTGTGGGTTTTAAATTGATACCCCTTAGCTTTAAGCGCTATAGCTAGCTCTTTGTGATTATATATTTCACCATTAAAGACAATAGCTACAGATTCATCGTTATTTAAAATAGGCTGATGACCAGCAGATATATCAATTATCGAAAGACGTCTGTGTGCCAAGCCTATGCCTGAATTATAGTAATATCCTTCATCATCAGGTCCTCGATGCCATTGAGCATTATTCATCTTTTTTAATAATGACTTATTAACTGCAACAAGAGAAAAATCAAAAATCCCAGATATACCACACATATATTAATTCACCGACCTATAAAGTTTCATGTAGTTATCAGCCATTGTTTGACTGCTATAATGATAAACCACATCTTCTCTTGCGTTAAACGCTAGACATTCTCTTTTGCTTTTATTTTCAAACAATTCAACAACCTGCATCACCAGTTCTTGTAGATCATTAGTTTGAAATAATACACCGTTAACTCCATGGTGAATAACCTTTGACACACCACCAACATCAGACGCAATAATGGGTAATTGACATGCCATAGCTTCTAAAACAGTCATAGGCATAGCTTCATAATGAGATGGTTGTAAAAACAGGGAAAAAGATCTTAACTTGCTAACCACGTTCAAACTTTTGCCCGAAAAATATATTTTATTATTTAATTTTTTCATTGATACAATGGCTTTCATCTTAGTCAAATTTGGTCCATCACCTACAACTTCAAGAGTGACTTTTTCATAAATAGCAGGATAATGTTCTTTTAAATACTCAAATAGTAGGATTAATAACTCGTGATTCTTAACCTCATCAATTCGCCCTACAGCACCTATTAAAAAACTATTATTTTCCGTTTGTTTAGCGCAAAACATTTCAGTATCAATTCCATTTGAAATATTAGAAATTTTGCTAGCCTTTATTTTCAATACATCTATTAACCAACGCGTTAAATCATCTGAAACAGAAACTATTTGAGTAGAGAAAGGCAAAGAGATTTTTCTAAGTAAGTTACGCTTTCGATTTTTCCCATCCATATCATCTATTTCTCTGCCATGCTCCGCATGGATTCGTATAGGGACTCGAGCTAACCACGCAAGTGCTTGGTATTCAACCGTAGGTAAATTGTATGTTTGAACAACTCTTGGCTTATTTTTAAACAATAACCTAAGGATTTTCCAATGAGTTTTAAACTCTCTTCCCGGTGTTTTTTTAAGCTCTATTATATCAACCTGTTTATTTAACAACTGACTAAAATCTGAAGAATCCTCTATACAAACTATACTGTGCTTAAAATTATTAGGCATGGTATTAATGAGGTTTATTAATACTCTTTCGAGGCCACCAATATCCATTCTTAATATAATGTGATAAACATGTATTATCATGTACTTACTCAAAACGATTCAATCGTTTATATAAATTATTGAGTCCCCAAAAATATTTATGTTTATTCATCAAATAAAACAATCCTTTTAAATGAGAGAAATGAAACAAAGATAGCTTAAAGCCACGGGATAATTCTTGTGCATCATGTGTCACTTTAGCCTCAGGCAGGTATGTGATTTTAAAACCACTTTGCCAGACACGTAAGCAATAATCGACATCCTCTGGAGAGTAAAAAATGTTTTCATCAAAAAGGCCCGTTTTATCTACTGCACTCCTGCTCAGTAACCAACAGGCAGAAATAGCATAATCAACATCAACAGCTGTTTTTGTAATAGCTAAAGGGTGGAGTTGTTCAATATCCTTTAAGAATAAAAATCGTTTAAATTTGTGAATTAGCGTAGGGAAAATATCACAAGAAAGTTG
>Ga0105354_1000925_pt1 | contig 18178 bp, 15 predicted proteins | sample GOMGulsemesocosm_FD_83658 | JGI IMG/M metagenome (GOLD analysis project Ga0105354, IMG submission 83658) | Methane-oxidizing microbial communities from mesocosms in the Gulf of Mexico - GOM9B Gulf of Mexico | ecosystem: Environmental > Aquatic > Marine > Cold seeps | place: USA: Gulf of America...
CTGCCCAGACCAATTTAGTAGCAGTCTGCTTTTAGTTTTTTTACTTATCTGACCATTAGATAGATGGCTTAGGTCAAAATAAAAGCGATTGTCAGTTATTCCTTGTTGGGGTAGTGAAACTATGGTTCCTTTTATGCTAGAGTTTGCCGATAGTAAGTATTTAAGATCACTAAATTGATAATTTATCGATAAAATACAAATTGATAAACCTACAATGAAACTTGCTGTCTTTGTATTTGTCTTACACAACATTACACCTAGCAATAACAAAGCACCACCAATCCAATAACTTGGAATAGTTGGCCAAAGTAGAATGGACATCAGTCCAAATATCATTGCTAGTGTGTGTCTTTCAATCGTCATAGTAGATAAGTATATGCCAAGAAAAACAATTAAGCGGTTGATGCCAGATCATCAAAAGATTCGTGACCATAAACACCTGCGTCATTTGGGCGCAAGATTGCACGATCCTAACCTGTGGCATTTAAATAGACGCGGCGCCTCAGGTGCTTTTGCTGTTGGATTGTTTTTTGCGTGGATGCCAATTCCGATGCAGATGCTTTTCGGCGCATTATTTGCCGTTGTATTTAGAGTTAATTTACCGCTATCAGTTGTGCTAGTTTGGATAAGCAACCCACTGACCATGCCGCCCATGTTTTATGGTGCCTATTTGTTAGGGGTCAAAATTTTAGGGGTTGAACGCCATGAGTTTAATTTTGAAATTTCAGTGGATTGGTTTGTTTCAAGCATTAGCACTATAGCGCCACCTCTTTTCACTGGTTGTGTGGTGTTAGGCGCAGTTTCGAGTGTTGTCGGTTATGCTTTTATACGTATATTATGGCGAATATCGGTCATTCGTGAATACAAACAGCGGGACAAAAGATAATTTTAAAGCATTAAAATCGCCAGCACCTCGCTGGCGATTTTCGTTATAACGTCCTTCTTCCTTATTGTCCCAATACCAATGCAGGCTTGATCAAAGACGCGTTTCGCGCTGGATAAAGTGTTGCTATAAAACTGATAATCAGTGTTGATATCACAAGTAATGTTAAATCCGCTACTTGAAATTTCGATGGTAAAGAATCAACAAAGTATATACCGCCAGATAACATTTTAACGGACAGTAGTGACTCTATCCCACTCATGATATCAGCTAAATTAACCGCAACTAAGGTGCCTATTACACCGCCAATTAAGCAACCTAGTAATGAATTCACCATGCCTTGTACAATAAAAATTCGCATCACCCTAGCTTGAGAAAGCCCCATAGTAAGCAAGATTGCAATTTCACTTTCTTTGTCTTGCACAGACATGACTAACGTCGAAACGATATTGAAACTCGCGACAGCAATTACTAACACTAATACAATGTAGGTAATCATTTTAACCAATTTGATATCGTTGTATAGATGACCTTGATGACGAGTCCAATCCGAGAGATAGACATAAGACTTTACCCCGCGCCCTATTTCACGAATTAACTGATTTGAATTAAAAACGTTATCAAATTTAAAGCGAACACCAGCAACGCCATGGCTAATGTTACTGAGCTTTCTGGCATCATCAATATGAAGATAGGCTTGAAGTTGATCGAGTTGACCACCAAACCTAAAGACCCCGACTAAGTTAAATGTAGCGGTTTTAGGTGAAGACAATCGTCCGTTTTTGCCCGTTTGTGGAATCATAACCGTAATAGAATCACCAACGTCTACGTTAAATTTGTCAATAAGTCCTTGGCCTAGAATAATATTATTGCTGCCAGGCGTCAGTTTATTCCATGCCCCAGCAGTTACATAACTCGCACTGTCCATGACTAAGCGCTCTTGGGCGGGCAAAATACCATCGAGTTTTATGCCAGAAAGATCATTGCCTTGCATCATCAACCCTTTGACTGGAATTACAGGCGCCCCCTCAACCACACCTTCTACGTTTTTTGCATTGTTAACGACAGACTGCCAATGCATGATAGGTCGCTCTACACTAATAATTTCGCCGTGAGGCACAACAGACAACAAGCGTTCTTCCAATTGCTGTTCAAAACCATTCATGGCTGACATGATAACAAGTAACACCATAATTCCAATGGCGATACCCAGCATGGCACTCATGGAAATAAAGGAAATGAACTTATTATCTGATTTAGCCGTAAGAAAACGCAGGCCAATCACCGCGCTTAGGCCACCAGCTAGATTAAATGAGGGTTGATCTCTCATGACGCCTTTGCTCCGCTGTTGCAAAGCTGGCCGCTTGAAAGATTAACTACCCGGTCTAATTTGTTTGCTAGGCTGGTATCATGGGTCACAACAACGAAACTCGTGCCATTTTTATCTCGTAATTCTCGTAACAATTCGAAAATTACTTGAGCGTTTTCACTATCTAAATTTCCAGTGGGTTCATCGGCTAAAACCAAAGCAGGCTCATTGACCAGAGCACGAGCAATTGCAATACGTTGGCGCTCCCCGCCTGACAATTTAGAAGGTTTATGATGAGCTCGGTCGCTTAACCCGACCTGTTTGATCATCGCACAAGCACGTTTCTTTGCTTGTGCCCGATTAGCGCCAGCGATAAGCAGTGGCATCATAATATTTTCAAGGGCGGTAAATTCTGCTAGCAAATGATGAAATTGATAAATAAAGCCCAATTCATTATTTCTAAAAGTTGCCTGCTTTGAAGCGTTTAATGAATGAACATTTTGGCCTTTAAAAATAACTTCGCCATTGCTGGGTTTGTCTAAGGTACCAAGTATATGAAGCAGCGTTGATTTTCCTGAGCCTGAACGGCCCGTAATAGCTAATAACTCATGAGAATTAAGCGTTAAATCCAAGTGGGACAATACATCTACCTGGTGATCACCATCTTGGTAATTTTTTGTAATGCCTTGACATGTTAGCAATATATTAGTCATGTTTTAACGCCTTAGCAGGTTCAACGCAGCCTGCTTTATAAGAGGGATATAAAGTTGAAATTAACGTAGTTAACACCGTAGCGCCAACAAGCATTACTATTTGTTCATTATCGATAAGAATAGGAAGTCCCGCAGAAGGATCACTCGGGTTTGCAATAATATTAAGATGTAAGAAAGTCAGTAATTCATTAAGGTATGTTGTAATTAACAGCCCTAAGCCTGTTCCCAATAACGTACCGATAATGCCATTAAAGGTACCCTGACAAATAAAAATTAAAGCAATCTTCGATCGACTAAGACCTAAGGTTGACAAAATAGCGATATCGATATGTTTTTCAGTAACTAATATCACTAATGCCGAAATAATATTAAAGGCCGCCACAGCAATAATGAGACTTAACATAAGCCACATCATGTTCTTTTCCATATTTACCGCCGCAAATAATTCACCATATTGTGCGCGCCACGTATTAATGACCAATGGAGTTGAGGCAAGCTGTTTTAACTGATTGGTTACCAGGGTGTCATCAAAAGCATCGTTTAAAAATAATCGGGTATCAGCTTGTTGATCTTTGGGCTGACGTAATAAACGCATCGCGTCATCAATATGGATAACCGCAATAGAAGTATCTGCTTGTGATCTCATTTCAAAAATGCCACTAATAGTAAAATTTCGTTGGCTAGGCATCCTTCCAAAAGGTGTATAGACACTGCGCTGCGCAGAAATGATGCGAATTTTATCACCAACCATGACATTAAGCTGCTGCGACAAACTACGTCCTAACAGCACATTGTATTTGCCAGATGATAAAGAATTAAATTTTCCATAACGCATATTAGCGGCGATTGGGTTAATGGCTTGGTCTTTTAATGGGTTAATACCTTGGAGCATAATGGCATTTAATTCATTATTACCCTGCACCATGGCTTGTGATAAAGAAATGGGGGAATTTCCTGCTACAGACTTTATCGTTTGTAACTTAGGTGCTAATGACTCACCCACACCTTCCTTTATAACAATATGGGGCACGGCGCCAAGAATTTGATGCTTTAGCTGATTTTCAAAGCCATTCATTACCGACAAAACTATGATTAAAGCACAAACTCCTAGCAATACCCCACCGATTGAAAACAGCGTAATAAAATTGAGAAAGCGACTACCGTTGCGGGATCGAGCATAACGCCATGCTATTGATACAGAGGTGAAATTCAAAATAGGCTCTCTTAGGTTCAATTGTAGTCTGACTATAACAACACGAGTAAGTTCGCCTTAAAATCACGAATTAATACAGTACTTGTTAGATGCCGCAAAAACGTGAATAATAATGGCATTAGTTGCTAAACCCAAGTTTTATTTGGCATTATTAAATATGCTGATCAATAAATTTTAAATAAAGGACGTTCTGTGGATAATCAACAGCAATTTTTTTCTATCACCCACCCGTTTGAGGTTAGTGTTGAAGCATTGCCTAAACACAGTGAAATTCCGACGGATCAAGCCTTTCAATTAGGTATGCCGCCTTCGTTTAAGTTAGCGTCGCAAATTAGCCACCTAGATGCCAGTGCTCTTAGGCCCCTGAGAAACCTTGGTGAACAAGCAACAGAGCTCAGCGACTTTTTAAACCTTCAATCTAAAAAGATTGATTTGATGATGAGTTATATCTTGACGCTAGATGAAGGGACTAAATCACGAAATAATGGCCTGAGTTTTGGTGGAAGCCATATTACCTACCAAAGTAACCAATCAATAGATGTAGACACGCTCATTGAGCTTAAGATATTTATAGAAGAAGGCAATTGCGCAATCTATGCAATCGGCCAGGTAGTTGATTGCCAACCTAGTGATCACAACTATATCGTTAATGTTCAGTATGTAAAAATAAGTGAAGATGATCAGGAACAATTAGTAAGAACATCGCTCCATGTGCAAACTATGCAATTAAAGCAGCGCAGTGATGCACGAAAAGCCCCAGATAGTTCATCAAACGAGTAACCAACAATTTTCCCACTTTAGGTGATAAATAATGTCTTATTCATCACCCATTAATTTGGCGCGGTATAAATTATGAGGGTATACTAACCGCATCATTTAATAAGTAATTTTGTTCATGTCTTTGATTAGCCACTTTATTTCGTCTTTACCTGCTGTTTCTTCAAAAACGCCGCAAAAACTCGCATTAGGCAACCTTCATGGCAGCGCCCTAGCGTTAACCATTGTTGAAATGGCCCTCATTCAGCCTTCGATTACGGTGCTCATTTGTAGTGATACCGCCAGTGCGTTGAAATTAGAGACCGAATTAGAATATATAGCCCATGAACACAACTTACCTGTTATGTTATTTCCTGATTGGGAAACGCTACCTTATGATAGTTTTTCACCACATCAAGATATTATTTCTCAGCGTTTAGAAACCCTTTACCATTTACCGACCATGGAACATGGTATTGTCATCTTGCCCGTAGCAACGGCTATGGCTAAGTTATCACCGGTTGAGTTTATTAATGGTCACACCCTTTTATTAAAAACCGAAGAAGAGCGTGACCCTAATAAACTTAAACAAGCGCTTCATACGGCTGGCTACGAAAATGTCCATCAAGTATTAGCCCATGGTGAATATAGCCAACGTGGTTCAATTTTAGATATTTATCCAATGGGTAGTAATAAGCCCTACCGTATTGATTTTATCGATCATACTATCGACAGCATTTCTTTTTTCGATCCCGAAACACAGCGCTCAAAAGAGCGAGTCAGTGACATTCGCATATTACCCGCTAAGGAATTTCCGACTCATCAAATGGCCGTTGAGTTGTTTAGAAGTCATTGGCGCGAGCAGTTTGATGCCAGCAACGCACCTGAGTCAGTTTACCAACAAGTCACCAAACAAATATGGCCCGCTGGTATTGAGTATTACCTGCCACTATTCTTTAAAGAATGTGCCTCATTTTTTGATTATTTACCTGAGCAGGCCCGTATTTTCACCGTAGGTGATATCCATCAAAGTGCCATCGAATTCGTCGATGATGTGAAGTTTCGCTATGAAGAGCGCCGATACGATAGACAGCGCCCTATTCTAGAACCTCATGCGTTATTTAACCGAGTTGAAGAGTTTTTCTCTCTACTAAATAAATTCACACGATTAGCCTTTTCTCACGATCACATTGAACAACAAGCTGGTCACACTAATTTGTTATGCCGCAGTGTTTCTGACATTAGCGTTGACCATAAACTGCCACATCCAACAGGCAAGTTAATCAGTTATTTGAACACACGTCAGGGCTCTAAGGTCATCTTTTGTGTTGAGTCTCTTGGACGGTCTCAGGCATTACTTGAATTATTAAGAAAAGATAATGTCGTTCCAATAGAATGTGATACCTTGCTTGAAGCGGCTAAACACCCAATCAGTATCGTTATCTCGCCACTTGAAAATAGCGTTGAGTTTATTGAAAGTGATGTCTCACTTATCTGTGAAAATGAACTCTTTGGCATTCAGGTCTCACAGCGCCGCAGACGAGAAAAAGCCCAAACGATCTCGAGTGAGGCCATAGTACGTAGCCTGGCTGAACTTTCTATAGGTCAACCTGTCGTGCATTATGATCACGGTGTTGGCCGTTATCAGGGTCTGACTTATATTGAAAATGGCGGCATAGACATTGAATATGTCACGCTAGAATACGCTAATGAAGCAAAACTTTATGTGCCGGTGTCCTCACTAAACCTTATTTCACGTTACAGTGGTTCAAGTGAAGACACAGCGCCCCTGCATAGCCTTGGCAGTGAAAAATGGAGTAAAGCCAAACGTAAAGCGGCAGAGAAAATTAGAGATGTGGCCGCTGAGTTATTAGAGATTTATGCACAGCGAAATAGCAAAGTTGGTTATCAATTTAATGTCAATGTTGATGAGTATAATCAATTTAGCGGCAGTTTTCCTTTTGAAGAAACCGTTGATCAACAAAATGCGATATTGCATGTCGTTAATGATATGCAAAAGAAAAAACCTATGGATAGGCTCGTTTGTGGTGACGTTGGCTTTGGTAAAACAGAAGTAGCAATGCGCGCGGCATTTGTCGCAGTAAACGATGGTAAACAAGCCGCTGTCTTGGTGCCGACAACCTTGCTTGCTCAGCAACATTTTGAGAATTTTAGAGATCGCTTCGCCAAATATGCCATTCGTGTCGAGCAGTTATCTCGTTTTAGAACGCCTAAACAGCAGAAACAGACCATCGAGGATATTAATAATGGCAAGGTCGATATTGTTATCGGTACCCATAAACTCATTCAGGGTGATATAGAATTTTGCGATCTTGGTCTGCTTATCGTCGATGAAGAACATCGTTTTGGCGTGCGTCAAAAAGAGAAAATAACAGCCTTGCGCGCCAATATTGATATCTTAACCATGACTGCTACGCCAATACCCCGCACGCTCAATATGGCAATGAGCGGTATGCGCGACTTGTCAATAATAGCAACGCCACCTTCTAGGCGTTTATCTGTTAATACCTTTGTTAGACCCTATGATCCTGCCCTCGTAAAAGAAGCGGTAAGACGTGAAATATTACGTGGCGGACAAGTCTACTTTTTACACAACGACGTTGATAAAATTGAAGATATGGCTCAAGACCTTGAAGCTTTACTGCCAGAGGCTCGCATCGGTATTGCCCATGGCCAAATGCCAGAGCGTGAACTTGAAAAAGTGATGAGTGACTTTTATCATCAACGTTACAACTTATTACTGTGTTCAACCATCATCGAAACAGGCATCGATGTACCTAGCGCCAATACAATCATTATTAACCGAGCTGACAAGTTTGGCTTAGCACAACTTCATCAGCTTCGAGGACGAGTGGGACGTTCACATCATCAAGCCTATGCTTATTTACTTACGCCTCCTACTCAAAAGTTAACTAAAGACGCCAAAAAGCGTTTAGAGGTTATCGAAACCCTAACTGATTTAGGTGCGGGATTTGTGCTCGCCACTCATGATTTAGAGATTAGGGGCGCTGGCGAGTTGTTGGGCGATGACCAAAGCGGGCAAATCCAAACCATTGGCTTTAGCTTGTACATGGAAATGCTTGATGGCGCGACACAGGCCCTTAAAAATGGCGAGCAACCACGACTCGATAATTTACTGCCTCAAGGCAGTGACGTTGACCTTAAGATTTCTGCATTATTGCCTGACGATTACATTTTTGATGTTAATACGAGGTTGTCGCTCTATAAGCGTATTGCCAATTGTAAAACGTCAAAAGCGCTAGATGCCCTGCAAGTGGAGCTTATAGATAGGTTTGGCTTATTACCCGATGCGGCAAAAAACTTATTCACCATTAGCCTAGTTAAGCATCGTATTGCCGATCTTGGCATAAGCCGATTAGAAGCAGGCATCAATGGCGGCCAAATTGTCTTTGGTGAGAAGACGATTATTGACTTAGGCTATTTAATGTCATTGCTGCAAACACAGCCGGGCATATATCAACTAGACGGTCCGACTAAGCTGAAATTTGCTATTAAAACAGATAATGCCGCTGATAGGCTAAACCTGATCAACGCTATGTTGACTGAGTTTGAACGTAATACAACGGAGACATAAATGAAACATCACCTTAGTGCATTAACCTTGCTTATGAGCAGCGCATTGTTATGTAACACAGCGCAAGCTACGCAATCATGGTTTGAAGTTGAAGTTATTTTATTTGAACGCTTAGGCGCTAAAAGCAATGAGCAGTTTATTAACACCATCAAGCAATTCGCATTAGATAAATCATTAACACTACAAGACGATGCCGTTTTTGGTATGTTAGATGATTGCCCTACTCTAACTCAATTTGAGCGCTTTAGCTTCATAGAGCAACCTAAGCCTATCTCTGTTGATGATGCACTAATTGCCATGCCCATTAACAATGAAACAGTCGCTCAATTGACACCTGAGCAGTCATTAGCTACTGAAGTTGCAGTGGCGTCAGTCATTGAAGAGGAAATCATACAGTGCGTAGCACCGGATGATAGATTACTTATTCAAGCCTTTGAGCTTCAGGCACAGCGCTTACAAGATAAAGTTGCCTCTGAGCAAACGGACCAAGTGCTATCATCAGAAGAGTCAGTCGATAATATCATAGATATTACGACAATAAATACTATGCCAATTGAGGCATTAAATGATGATAAAACGATAGACAACACATTAGGCAGTTTAACTGAGCCTATGGCGATAGTTTTTGACCCTACAATTTATATTCCTTATCCTGTAGACTTTTCCTTTAATGGAACGACTTATCAAAGTGTGACTAAACAAGTTGCTGTTACCAAGATCCCATTAACAATTAAGCATTCTTATGATGCTGTTAATCATGAAAGTGACGCTCAAGCTGAAAGTGCAGCGACCAATACATTAGAACATACACCCGATAGACCATACCTATTAGATGATGCTCATTTAGAAATGGCTCAGCTAGTTAAGAAGCTGCGTTGGCAGAAATCAACAAAACCACTATTGCATATTGGATGGCGTCAACCAACGCTAGCACGCCATTTAGCCAAACCTATTCATTTATTTGCCGGCAATGACTTGTCTAACGATTTCGATGCATTAGGGAATGACAAACACGCATTAGCCTTGCAGAAACAAGAAACTAGCGGCTTAGAAGTGTTAATCCATGATAAAGTCGATCAATTAAATACCCTACCAGAGCCAATAGTAAATACTGATATAAGTGACATTGTTAACGAATTGCGTGCCGAGGAAAAACCACAAGATTCGCCTATATGGCAATTGGATGGGCTTTTAAAAATATATTTGAATCATTTCTTATTTATCGAATCTGACTTTGATCTTAGAAAAGTCGAGCAGGTCAAAGATGATAAAGCACTAGAGAGTGAGAAACTAGAACTGGCAGATAATACTTTCAATAGCCCAATTTCCTTGGTCAAGGTTAACTCAGCGATTGATGAAGCAACTGAAACAACTTGGGTAAGAAAATTAACAAGCCACCCGATGAAACAACATCGCAAGGTAAGATCTAAGGAAATTCACTATTTCGATCACCCAAATTTAGGCATGATTATCCAAATAAGGCGCTTTAAAGTTCCGGCTATTGACAAGTCGGCTACAGACCCTGCGACGTCTTAGTCGATTGATTGTTTCAATTAAAATTATATTATAAAAAAAGGCAGCATCATTACAATGCTGCCTTTTTTTGTGAGTATTATTAAAGCTCAGCTGGCTCTTCGACCTGAATACTATTACGTTTGGACATAGCATTAACCACTGCCTTAACTAACGTCGCTAACGGAATGGCAAAAAATACTCCCCAAAAGCCCCATAAACCGCCAAAAAGTAAAACTGCGACTATGATTGAAGTCGGATGAAGGTTTACTGCTTCACTAAATAATAATGGCACAAGTAAATTGCCATCTAATGCTTGAATCACGCTATAAACCAACACTAGGTAGCCAAATTCCGGCGTTAGGCCCCACTGGAAGAGCCCAACGAGAAACACAGGAATGGTAACAATAGCGGCCCCAATGAATGGAATAAGCACCGACAAGCCAACCAATACGGATAATAAGGTTGCATAGGCTAGGCCTAATATACTAAATGCGATGTAACTTATGCCTCCAACAATCACAATTTCAATCACTTTACCGCGTATATAGTTGGTAATTTGAACATTCATTTCAGCCCACACTTGAGAAGCTAAACGTCTATTGGCCGGGATAAAACGGGTTGCGCCATCAACTAATAAGCGTTTATCTTTCAAAAAGAAGAAAATAAGTAATGGCACAAGAATAACGTATATCATCAGCGCGACTAGATTCACCAACGATTTAAAGGACTGTGAGACAATATTTTGTCCTAGTTCAATCACGTGTGTTTTCGCCCCGTCTGTAACGCTCTGAATTTGCTCCGCGTTAACATAGCTCGGGTACTTTTCTGGTAGAGATAATAGATATTGCTGTCCTTGAGCTAACATTTCAGGCATATCAGCACTTAAACTAACAATTTGGTGCCAAACACTTGGCAATATACCGAAAGTAACCAACATCAAGACAGCCCCGGATACCGTCAGTACGATAACAACACTCAATGTGCGCGGGATCTTATGGGCTGTCATTGCAGTTACTGGACGCTCAAGCAAGTAAGCAAATACAATGGCTACTAATAGAGGCATTAAAATGTCAGCGAAAAAATAGATAGATAAGGCAATAGCACTTAATAGAAAGATAAGCGTGACGGCATGGGGGTCAGAAAATCGTTTTTTGTACCAATTACTTGCCATTTCAAACATATATTGTACCTTTATCCTTTTATCTCAACGGTGAGAGTAACCAAGTTACGCTCTTTGTGATGTTGTATTTCAACTTTATGTCCCATCTTTTTTAAAATCGAGGGAACATCTTGGACTGAACCAGGGTCAGACAAGAGTATTTGACATTTCGTTCCCCTTTGGGCTGCCTTAACAAATAACTTTGTTTGGACAAGTGGGACTGGGCAACGTAGTAGACTAAAATCAAGTATTTTCAATGCAATAGTTCAACAAACTGCGGTAGACTATTATCACCTGTTATGAGTTAAACCTCAATGATATCGCGACCAAGAACACTACTTTAGGAAGGATTATCTTGCCCATTACTGCCTGTGTACCAAACCGTTATAAGAGTTTACAAAAAACAGTCATTGCCTTGAGCATTTTACCTAGCATGCTTTTTAGCCAAGCAAGTGCTGCTAGTGATAACTTAATCAAGTTACCTGAACTGGGTACAGTTGCCTCATCATCGCTTACCATAGAGAAAGAAATTCGAGTAGGTAAAGCGTATAAAATGATGATGCGATCGCGATTACCCATCATTAGCGACCCACTAATAAACCAATATATTAATGATGTAGGCTTAAGACTTGTAGCCAATGCTAATGATGTAAAAACCCCCTTTGAGTTTTTCATGGTCGAAAATAAAGCCATTAATGCTTTTGCCTTTTTTGGTGGGCATGTTGGTATTCATACAGGACTGTTTCTGCTTGCTGATAACGAGAGCGAGCTCGCAGCCGTGCTTGGGCACGAGATAACTCACGTTACTCAGCGCCACCTTGCTCGCTCTATTGAGGCGCGAGCAAAAAGTAATCCTGCAACCATGGCTGCTTTATTAGGCTCTATCGCCTTGGTCATGGCTGGCGCTGCTGATGCTGGCATGGCGGGTATTCAAACGTCTTTGGCATTATCCAAACAACTTGCAATTAATTATACGCGATCAAACGAACGTGAGGCAGATCGCATTGGGATAGACTTAACAGTAAGGAGTCAATTTAATCCGTCAAGCGCAGCAACATTTTTTGGTAAAATGGCGCTGCAACATCGATATTCATCTAAATTACCGCCCATGTTACAGAGTCACCCAGTGACAGAGCTAAGGATTGCAGAGACGCGCATAAGGGCTCAAAGCTATGAACCATTAGTTCCTGCTCCAAGTCTTGTGTTTTTGCTATCAAAAGCCAGAATTATGGTTCGTTTTAATGATGCCTCCAATGATACCATCACACACAAAATAGGTTTAAGTTTTGATAAACCGGATCTTGCCCACCAAAGTGCTTATGACTACGCTCGCTCACTGATGGCTTTTAAGAAAAAGAATTATCCGCTAGCACTCAAATTGCTTAAGCCATTACTGAAAAATGCGCCGAATAATCTCTATTACCTTGATACATTAACTGATATCTATCTAGCGAGTGGTAAAGAAAAACAGGCCATTGCTATGCTGTCTAAATTTCACGAATATATGAAGAACAATGCTGTCATTAGCTTAAATTATGCAAGTGCCTTGATTCAAGATAAACAATTAGACAAAGCAATTTCCAAACTGGAGCGTTTTTTAGAAGCTAATCCACAAAATATCCCTGCTTGGTCAATGCTACTTGATGCTAACCAACAGGCTGGATATTCAATAGCACGTCATATTGCAAAAGCTGAGCAATATGCACTGTATGGCAACTTTGAAGGCGCTATAAAGTCTTTATATAAGGCACATAACAAGATAACAAATGACAATTTAACCCAGGCGCGTGTTGAATCAAGAATAAAACAACTGCGAGAAATGGAACAAGACTTGAAAAACTTAAAAATTTAAGCAAGAATCCGCGCATTCTATCTATTTATAAGAGGCTGTTATGTCTAACATCAGTATTTATCACAACCCGCGGTGCTCAAAAAGCCGTCAAACTTTACAATTACTTATCGATAATGACGTAAAACCCACTATTATCGAATACTTAAAAGTCGGTGTAAGCAGCGAAGAAGTACATCAATTATTAGCTAAATTGGACATTAAACCGCGTGAGCTAATGCGCCTGAAAGAAGTTGAATATAAGGAGCAAGGCTTGAACAATGTTGACTTGTCGGTTCAAGATCTTGTAGATGCTATTGTCGCTACCCCTAAGTTGTTAGAGCGTCCTATAGTTGTAAATGGTGATAAAGCGGCCATTGGCCGACCTCCAGAATTAGTATTGGAAGTTATTTAGATGCAGGCTAAAACCAAGCGTTTTATGATACTAGGACAAGCAGGCTATTTTGGTTTGTTAATTTTCTTACCCATTTGGCACCTTATTTTAGTGCCGTCGGTCATGGACAAGTACATTACGTTGCTGTTAACTGTCGGCCCTTTGCTATTACCGATGTGGGGCATCATAAAGCAAAAACCATATACCTATGCTTGGTCTAATTTCATTGTTTTAATCTATATGATACATGGGCTCACACTAATTTGGGATCGTCCAGATGAGCGACTATATGTGATAATTGAGTTAGTACTCAGTTTTATGATGTTTATCGGTTGTTCATACTTCGCTAAATTTCGGGGGCAAGAACTGGGATTGAGCATTAGAAAGAAAAAAGAAGAGTCTCAAACTGATTAAGTTCAGCTTAGTTTTATAACAAAAAAGCCACTTGACAGTGGCTTTTTTTATTAAAGTTTTAATGTTTCTTTGATAAATGGGATTGTTAATTTACGCTGGGCTTGCATTGACGCCTTGTCTAAGCGGTCAAGTGTATCAAATAAGGTTCTAAGGTCTCGGTCCAAACGATTAAAAAGATACTTAACAACTTCATCACTTAAGACTAGTCCACGCGCTTCGCCACGTTTTTGCATAGCGACCAGTTTATCTTCATCAGACATTAAATGAACTTGGTAACTCAAACCCCAACTCAACCTCGACACTAAATCAGGCAATTGGAAGCCATTATGCCCTGGGGAATGGTTTGCACTGACAATCAATTTTCCACCAGATTCTTTGACTCGGTTATAAAGATCAAATAACGCTTCTTCCCAGACAGGATTACCTGCAACATTGTCGATATTATCTAGACAAATTAAGGGTAAATTATCTAAATTCTCAAGGATAGCAACGCTCATTGAAGCATACATCTCAAAGGGAATATAGAATGTTTGCAGGCCCTGCTCTTGTGCGTTAGCACAACAAGCATGTAAAAGGTGTGTTTTACCGGATTTTGGCTGCCCCCATAGATAAACAAAATGGTTTTGTTCATCACTGCTAAGGTGTGACATTACCTTCAATAATTCTTCATTATTGGCCGGGTAGAAACTTGAAAATGTTTCATCGTCTGGCAAATAAACAGGTAATGACAGTTGGTTTGGGTTTGACAAAGGGTACGTCCGTTAAAAAATTGCAGGGCCAGTATATCATCCGGCCAAATATGCTGGCAACTTACAATACACCAAACCAGTGTAATCGAAGATTAATTAGTCTTGCCATTGGAATAAAACAACACTTGCATCATAGTTTGCTATGCGAGAGAGTTTCTTGTCTAAAGATATAATGTCTAAAAAGGACTTTTTACTACCTAGTAAATCAATTTTAAACTGATAATTGTTTGATTGATTTTTGACTAACACAACATTATCCACCGCTTTAATCGACGTTAAATAATCACGAATTTTGGCGTACATAGTCAAGGTTTTTACATTGATAACAGAAATAGATAAATCACTCTCATCTTCTGAAGTATCAACGCTGTATTGGGAAGCAAAGTAATCAGTACTTTGGCTAATTATTTGAGCAATAGCTTGATCAATACTATCCGTTTCATCGTGCCCCGTCATTGCAATTAAACTCGGTGACTTGCCAAAAATATCAACGGCATTGGACATTTTAAAGACCGACCAACTCACTTGTTGAGTGATCCCGTGGCTAGAAACCTTGGCTAAGATCATGAAATCTGATTGATAACGTGAATTTGCAATCGAAACCTTGTCCTCAAATTGTCCCCAGATATCTGCTGTAGAAACGCTCATTTGATCTTCGAGATCCCAAATAGGCAGCAAGAGCGGCAAGCCCCTTTTGGCTGCTGATTTCTTAACCGTACTGACAAGCGTCTCTATGGATTGGGTGCTGAGTAACTGGCGGGCGTTTAGTTCATCTTCATATACCATCCACAGCATGACAGATGGCCTTCTCACATCCCAAATAGTGATCTTATTTGACTTTAGTAAGTCGTCTACCAGTGATTCATTAAACTTCACTGTTAGGGTTGGTGCACCATCGACTATTTCAAAACTAAACTCAGTGGCAAAAGATAACGCAGACCTTAGAGACTTTTTAATGACTGGATTCAATGTGATTTTACTCTGCCCCGATACCTTTACTAATACCTGCTCAAAAATGACGGGCACGGCTTTGTCACGACTTCTACGTGATTGGTCCGAAACTTCCATTTGTCCTTGATACAGGTTGTTCAAACTACTGGCATGAGACATGTTAGTAATTAGCATTGACAGAAAAGTTAAAGCCGTTAGTAATAAAATGTTTTTAATCACAAATTTGTCTTCTTTTTAAAAATATCCATTGGCGCAAAGTTTAGCATGTTTGCACCCTCGATCATTAAAATTTAAATAAATGTATTGATGAATAACGCCGATGCATTATTTTATATTTAATCTGTATCTTTGCTTAATGCACGCTTATATAGCAGTCATAACCTATTGTTCAATCGTTAATTGCCCTCAAACGTGGCCTCGCTCACTAAAAAAATGACCAATTGGCAAAAAAGAGTGAAATAAATCCCACTTTTTGATGTTCTAACGGGACTCTTTACGCTAGAATATGCGCAAATTTTTCAGGCAAAGTAGGTACAATCTCGTGAGCAATTCAAAATCGTTAAGTTACAAAGATGCTGGTGTTGATATTGATGCAGGTAATGCACTTGTTGAGAACATTAAAGGTGTTGTTAAGCGTACACATCGTCCAGAAGTAATGGGTAACCTCGGTGGTTTCGGTGCATTGTGTCAGCTTCCTACTAAATACAAAGAGCCTGTGCTTGTCTCTGGTACTGATGGTGTTGGTACTAAACTTCGTCTAGCTATTGACCTTAAGCGTCATGAAAGCGTAGGTATTGACTTAGTTGGCATGTGTGTCAATGACTTAATCGTTCAGGGTGGCGAACCATTATTCTTTTTAGATTATTATGCAACAGCTAAGTTAGATGTTGATGTTGCTACGCAAGTTGTTACTGGTATTGCAAAAGGTTGTGAGCTAGCTGGTTGTGCCTTAATCGGCGGCGAAACTGCTGAAATGCCTGGTATGTATCATGGCGATGACTATGACATGGCTGGTTTCTGTGTTGGTGTTGTAGAAAAAGAAGGCGTAATCGATGGTACTAAGGTTGCCGATGGAGATGCACTAATCGCACTTGCTTCATCAGGCCCTCACTCAAATGGTTTCTCGTTAATCCGTAAAGTATTAGAAGTAAGCGGTGTTGACCCTTTAACTATGTTAAATGATAAATCAATTGCAGATCATTTAATGGAACCTACACGCATCTATGTTAAAAATTGTTTAGATGTTATCGCAAAATACAATGTACATGCACTATCTCATATTACTGGTGGCGGTTTCTGGGAGAACATCCCACGTGTTCTACCACAGAACTTAAAAGCTGACATCAACGGTTCTAGCTGGCAGTGGCCTGAAATTTTCAACTGGCTTCAAACAAACGGTAACATTGATACATACGAAATGTACCGTACGTTCAACTGTGGTGTTGGTATGATTTTAGTTGTTCCACAACAAGATTTAGCTGGTGCGCTTGAAGAATTTAAAGCACTTGGTGAAAATGCATGGCATATTGGTGATATTTCTAGCCGTGTTGATGACGAAGAACAAGTTAGCATCGCTTAATAGGTAACATCATGTCAAAAAACATAGTGGTTTTAATTAGTGGTAACGGCAGTAATTTACAAGCAATTATTGACGGCTGTGAGTCGGCACAAATTGACGGGAAGGTAGTTGCTGTCATTTCTAATAAGCCTGATGTTTATGGCCTAGAGCGCGCTAAAGCACATGATATAGCGACAAATGTACTCGATCACAAAACATTTGATAGCCGAGAAGCCTATGATCATCAATTACGTCAGGAAATCGATAATTATAAGCCTGACTTAGTCATTTTAGCGGGCTTCATGCGTATTTTAACCCCTGAGTTTGTAAATAGTTATCAAGGACGAATGATCAATATTCACCCGTCTCTGCTACCTAAATACCAAGGGCTTAATACGCATCAACGCGCTATTGATGCCGGTGACGATGTTCATGGTGTTAGCGTGCATTTTGTTACGCCTGAATTAGATGGTGGTCCCGTTATTCTTCAAGCCAAAGTTCCTATCTTTGCCGAAGATACTGTTGATGAATTAGCAGCGAGAGTTCATCAACAAGAGCACAGGATTTACCCACTTGTTGTTAACTGGTTTTGTGAATCTCGATTGACAACTCAGTTAGACGATGAAAGTTTAACTGCCTTGTTAGACGATAAGGTACTCGGCCCGCAAGGCCATGCTGCTGAATAGTTCAGAATCATTTTGAAAAGGGAATATTTATTCCCTTTTTTTATTCCTTGGTAATTTCTAGGGTTAAGACTGATTTATCACTGCCAAAGGGTAATTCACATTCAACCAGATATAGACCCGAAGAAGTAATCCAACGCCCCTCAATATTAAATGTTCTATCACCGTTAAATGTTTGTGCTTGCCACCGAGTAAGTTTTATCCCCTGCTCTTCAAGGAATTCACTGCTTTGGTCACGGCAAAGCTTCTCCACAACTTTTATTTTTGTAATGGGGATATCAGCTATCACGACTGTTGTAGAAAGTGAGCTTATTACAATACACAGCAAAGTAAATAATCTACTCATCTGAATTCTTCTGTATGGGCAATATAAAAAATAATGATACGAAACTAAAATTGCATTGACAAGCCAATAATCATTAGTTATAAACGATGCA
>Ga0105354_1000931_pt1 | contig 18121 bp, 17 predicted proteins | sample GOMGulsemesocosm_FD_83658 | JGI IMG/M metagenome (GOLD analysis project Ga0105354, IMG submission 83658) | Methane-oxidizing microbial communities from mesocosms in the Gulf of Mexico - GOM9B Gulf of Mexico | ecosystem: Environmental > Aquatic > Marine > Cold seeps | place: USA: Gulf of America...
CACCATTGCTATGCAATGATGATAATTCGGGTTATTTGCTGCATCAGATTTATATTCATAAAAGCATATTGATAGAGAGCCATTTTAATGTCAACTGACAGAGGTGAAATGCCAACTAAATTAATGACGTTTAATGCTCTTGTGACTCTTGTACCTTTGTTGCTCTTGTTACAAGGGCAATATAGCAGCCTTGTTTTGCGTAGTGTAAATGCAGGAATTCAACGTTTTTATCATTGAGCATTAGCTGTATTTTATCAGAGACTTCTAAGCCTTGGGCAATATCTGCCTGCACCATCATCTGTTGTTTATTAAAAGCACGAATGGATACAATGCGACTGTTAATAGCCCGCGGTACTTGATTAACCTCAGGGCAACTGCGTTGCACATCTTGAGTCACAAAAATGGCATGTGATGCTTGAAAAGGCGTTTCACCTTGAAGGTGCTGGTGGTTTAGTAACAGCACTGTCGCACCGACTTCAGCATCTTTTAGGCTGACTCTACAAGGCGTACTATTCGCTTCTTGCACGATAGATTTTACAATATTATGTGTTTGCAATTGTTTATCGTTCATTTTAAAGAAGGCGTCAAAGGGAGTTACTGCAAGGGAGTGGATTTGAAAATTCATGTATATATCTCTCAGTGATTTGCCTCCAAGCATAAAAAGATAAATGCGCTAACTACACCCGAATCTTGCTATGTTCTAATTAGAAAGATAGTTAGTTGCCATCCAGAAGCAGAGATCTACTGCGATGACACTAGCGGCAGATTAGCGATAGCTTAAAAAAAATATCGGCGATATATTGCGATAGATTCGCCTGATTCATGCATTTGCAATAGGGCTTTCTCGAGCTGGTAAGCCAGGTTACCTTTAGCGAGGGTTCGCGGAACATTTAAGAAACTTAATGGTTTTTGCGAATCGTAATCTTGATTAATTTGCAGTTTTAGGTGGGCAGAGAGTTTTGAAAAACCGAGGTACATAGGTCTTATTCCTCCGCAGCAAAGTCGATGAATTTGTAATCCTTTACTCTCAAGCGTTGTTATATTTTGAGATACTAAGTAATTATCAATCAGAACTTTATCTAAGATCACAAATTGCGCCCGATGACTCATAAGAAACTTCGAAGCGCTTTTAAAATCGATGGAAGCAACACTTAAGGCTTTGATTTTTAATGTATTGGCAATAGAGAGTTTACTGCTTCCCAGTTCCATTACCCACGTTAAACCTAATGTTTTTATTTGCTTAAAGCAGGTGATTTGAGGGAGCTTGGATAACGTCACTCCGTATTGGCCAGTCGATAAACCGTTGGCTATGTAATGCAAATATTTGCTGCGCTGCTCGGAAAATGAACTGCCTGGATAAAAATCTATTGACCCATTAGCCAAAAGATTGTGCAGTCTTTTTTTGGGTAGTCTGATAACCGCTAATTCACAGCCAATTTTTTTTGCAGCTAAAGAGTACAAATCAAAATATACTCCAGAGTTGTCAGGTTTTGCGTTAATTAGAGGAGGCTTAGACGCTTCTTTATAGCCCATTTTCAATACACATTGAGCGAGTGAAAAAGAGCTGTTTAAGAAAATAAACAAGAAGATTATGAGCATTGATAATTTCTTTGTCATCGTAATACCACTTCATTAGAGTGTGTTGAAAGTGACTTCAAAAACAAGAAAGCAACTGCTAACTGGACATTTCGGCTGTCCTTAGCAAGCCTTTTAGAACTCGCTTCTACAATTATTGGGGCAGAGAACAATTAGAAAATTTTCGCTTGTGCGTTTAAATAGACACTTTCTTCTCTTGCTCTGCCGTGTTTCGTTAGAATAGGTTTACACCAAAACTGCGCTGCTCAATGCCTTTTTTGCTAAATATCTAAAATTAGATAAGTAACAATTAGCTTACACTTTGTTTGAATTTTGTACAGATTGTTTGTGGCTATTGCAGATTTTTTACTGTTGGGTTACGGGATAATCGATGAATTAAGTCTGATTGAGTTGTTGCTGGCATACAGGGTGCTCAATTAATGGCGCTAGTTTCTCTTCTAAGCCCGGTGCAACCGCTAAAATAGGGCCTCCTTTTAATAGCCCAGAGCCGGTTTGTTTAGGGAAACACTTACCTCCGGCCTCTTCAGCAATCAATATTCCTGCTAACATATCCCAAGAATTTAGATGCGGTTCAAAGTAGCCTTCAGTATGCCCGTCAGTTGAATGCACTAAACCTAGTGCGCCACAGTTCATACGTCGATGTTCCATACCGTTGCTGTGTAAGTAATTTATAGCAAATCAATTTGTAGTAAGGGCCTGTTAATTAGATCATTATAAAAAAACCAGAGCCGTAAGATAGGCTCTGACATATAGAATATTGATGTTATAAATCTATCGTGAAGATGACTCGATTATCAGTATTGTTAACGTCGCAAATCATTAAAGGCAAAAGCATAGTGGGGAACGACGCTTTTTCCGCTAGTGAAATGACCTTGTCTGATTTTGTTGCGACTAATTCCCCGTCGCCTCCAAGTGCTGTACTAGGTCAATACGAAAACCTGCGGGGTCTTGTAACATAAAATGTATTTGCCCCCAAGTTTCTTCTTTTAGTGCCATTGCAATATCCAAATTCATGTTTATCGCCTCAGCATATGCTTGAGCCGCATCTTTTACCTCCAGTGAAATTACATATCCATCACTAGACATAATAGGGTGAAGAAACTCAGGTTGTGAAGTATGACCGGGAAATAAAAATCCGAGCTGGGCTCCTGATGTCGGTGATACCAGATGTAAATAAAAACGAGGATCATAAAAAACAGCATTGAAACCAAAAACGGTTTCATAATATTGTTTGATGCTTTCCAAGTTTGCGGACACCATAACGGGAAATATTGTATCTATTTCTATCATTAAACTTTCTCCTGCAATCATTAATTGTGCGAGAGATAAGTATTGTTTATACGTTTGCTTTAAGATTGTATAAAACGGACAAGTTCATAAACTCAGTTGGCGTGAGCCCGGCAAGGCGTTTAAATTCTCGGATGAAGTGAGGCTGGTCATAATAATAATCAGCCCATGCTTTTTGATGTTTTTTAAAACAGAGCGACTCTAGTGTTCTCTGGAATCTCAATACTCTTGCAAAATCCTTGGGAGCGCACCCTAAGTACAATTGAGTCAGCCGTCGAAGCTGTCGAGAAGATACTCCAAACTCTGAACACTGTTTGTCGGATAGCTTAATGCTAGAAGCAGATTTCTTGTAACAATAGCGTATATAGCGCGCTACACGTGGATCAACTTCAGAGTGTTTGATCATAGAGAGAAGTGTGGTTAACAGACTATTACACTGATCATGAAAAAGTGCAGTTTTATTGATTGTCTCAAATACAGCGCGTATTACATGGCTCGGTAATACATCTTCTGCCTTGACAGCATCGTACATACTCCATTCACCGAGAGGAGTGGAAATTAATCCTTGATGACCCAATAAGCGAAACCTAATGCCAAAGTATGACACTGGCCCGGTCATCTCAAATACGGTTGATGATAAAAAGGGAGGGATAACAACATTATCTGCAAAATCATGAGTATTGATAATCCAGTCAATACTATTGTCTGGGATGCTATGATATGAAAAATCACCACTGGGCACGTTTAACTGCCAAAAACTATGCACCCAACGATTTAAAGGGGGAGGGGGCAAGAAAACTTTGTATGCATCGTCATCAGCCACATGGCCTTGTAGAGGATTAAAGTCTATATTCAAATTCATAAAATTATCTATCTGCTACAAAGGTGACCACACTCATAAGAATTCTAGCGCCTAGCTCACAAGCGTGTGAAACGACTCAAGGAGCTAAATTGCTATTAGTTATTCCTTAGACTACTACAGTTATACTGTGCTGTGTCAGTGCTTCTCTCACATATGAGGTTACTTTTTTTGCTTGTATATCTTCGCAATATTTTATTTTGATGTGCCTTCTGTGCTTACCTTTCCCCTCTAGCACTGAGTGCGGGTCAGATAAGCTTGCTCCTTCACTGAACTCTATAGAGGCATGCGCCTTATAGAAAAAGATGCCGCCAATTAATTCCTTTGCTTTGAGAAACACTAGACCACCATACTTAATGTCTGCAATGACATTGGGATCATAATTGAAATAAGCATCTCTAACTTGCAGTGCCATATCGTAACTTTCAGCATCTGTAGATTGCAGATCAATCATGAAATCAGCAGCTTTTGGGGTACTAAAATTTTTCATGTTTTAGGTTCTCTTGAGGGCATAGACATAATGACTTCCCACTGGGCTAGCCTTCTTATCGTGGGTTAGTAATAAACAGAGCCATCATATAAAATGTTGATGCTATAGTCAGGGGCTAACATGTTTAAACATAACATACTTTTCATCGCCTTAGACACTCATAGAGTGACAGTTGAGGTTACCTATGTAGAGGATCAACAAGGTGCCTAAGCTGTGCATCCTGCAAGGGTTTTATGAGTAAGCAATCCATTAGAAAATTAGTTAGATGAATGGAGTCAAAATATCCGAACGCAACATTGCACTTCCTTTTCTGCTCAGTGATACAGAGACAGTGGCTACTATCTCGGAAGTTGCTGCCAGAGAATTCGCTAAGGATAGTCGTTTTGGCACATCCCTATGCTCGTTGGCAATACCGGGATTTGCAGTTGATATAGGCTGGCACTATGATGCGATACGAGATCCAGCACTGGTGTTTGTACGCGACTTAACAGCAGATATAATCGTAGAAGCACTAGTAACAGCATAAGTTTTTAGCTGATACGAGAGTTTTGAATCCGCTAATTTAGTAACAAGCGTCAATCGTCAGTAATAAGCGACATGAATTTATCTATACAAATTCCACACAAAGGGTGAGCTGTATACTGTTTCTTTAATACTCTTTTACCCAGCAACGATGAAATATTAATCAAGGATAACAATGTCTGTCAATAAGCAGTCAATTAACATTAATACAGCAACTAATAACACCACTCCCGCTGCAAATTGGATTGCGTTATTCAGTTTATGCCTCGCCGCTTTTATTACACCTATGTCGATGTCGGCAGTCAATTTGGCACTGCCATCAATAGCACTAGATTTAAAGGCAGATGCGGTACGCTTGAGTTGGTTGGCGAGTATACCTTTATGGGGCAGTGTGATTTTTATGCTGCCTATCGCAAGGGCCGCTGATATTTGGGGGCGCAAGCGATTACATTTAATAGGTCTGACGCTCTTCTCCTTAACATCCATTATTGTGGTGGCTGTCGATCATGTGAACCAATTACTGATACTGCGGATTTTCCAGGGGATCGCAAGCTCATTTATTTTTGCCACCTCCTTAGCGATGGTGACAACACTGGCGGGCACAAAACATAGAGGGATGTTTTTAGGTATTGTTTCTACTTGCGTTTATCTAGGCTTGACGCTAGGGCCCGTTGTTGGAGGTTGGTTAACACACTGGTTCGGTTGGCGCAGTGTATTTTGGGTGCCGGTGCTGGCTATTTTAGCGGCGATTTTGCTGATTGCTTATTTTGTTGAGGAATCAGAAAAAGGGCTGAACAGTAAGCAATTAAATTGGTATCAGAGGCTTGATTTAACGGGTAGTGGCTTGTTCGCACTGGCAACTAGCTGTATTTTTTTCGGTTTAGCAGGTGTTGCACAGTGGCAATATGCTGTACTGCTGCTGACAGGTTGTGGACTGAGCTGGATTTTTTTACATCAGCAACGTATTGCAAAGCAGCCTCTCGTTCGTATTGATTTACTGGTGCAAAATCGCACGTTTATTCGTTCAATCGCCGCTAGCCTTTGTATGTACAGTGCTAGCTTTCCAATTTTGTTTATCATGAGTGTCTATCTGCAATATATTCAGCAGATGACGCCGGAACAGGCGGGACAAGTCATTTTGTTACAGGCACTGTTTATGGCACTAGTGGCTCCTTTTGCGGGCCGCTTATCCGATAAGTATGAACCACGTATTATCGCTACGATAGGGACTTTAATATTCGCTAGCGGAGCGCTAATTTTGGCAACTATTGATGCACTTTCAAGCTTAGCGCAAGTACAAATAGGGCTAATAGTATTAGGCATTGGCTTCGGTTTATTCTCTTCGCCTAATAACAACGCTGCTATGGGTGCCATAAACCCCAAGAAGTTAGGCGTTGCTGCGGCACTGTTAAACTTAGGACGCACTGGCGGTAATATGTTTAGCACCGCTATTGTGGTTGTTCTTTTTAATCACTTTTTAGGATATAACACCATCAGCGCTGAGCAATTTCCTGATTTGTTTTTAGTTATTAGAATTAGTATCAGTTTATGCGCTGGCTACGCTATCTGTGGTGCTTATTTTTCATGGACCAGAGGAGAAGTTCGCTAAGCAGTTAAGAGAGATTATTTGTTGCTTTAATTTACCAATATACCAGCATGTATAACGGCTTATGATGACTCGCGCAGTTAAACACCCTTGCACACAAAACTCGTGACACAGCGGTTAGGCTCCTTCACTGTTAATAAAGAAAAAAAGCCCAGTGGGATACTGGGCAAAAAGCTGCGATAGCTTACAGGATTTAACTGTTATGCACTTAAGCTAATCCCCGCATCAGCACATAGCTGTTGCAAGTTATTTGCGCCTAAAGTGGCGTACTCAAGCGGGTTGGCAATTGCCGGATCTTGCTCAGCTTCTACCACTAACCACCCTTCATAATTATCCGCTTTTAATGCTTTGAACAAAGTAGGGTAGTCGATAAAACCATCACCCGGAACAGTAAACGCGCCATTTAATACTGAGTCTAAAAAGCTCAAATTGCGGTTCAGTGAATCATCTAAAACCTCGCGACGCATATCTTTACAGTGAACGTGATTGATGCGGGCACTGTGACGTTTTTGTACTTCGATTGGGTCGCCACCAGCATAAGTGATGTGACCGGTGTCTAATAACAACCCTAATGCGTCAGTAGTGTGTTCCATCAGTTTGTCGATATCAGCTTCAGACTGAACAACGGTACCCATGTGATGGTGATAAGCCAACTGTACACCTTGATCTTGGCAGTACTTAGCAACAGCGCTTAGCTTCTTGCCAAATTCTGGCCACTGATCATCTGCAAGAACAGGGCGTTGCGATAAGGGGGTATCTTGCGCGCCGTGTATGCAGTGAGTGACTTCACAGTAAACCATCACTTTAGCACCTAAAGATTTTAATAGGTTTAAGTGGTCTTGAATCGCTTCGATTTCATCTTCAACTGAACGGGCTAGTAATTCACCGCTGAACCAGCCTGAGACTAATCGCAGTTGATGAGCATCTAAGATAGGCCCTAAAATTTCAGCTTTACGGGGAAATTTGTTACCTAGCTCAAAACCTGCAAAGCCTGCTTGTTTACCTTCTGTGAGACAAGTCTCTAAGGGCGTATCGGCACCTAGTGATGGAAGGTCATCGTTGGTCCATGTCAACGGGTTAATACCTATGCGTATCGTCATAATATAAATCTCAAAAATGTATTAATAGGGCTGTTTTTGTTTGCCGTTAACATAACCAGTTAAAGCAGTTTGCACTTCTTCGCGTTGTGATACTTGCGGTACCGCGACATCCCACCAAGTGCCGCCATCGCTTGCCATCCATGAATCGGTATCCAAGGTGATAAGGTATGAGCGATCAGCATCTTTAGCGCGTGCCATGGCTTGTTCTAGTTCTGCGATATTGGCAACTTTTTCACTGCGTGCTCCCATTGCGGCACCGTGTGCGGCAAAATCGAGTTTAGGGGCACCGCCTTCAATGGCTTGGCAGTCTTCTAATAAGTTGTTAAAGGGGGCTCCGCCTGTGCCTTGTTGTAAGCGGTTAATACAGGCGTAGCCGCGGTTGTCTAATACGACGACAATGATCTTGTAGCCAAGCATCACAGAAGTTGCCAATTCTGAGTTCATCATCATGTATGAGCCATCGCCTACCACAACAATGACATCAGAATTTGGTGTGGCCATTTTAACGCCAAGCCCACCTGCTACTTCATAACCCATACAAGAGTATCCGTATTCTACGTGATAACCCTTTGGTTGATCTGTACGCCATAGTTTGTGTAACTCGCCCGGTAAGCCACCTGCTGCGCAAACCACAACATCGTTAACATCTGCGCTGCGCTTAATAGCACCGAGTACTTGTGCATCAGTGGGTAAACCGCTTTTTGTATTGGCAGGCGCTGGATCAGTGACGGCCTCGTAGTGATCATTCCACTTGGCGATAGCGCTTTGACCTTTATCTTGCCAAGTCGCGTCGACTTGCCAGTTTTTGAGCCCTGTTAGTAAGGCTTTCAAGCCGACTTGTGCATCGACGACTAAAGGCACGGCGCCGTGTTTGATGCTGTCAAAACTGGCAATGTTGAGCTGGATGATGCGGTTGTCATCTCGCTCAAAAAGGGTGCGTGAGCCGGTGGTGAAATCTTGTAGGCGTGTGCCGACTGCCAGTACTACATCAGCTTGTGCCGCGAGCGTATTGGCAGCATCTGATCCTGTGACGCCAATAGATCCGACATAGTTAGGGTGATCCCAGCGCATTGCGCCTTTGCCTGCCTGTGATTCTGCGACGGGAATGCCGGTCGCCTCAGCAAAGGCGAGTAGCGATTCGACAGCTTGCGCGTAGTGAACGCCACCACCGGCAATTAATAGTGGTTTTTTTGCGCTGCGCAGTAAATCGATGGCGAGGTCTAGCTCGAACTCGTCGGCACTTTGACGGCGCTGGCGGTGAATTTTCTCGGCAAAGAAGTGCTCTGGGTAGTCGTAAGCTTCGGCTTGCACATCTTGGCACAAAGCGATCGTCACCGGGCCACAGTTGACAGGGTCAAGCAAGGTTTGTATCGCTACCGGCAGTGAGTTGATAATTTGCTCGGGGCGGGTGATGCGGTCAAAATAGCGACTGACCGGGCGAAAGCAATCGTTGGTGCTAATGGTTGGATCACCAAAGTGCTCTATTTGTTGCAGTACAGGATCAGGGCTGCGATTAGCAAAGTTATCCCCTGGGAGCAATAAAACCGGCAGGCGGTTAGCATGCGCCAGCGCAGCAGCGGTGACCATGTTGGCTGCACCTGGGCCTATAGAAGTGCTGCAGGCCATCATTTGTTGGCGGTTGTTGGCTTTAGCATAGGCGATGGCCGCATGTGCCATACCCTGTTCGTTATGCGCGCGCAGTGTCGGTAGCTGATCAGTACAGTGATACAGTGCCTCGCCCATACCCGCGACGTTACCGTGGCCAAATATGGCAAACATACCAGCGAACATTGGCTGTACTTCGCCATTGATCATGACTTTTTGCGCAATCAGGTATTTAACCAGTGCTTGCGCCATTGTAAGTTTAATTTTATTCATTCTAAATCATCCATTAAGCGCGACGATTGCGCCAAAAGCCGATAAGTTGTAGGTAATTTTCAGCCGCGGCTTTGATGAACGCTTGATCATCAATTTCTTCCTTCAGCCACTGCTTGCTAGGTTCTGTGAATATAGTACGCCCGACGGTGAAGCCTTTACAAATATCAAATCCGGCGCTGTTATTAAAGCTTTCCTGCAGTTCATCTGCGGGTGCATCAAGGCCTAGCATCACCACACCGCGACAATGCGGCGCACGTGTCTTGATAATGTCGCTAACACTTTGCCAGCTAGCGCGGCTCATACCCGGTAGTTTCCACCAATCAGGTCGTACACCTAGGTTGTAGATACGGCTCAAAGCGCGCGGCAGTGTTTCATCGTTAACTTCTGAGCCAGCGGGTGGAATAATTTCCAACAGCAGTTCGTGCCCAGATGAACAGCAGGCTAAATAAAGCTCTTTAATTTGACGCTCTTGCTCAAGCATCAGCGAAAGCGAATCATTTGGGTGGTAGAATACTAGGCATTTAACCACGTGTTCGCGCGGCCAGCTCTTGAGTCTATCGCCAATTGAGCGTCCGCCTTCAAGTTCTATCGGTCGTGATGATGGCAGCTCAACAGGGCGGCCAATCCACCAACCTTTACCAGTCACATCATTAAGTGCATCTTGACCGTAGGTATCGTCAATTAATACACCGATATTGCCTTCTAGTCCCGCTTTTTGCGCGCCTAGTTCAGTCGCTTTAACCAATAGCTGCTTAAGTTTTTTAACCCGTGATGGATCTGCGTTGCACTGGGTCGCCATTTCAAAGAACTGTTTGCGATGATCAAAGGCTAAACCGCATATTTCATGCCACTGCTTCGGTGGACGTGTTGTTACACGGTGCAGGTAGTTAAGTTCTTCATCTAGATCAGGGCGCGGGATATCATCAGAATTAGCAATGAAGTAATCGAGTTCTTCAGCCGATGGTATAGCGGGTGCGCAGCCGTGACGTGATACAACAATCGCGCCGCAAGCATTCGCATAAGCGCAGCTTGTCTGGTGATCTTTACCCGTTAACCAGCCGCGTAAGAAGCCCGATAGGAAAGCATCGCCGGCACCTAATACGTTGAGTACGTCTACACGTACCCCCGTAAATGGCACTATATCGTTCATACTAGCGGGGATAGCACCGTCTAAAACAGTACAGCCTAGCTCGCCAAGCTTTAATACAATAGTGGCTTTTGATAGTGAGCGTATTTTATTAAGCGCAGTAATGGTATCAGTGCTGCCGCCGGCAATATGTACTTCTTCTTCAGTGCCGACGATTAAATCACAATCACCTAAGATTGTTTGTAAGTGCTCAGAGACGCTACTATCAGAGATGAAACGTGTCTCACCATCGCCTAGCTCTGCTAGCCCCCAAAGTACAGGTCGATAGTCAATGTCGACAACCACTTTAGTACCGGCGGCTTTTGCGTAAGCAATCGCTTTAGTACTAGCGGCGTAAGTTTCAGGAGTTGAGAAGTGCGTGCCAGTAATCAGTAAAGATTTACTTGATGCGATGTGATCGGCATCGATATCTGCTTCGCAAAGCGCCATGTCAGCACAGTCTTTACGATAAAAAATAAGTGGGAAAGTGTCTTTATCCTTAATGCCTAAAATAACGAGGCCAGTCAGTCTTTCGCTATCAGTGACAATATTTGAGGTGTCGACACCGGCACGTGCTAGCTCTTCACGCACAAAAGTTCCCATGTGTTCATTGCCGACACGGGTGAGCATTGCTGACTTTAAACCTAATCTTGCGGTGCCAAAGGCAATGTTGCAAGACGATCCGCCAATATACTTAGCGAAGCTCGCTACGTCTTGTAGGGGGCTGCCTATTTGCTCTGCATATAAATCGACAGCAGCGCGCCCCAGGCAGATAACATCAAGAGATTTTTGATTGCTCACTGCAATACTCCTTAATTAACCACGGCAGATAAAAAGTAGCTGCTTAATAATCGTGGTTTTGTGAAAAGCTTAAGTTAAGTTTTGCGTTAAGTTCGCGACTTTTCTTAAGCACTTTAGCGCCAGTGCGATTGGCGTGATTATTGTTTTTATCTAAGGAACATGCGATTAAGTCCAAAAACGCCCCGCAGGGTGCTCACCTGTCCAAAGAAAGCTAAGAGGCCATCAGAGATGAAATCTTGTTTCATCTGAATGGAGATGAAATCTTGTTTCATCTGGGTTTACTTTGTCAGAAAACTTGTAAAGGACCTGCCATTCACATCGCTTTCTTTCGCGGATATAGCCTCTTAGTTATCCACAGAGAAGATTTGGGGACTTAACTGCATGTTCCCTAGCCCGCAGCGAACTGCGGGAGTTATAGGTCATACCGCTTGTTAACTTGCGGTGTCCAATCTTGTGAACTCCGCTAGTTCCGCTTCAAGATTTTCTAGTTCCTGACCGCCGGCCATCATCTCGAGAATCTCTTCACGGCTAACGTCGCTCTTTAACCAAGTGCCTAAGCTCTTGCCGCGATTAAGTAGGGTAAATCTATCGGCAACAGGGTAAGCGTGATGCACGTTATGCGTAATCAAGATAACTGCAAGTCCACGTGCGCGGGCTTTAGCAACAACTTTTAGTACATTTGCAGATTGCTTAACACCTAGTGCTGCTGTTGGCTCGTCTAAGATAAGTACTTTGGCACCAAAGTGAATGGCGCGGGCAATCGCTAAACACTGGCGCTCACCACCAGACATTGTGCCGATGGAGTGCTCAGGGTCACGTACATCGATGCCCATTTCAGCTAGACCTGCGCGGGCGATTTCGTTGCCTTTCTCGGTATCAAATACAGTGAATGGACCCCATTTTTTAGTGATCTCGCGACCCATAAAGAAGTTGCGCGTAACGCTCATTAGGTTAACGAGTGCAAGATCTTGATAAACCGTTGCGATACCCGCATCAAGTGCGTCTCTTGGTGAATCAAAATTAGTGGGGCCGCCGTTAAGTAAAAACTCACCTTCTGAAGGCTCGTGCACCCCCGCCAGCGTCTTGATCAAGGTTGATTTACCGGCACCGTTGTCGCCAAGTAGGCAGTGAACTTCGCCTAGCTTGATCTGCATGTTGATGTCTTTTAATGCGATAACCGATCCGAAGTAGCGGCTGACATTTTTTAATTCTAAGATAAATTCGCTCATTTTTGTCGCTCCTAAATAATGGGTTATCGGTTAAGATCCAGTGACGCGTTTACGGATAAAGTTATTGAAGAGTACGGCTGCTAATAGCATGATGCCTAAGAATACTCTGAACCAATCCGAGTCAGCTCCTGTAAAGAAGATACCCATTTGAACAACACCGAAGATCAATGCTCCAAAGCACGCTCCGACAACTGAGCCGTAACCACCGGTTAGCAATGCGCCACCGATAACCACTGCGATAATCGCTTCAAACTCTTTTAGTAGGCCACGGTCCGCTGCTGCTGATCCAAATTCAAACACTTGGCAAGCGGCAAATACCGTTGCGCAAAAAGCGGTGAACATAAAGAGTGAAATTTTAACTTTGTCTGTTGGAACGCCGACATTTTTAGCGGCTTTATCATCACCACCACAGGCGAAGATCCAATTTCCGTAGCGAGTACGCAGTAAAATGAACGAAGAGATAACGGCTAATAGTAGGAACCATACAATAACCATCGGGATACCAGTTACAAGTGGTGTACCGTCATTGTAAGTTTCGATAAGACCGTTATTGCCCATAAAAGTGAATAGCCAGCCGCCTATTTCGCCGCCGAAGGCCGCGGCAAATATGTCACCTTCCGCAACATCTTTAACCCCTGAAACAATGGTCTTATTGGTAAATAGAATAGACAGTGCAATGGTTAATCCGCGTAAGATAAACAAAAAAGCCAGGGACACGATAAATGATGGCAGACCTGTTCTGACAACAATCAGACCATTTAAGAAACCAATAAACATAGCCCCTGTGAAAGCAAACACGATACTTGCCCAAACAGGCCAGCCCCAGTAGAGCGCGGGGATTGCAATCATCATACCGGCAAAGCCAATCATCGAGCCTATCGATAAATCAAATTCACCTGAAATCATTAACAGACAAGCACCGATGGCTAAAATACCTAACTGTGCGGAAACCGTACTCCAGTTGAGTATACCATCCGCACTAAACATGCCTGAGTCGCCAGCGACGATAGCGAAGAAGATAAAAACCATAAATGCACCAGAAACTGAACCTAATTCTGGTCTTGTTAGTAGCCTCTTTATAAGTGGCTCTTTGCGGACTCTTTCATCTTTTGCTGACTGCAACAGTGCAATGTCAGCGGTTTTAGCGGATGTCGACATAGTAATACCTATTATATTTTTTTGGGGATCAATTAGTTCTCATACAGAGTCAAATGCCTACTGCGAACGCCTCACTGGCTCAATCTGCACCCCACTAGATATGGTTATTTGGAACAACCAAACGCCGATATCTCATAGTGCACATCTCGGGCCATTGCGTCGCTCTCGCAACGGCTTTGTTTCTGGACGAGAACTAGCTAGGAAAATTTGCATCTAACCTAACAAGATGGCTCAACAATAGAATATAAATTCTATTTTTGCAATACATAGAATGAAGTTGTTATTTGAAAGTTCCTCTTTGATTGAAACTCTCTTTTTATTACTAAAAATCTCTTGACAATTCATTCGTTCTATAACATTTTAGTTATAGAACAGTTATTCTAAACTGGCTCTTAGTACTACTGATAGACCATAGAAAGCTGTTCTATTTACTTTGTGCGCTTTAAGTATTGCTTAAGGGATTATTCTTTATGCAATTTTTTGTACGAAGCAAAATAAAAAATGGTGAGCAAAGACTCTACCAATAATAATACTGGAGTAAAAAATGAAAAAGCTATTAAAAACAACAAGTACATTGCTTTTTGCTGGTGTAGTCACAGCGGGAGCTATGCTTGCGCCAACGGTTGCTCAAGCAGCAGGCGAAAGGTTTGTATTAATCAGTCATGCTGATGATTCGGACTCTTGGTGGAACACTATTAAAAATGCGATCAAAGAGGCAGGTACTGCCGTTGATGCAAAAGTTGAATATCGCAACCCGCCAACCGGTGATTTAGCGGATATGGCACGTATTGTTGAGCAGGCCGTTGCCTCAAACCCCGATGGTATTATTGTCACCATCGCCGACTACGATGTACTGAGTGGACCTATTAGCAAAGCGATCAAGAAGGGTATACCTGTCATCACGATTAACTCAGGTACGGTAGAGCAAAGTGAGAAATTAGGTGCGCTAATGCACGTTGGCCAACCTGAATATGACGCAGGCTTTGGCGCGGGTAAAAAAGCAAAAGCGGCTGGTGTTAAAAGTTTTGTCTGCGTTAACCATTACATTGAAAACCCAGCATCAGTTGAACGCTGCCAGGGATTTGCCGATGCAATTGGTACTGATCTAGGCGGAAAAATGATTGATGTGGGTAAAGATCCGCTAGATATCGAGAAAAAAGTACAAGCGTATTTACGTAAGAACTCCAACACAGAAGCGGTACTTACTTTAGGCCCTACCTCTGCACACCCAACCATTCGTGCACTGGAAAAAACCAGACAGGCAGGCAAAATATATTTTGGTACTTTTGATTTAAGTGCGGATATTGCCAAGGCGATAAAATCTGATGTGATTTCATTCGCGATAGATCAACAGCCATACTTGCAAGGTTACATGCCAGTGACTGTATTGTCTTTATACAGTCGCTACGGTATTGCGCCATCAAACAATATTAACTCTGGGCCTGGTTTTATTACCAAAGAGAATATTGAGCAAGTTGAAAAACTAGCAGGCGAAGTGCGCTAGGAAATTGCTTTAATAGAGATGAATTAGGCGGAGCCTAAATCATCATGGGTTTAATTCCCCGCAGCTTGCCACGGGGCAGTTGATTGAAAGCTAGTACCTTTATCGGTGCTAGCTCATTCTATAAAAAGAATGTTCTTTGTGCCCATTTTGAAGACATACAATCAGGTTTAAAAAGGGTGGTTTATTAGAAATAGGATGGATTATGCGGACAGTTTTTGGATTTAAACTGATTTTAGGCATTAAGTGTTAGAAAGATCATGACATAATTAATAGAATAAACATTCTAAACTTTCCAAATAAAAGAGCCGTATTATGCAAAAGCCACCACAAACGCTGTCAGAGCTTAAAGCAGCAGTGACCGAAAAATATAGCAGCCTGAGTAAAAGGCTGTCACAAGTTGCCCAGTATTTACTGGATAACCCTGATGAAATTGCCTTTGGTACAGTGGCAGTTATCTCTAAAGATGCAGGGGTTCATCCATCGACCTTAGTGAGATTTGCCAACACTTTTGGCTATAGTGGTTTCAGCGAAATGCAGGGACTATTTCAGCAAGAGTTATTGCAAGATACACCGAGTTATCAAGAGCGGGTACGTTTAGCGCAAAAAGAAATGCAGGAAGCGGGCGTTGCCCATGAGCCGCATCTGCTCAATCAATTTGTCAGCGCTAATACGCAGGCCCTTGAGCATTTAGCGCAAACAGTACCGCTGGCAGATATGGAGCGTGCCATTGATATTCTGATCAATGCTAATGCCACTTATATTGCAGGTGTGAGGCGCGCCTATGTGGTCTCGACCTACTTTTCATACGCACTGCAACATATAGATAGACGCGCATACCTCATAGATGGTGTAGGCGGTATGTACAAAGAACAAGCCAGTACCATGATGTCGAATGATGCGCTGATTGCGATCAGTTTTTACCCTTACGCTGATGAAACGCAAAATGTGGTGGCCAGTGCGATAGAGAAGAACGTGCCGCTGATATTAATTACTGATAGCGCGATAAGCCCGCTGGCTTCATCGGCTAAGGTTTGTTTTGTGGTGAAAGAGGCTGAGGTGCATACCTTTAGATCACTGTCATCCTCTTTGTGTTTGGCTCAGTCACTGTCTATTGGGCTGGCATATAGATTAGAAAACAAGCAACAAGACTGAGTATTTGCGAGCAGCTGTAAACTGATCGCAAATACCATTATTTATACTAAACCCTATGAAATATGGTATTTGGAGAAGTTTAACAATGATCAATTTGTGTCTTTTTGGGGCTGGGCGTATTGGTGCAGTGCATGCAGCTAATGTCGCTCAAAACAGTGAAGTTCATATCCGTTATGTGGTGGATGCATATGAGCCGGCAGCACAAAAACTGGCAGTACTTTATAACGCGCAAGTAGTAAGTGTTGAGCAGGCATTAGGTGATCCTGACGTTCACGGGGTTATTATTGCCAGTTCTACTAACACCCATGCCAATTTAATGGAGCTATCAGCGAATGCTGGCAAGGCCATTTTCTGTGAAAAACCGGTTGATTTAAGCGTTGCACGCGTACGTGAATGTCTGGCGAGCGTTGCCGAGTCTGGCGCAGTTTGCTCCATTGGTTTTAACCGTCGTTACGATCCGCAATTTAGTGCGTTAAAGCAGGCGATTGAAGCAGGTAAAGTGGGTGATTTAGAAATGCTGACTATCACTAGTCGCGATCCTTCTCCGCCACCGGTTGAGTATATAGAAGTCTCAGGTGGGTTATTTCGTGACATGATGATTCACGATTTTGATATGGCGAGCTGGTTGCTCGATGACGAGATCGTAGAAGTGTTTGCCACGGCAAGCTGTCAGGTTGATCCGGCCATAGGCAATGCCGGCGATGTAGATACGGCGCTGGTAACTTTGAAAACAGTCAGTGGAAAATTATGCCAAATTAGTAACAGTCGCCGTGCGAGTTATGGCTATGATCAGCGTGTTGAGGCCTTTGGATCTAAAGGCATGGCGCAAGTTGCCAACCTGACTGAATCGGCTTTAAGTATTACCAATGAGCAGGGCGCTCTCAGCGCTAAACCTGAGTATTTCTTTTTAGAGCGCTACAACGATGCCTACCGTTTAGAGCTAGATAATTTCATTGCCTGTATCAAAGGCGAAGCTACACCTGTCGCCGGCGGTAATGAAGGCTTGCAGTCGCTATTGCTGGCAGAAGCTGCAGTTGAATCGATGCGGACAGGGAAAGCTGTATCTCTCTAAAATAACAATAATTAGCACATAGGAATTTGACTGGAACAGCGCGTGTCGCAATAGACTGATCTGTTTTCGGTCTGGTTTCTAAGTGCTCAATGAAGGAAGCTAAATGTCACATTTATTATCCCGGGCGAGTGCCCCTGATGAACAAGGTTGTATCCAGAAAATCACCCCTGAATCAGCGCACTGGAAATATGTTGGTTTTGAACTGTATAAGCTAGCAGCAGGTGAAAGTCTCAGTCATTTATCTTTAGATAAAGAAGCGTGCTTAGTGCTCGTCACAGGGTTAGCAGATGTGCAAGCAGGGGATGAATCCTGGCAGAAAGTTGGCGATCGTATGAGTGTGTTTGAAGGGAAGGCGCCTTATTCTGTGTACGTTCCTCCTAAAATTGACGCAAAAATAACCGCCGTCACGGATGTGGAATTGGCCATTTGCCAAGCGCCGGCTACCGGTAAATTCCCGGTGCGGTTAATCACGCCGCAAATGTGTGGACAGCAAACACGTGGTGTTGCGACAAATACACGCCATGTATGTAACGTGCTGTTTGACAATTTAGAAGCTGAAAGTTTGTTGGTCTGTGAAGTGTCTACACCTAGTGGTAACTGGTCAAGCTATCCACCGCATAAACATGACAGTGATAACATACCCGCAGAAACCTTGTTGGAGGAAACCTACTACCATCGTATTAATCCAGAACAAGGGTTTGTATTTCAAAGAGTGTATACCGATGATCGCAGTTTAGATGA
>Ga0105354_1000938_pt1 | contig 18037 bp, 15 predicted proteins | sample GOMGulsemesocosm_FD_83658 | JGI IMG/M metagenome (GOLD analysis project Ga0105354, IMG submission 83658) | Methane-oxidizing microbial communities from mesocosms in the Gulf of Mexico - GOM9B Gulf of Mexico | ecosystem: Environmental > Aquatic > Marine > Cold seeps | place: USA: Gulf of America...
TGGAAGTAAACGACGTTGATCAAAAACGTAGTGTTAGTCAATCAACCATGGATGAAGGTGAAGTCGAGCTATTTTAGTCCGTGGTGTTTTATACCAATTTGATTAAATTTCTTCCCAACACAGAGCTATATTCTATGTTCAATAACAAGGCTGATTTGTTCCGGTTTAGTCTTCTAAATCAAATGAATTTAACTACGTCGGGCATCGAGTAAGCTCCCAAGGGCGAGTTTAAAAGGCTTACATACAGCGTTATTGATTTTGAGAAGGGAGTGACCATTCTCTTCAATCAATGCCTTGCCTCTAAGCCTTTTAATTCTCGCTGAGTGGGAAAGAACTTAATCAACTTGGTATTACCTAAATAATAGAGAGTAGATATGCAAACTATCTCTCTAGCATTTTTCAACTGATGTCATTGAGTTTCTAAATAATTTATCCAAATGAATCGTACCTTGGTAAAAAGTCGTTTCAGCTAGAATATAAAAACCAGTCATAAAGACTGGTTTTTTGTTTTTTTCACCAAGATAATTGGTATATAAACCTTACCTTAGCCAGCGCCTCAGCACTTATTTTACCGTGATACGAGCAAACTTACGTTTACCCACTTGGTAAACCGCAGTTGTGCCGGCTTTAATGACTAGGCTTTTGTCGGTAACTTTTTCGCTATCAATTTTAGCCGCGCCTTGTTTAATCATTCTATACGCATCAGAAGTACTACCGACTAAGCCTGCATCTTTAAGCAAGTTAGCGATAGCAATTTCACCGCCTTCAGCAGTGATCTCTAACTCTGGCATATCATCAGGCAGGGCACCTTTTTGGAAGCGATTGATAAATTCATCATGGGCAGCTTGAGCGGCAGCTTCATCATGAAAACGTGTAATTAATTCTTTCGCTAAATCAATTTTCACATCTCGTGGATTTTTACCGTTTTCAATGTCGGCTTTATAACCTTCGATTTCGCTAAGTGGTTTAAAGCTTAATAGCTCGTAGTAACGCCACATCAATACATCAGAAATAGACATGATTTTGCCAAACATTTCGGTAGGGCTGTCAGTAATACCAATGTAGTTACCTAACGATTTAGACATCTTTTGCACGCCATCTAAGCCTTCAAGTAATGGCATCATTAATACCGTTTGTGGACGCTGACCTTCAGATTTTTGTAATTCGCGACCCATCAATAAATTGAATTTTTGATCGGTACCACCAAGCTCAACATCTGCCTCTAAAGCAACTGAATCCCAACCTTGCACTAACGGGTACATAAACTCATGAATAGCAATTGCTTGGCCGTTAGCATAACGCTTTTTAAAATCGTCACGTTCCATCATACGCGCAACGGTTTGACGTGAAGCAAGTTTTAACATGCCAGCAGCGCCTAATTTATCCATCCAAGTAGAATTAAACGCTACTGTGGTTTTAGCAGGGTCAAGAATCTTAAATACTTGCTCTTTATAAGTTTCTGCATTGGCTAAAACATCTTCTTTGGTTAATGGCTTTCGGGTAACATTTTTACCGGTTGGATCGCCAATCATGCCAGTGAAATCACCAATCAAGAAAATAACTTCATGACCAAGTTCTTGGAAAGTTCTCAGTTTATTAATAAGAACGGTATGGCCTAAATGCAAATCAGGTGCCGTTGGATCAAAGCCAGCTTTAATTTTTAATCGCTTACCGGTTTTAAGTTTTGCTAATAATTCTTCTTCTACTAATATTTCTTCGCTGCCGCGTTTTAGTTCAGCAAATGCTTGGTTAACTTCGGTCATTTAGGACTCCACTGACTGGATTTATTGTGCCTAGTCTATAAAAGGATAACCACTTAGCTTTCGCGCAGAATTTAAGGCGTGAACGTCTATGATGAATGAGCGGATTATTGACTAGATAAAGTTTATATAATGGTCGAATTCTACTGTACTTTACTAGTGGGATAAAACCTTAAAAGGTGTTTTTACTAAAGAAAGCAGGTTTTTGTAAGAAAATAGCGGTTTGTACATGATATTTTGTCTAATGGTTTGGTATTTCATCATATCTACAGGTGAGTTATAGCGGTATTTCATTAAAAGTTTTGATATAGTCCATAGGTCTTCTGAATTTGTTATGTATTTATCTAAACCAATCAGACTAACTAAGTGATCTTTTTAAATGACCTAAATCTCCAATAACATCGTAGCTTTCAATCCCAATAGCCAGCTATTGCTCAATCAAGCGCCTTGTTCTTGTAAATTTATTCCCATTAAAATTTGAACCATTAATTAATCTGATTGGTATTGTTTTCTCCTATGAATGTTTCGAGTCGTACCTTGTTGAAAAAATTATTAGAACTCTTCCAAAATCTGCCTAAGTTACATCGTTCGATTATTATCGGCAGTAGCTTTTTTATATTCCTGTTATTGATAGTACCGGTCAGAGATGACGGTGGTGGTGATGGCGACAATGTTCAAATTGGACAACGCATTCAAATTGCGCTCCCTGAAGAGTTTGTGCCAGCAGGAACTAGGCCAACACAAAGTGTATTGCCTCAGAGAAATACTGTTATATCTACTCAGGATATAGTAACAGAGCCGCTACCCTCGTTAGCTAAAACACGAACTACACAAGAAGATGGCTCGTTAGTAACCGGAGCATTAAAGAAAAAAGAAAAAATAACTGACTCCCTTGAGCAACTTGCTAATGTAAGTTGGCAAACGGTAAAAGTGCGTAGTGGTGACTCTTTGGCACTTATATTAAAACGCTTAGGTTTTAGCGCTCAAACAACTTATGCGGTTAGTACAGCCAAAGGTAAAGACAGTAAGCTACTTAAAAAACTTAATGTTGGTGACCAATTACGTGTTGCCACTAATGATTCTCAGCAGTTAGCAGCCCTTGAATACCCACTTTCTAAAACCGACACCTTATTTATCAATCTAGTTGGTGATAATTACCAATCCTATAGGGAATCGAAGCAGGTAGAAATTCGAGAAGGCTTTAGTTATGGCACTATTCAGTCTAGTTTTTGGAATGCAGGTGTGAATGCAGAGCTTAATGACAGTCAAATTATTAATTTTGCTAATATCTTTGGTTGGGATATAGATTTTGCCTTAGATATTCGTTCAGGTGATAGTTTTCATGTTACTTTCGAGAAAAAATATGTCGAAGGTGAATATATTGGTACCGGTAATATTTTAGCGGCAGAAATTACTAACCAAGATGAAGTATTTCAGGCGATTCGTTTTACTGATGGTGAGTATTACACTCCAGACGGCAGAAGTATGCGTAAAGCCTTTTTACGTGCGCCAGTTAATTTCAAATATATCAGTTCTAGCTTTAAGCGAAATCGCCGTCATCCAGTGACAAAACGTGTGCAATCACATAACGGTACAGATTACGCCGCTAAAAGAGGCACGCCAGTGGTCGCTGCAGGTAATGGGCGGGTAACTCAAGCTGGTTTTAGTAAATACAATGGTAATTATGTTTTTATTCAGCATGGTAATAACATAGTGACTAAGTATTTGCATTTTTATAAACGTCCATCGGTTAAAAAAGGTGAGCGAGTTAAACAAGGACAAGTTATTGGTTATGTCGGCTCTACGGGTTTAGCGGCTGGGCCTCATTTACATTATGAATTTTTACTTAATGGCGTGCATCGTAATTCGCGCACGGTGAAATTACCTGATGCTCAACCTATTGCGAAAAAATACAAAACGCAGTTTACCCTGCTAGCCAGTGAACGATTAGAATCTCTTTCAGGTGCTAAAAATGCGTTACTTTCAACACAGGAAAATGATATCGCACCTAATGACGAGTAAATACGATGTTACGCAAGGTAAATATTATATTGGCTTAATGTCTGGCACCAGTGCTGATGGCATTGATTTAGCCTTAGTTGAGTTTACGGAAGGGCAGAAAAAAACCGTATTAGTGGCAAGTTATTATCAAGCATATTGTAGTGTAACTGCTGAAAAAATCACTTCGCTATATCAACCAGGTGCTAATGAAGTCGACCGCGCCTTTCATCTTGATGTTGAGTTAGCTGAGCTTTTCTCTCAAGCGATTGCAGCTCTTCTGAAACAAGAAAGTCTAACTGCACAAGACATTATTGCTATTGGCAATCACGGGCAAACAATTCGCCACCGTCCAAATGGCATTAACCCTTTTACCCTACAAATTGGCTGTTGCCAAACATTAGCAACACTGACGGGTATTAGAGTGGTTGGACAATTTCGTCGTAAAGATATGGCACTCGGTGGACAAGGTGCACCTTTAGTACCTATTTTTCACCAGCAACTATTTGGTCAAACCTCACACGCCAATTTTGTCGTTAATATTGGCGGTATAGCTAATATCACCTTTTTACCAGCGCATGGTTCAAGGCAAACCGTTTTAGGCTTTGATACTGGGCCTGGCAATGCACTGCTCAATGATTGGTATTTAGCACATCACCAACATAGTGAGCTTTTGTTTGATAAAGGTGGTGCATGGGCAGCAACAGGGCAGGTGAATAAAACATTGCTGACTCAGTTGATGCAAGATGATTACATCACCGAGGCCGCACCTAAAAGTACAGGACGAGAATACTTCAACCTGGATTGGATCCAACAGCAACTCAAGACCTTTGATCTTCAGTCAAGTGGGCAACTTAGTCCAAATGATATTCAAGCGACATTATTAGCTTTTACCGCACAAAGCATAGCTAACGAAATTATGGCATTGGCTGAACAAGGCAATGTTTATTTGTGTGGTGGTGGTGTTCATAACGCAGCTTTAGTTAATGCTTTAAAGCAAATGATGAACGGTTCAATTGCCAGCTATGAAATAAACACTATGCAAGCGGTGAATATAGATGGCGACCAACTTGAAGCCATGGCCTTTGCTTGGCTTGCATACGCCTTTGACCATGGTTTAAAGAGCAATATGCCGGCTGTCACTGGCGCGAAAGCAAGCTGTACATTAGGCACTAGTTTTCTTTCGTAAATTTTTTCATAAAATTGAATCAGTTGGCTAGATTCAATAACTTCTTGCTAAAAACCTAATAGTAACCTACTGGCATTTCATCACTTCGTCACTATACTTATATTCGTAACGTTCAAAAAGTGAACCGCTTGGTTGTGTGGATTTTTAACTTTGCACGCCATTGAAGTTAGCGTTGAGGAGGGCTTATGGAATTTAAAGATATTCATATTGGTATGAAATGTGGCAGTAAAAAAGGCAGTGGAACTGTTACTTGGGTTGATGGCTCAACACATACTATTTATATGGTTGATTGTAATAATAATAATAATTTTGAAGTCAACATAAGCGATATTATTGAAGATCCACAGGCGCACAATAAAGAAGATGATTATTATTAGCGCACAAAGTTAGCACCTCAGGTTAACGGTTTAATTATTACTTAATTGAATAGGGTGGTTAACAAGATCTTTGATGGCTATTAATATCAAAAAATAAAAAACCTGCTACTGATTAAGTCGCAGGTTTTTTTATTCGCCTAACTTAGCTGAAATTATTTATCCCTCGGTGTTTTTTCGCTGCAGGTTAAGCAGAAAACATTGCTTTAGCCGAAGTGTTTTTTCCTAAAATAAGCATAAGAGCGAGACCGAGTAAAAGCAATAAAGAAGAAGCTGGTGCAGGCACTGGTATTGGAGTTGTCCCTGGTGTTTTTGTTATTAATGCGGTAACAGCATCATTATAACAAGACATAGTCCAACTCAGTGCTAACTGCTCAGCATTTTGGAAAGCATCAATATTGGCAACATTGAAGCTAAAGCTGAAAATATCAAATTCAGTAGATGAGTTATTCACCGTCCATTTGCCATCTGCAGCTTTGTTATTGCGATCCGTTATATCACCAAATACTTCACCGACTTCTACACCGCCACCTTCGTGGTAATCAGGAGTTGAAGATTGAGTGTTTTCAATGGCGTACAAGCCAGATCCTGAAGTGCTATTGGCTGTATCATAACTCGTGTTGGTATCTTCATCATGGCGATAATATCGCTCATAACTGACACCATTATTTGAATCAGTCGGAGCATGTCCGTAATAGTTATCCCATCCTGCATCCGCTTCTGATTGTGTAGTTAACTCACCTAAAGAAAAAGCATAGTTAAAATCGGATGCGCTGCCTGTAGTCCCTAATAATAAATCGCCGTATATAATGCTTCTGCCACCACGAGGGTTATCACCAGTCCAGTCATTGTTATGTGAACCAAAGTTAGTATAGATATCAACAGTAATTTGGTCATTAGCATCCCAATTTACTAACATTCGGTCTACTTGATAATCAGCACCGCCGTAGGCTTGATCACCGCGATCATAAACGGTGTGATTATCAATAGGGATGTTACTGGCAAATACACTGGATGCTGTTATTGCGGCAACTAAGCTTAATGGGTAAATTAATTTTGATAATAAAGGCATTGCTATTCCAAGGTTGTCGTATTCAATATATTGTATGCAATATTGATTGTCATCTTGTATATACAATTTTCGAGCCTGTTTTATTTTATTGTTATATATCACTTGGTTAATGTGATTTTTATAATTAATAGTGCTTAAGGTCAAAAAAATGTAAAGAATACTGACAGGTTAAAGTAACACTCGATTCTAATTAGAAGTCTTTACTAATTTTTACCACTTGTAAGAGCATCCTTGTATTTAATGCTTTGATGGATTGACAAAGCTCTCTTCATTTCTAAAAAATATGCAGGTATTGCAGTGTATATCTTAACGTGTAAAATGCACCGATATTAATATTAATATTTGTATATTGTATATCTGTGGTGAAGTGATGAAGTTGTTTTTGAAAATCTGTTTGAGTCTTGTAGTTGCTGTAAATACTATATTTGTCTTTGCCTCTGAGAACAGTGATAAAAATTATGAAAAAGCATTAATTTCCTTTCAAAAAAATGATATTAAAACGAGCTTAATTTACCTGAGAAATGTTTTACAAGCAGATGAAAATCATATGCCAGCACGGCTATTACTCGCTCGTTCGTATTTGGAGCTTGGTGACGGTATTGCGGCTGAGGTTGCTTTAGAGAAAACAAACTCAGAACAAGTGGATAATAACCAAGTCATTACTTTATTTGCTCATGCTTACTTACTACAAAAACAATTTGATAAGGTTATTGAGGTAACTGAACCCGATTTTCATCATGGGTTGGTTGAGCATGATCTGCAGGTTTTTAGGGGGCAAGCTTATATCGGTTTAAAGCAATATAGATCGGCCGATTATACTTTCAAACAAGCCTTATTGATTAGGCCTAGCAGCCATTTAGCACTTTTAGGCCGATCCCAGATAGCCCTAGGAGATTCAAAGCCAAAGCTAGCATTACGTTACATAGATCAAGCGATTTTAAATAAAGGATCCTTTATCAATACTTGGATATTCAAGGCCAAAATTTTACAAAAAATGGGACTGACTGAAGATGCTTTAGTTGCGATTGATAAGGCACTAGTGCTTGATGAAAGTCACATGTCTGCAAGATTGACAAAAGCTATGCTACTCATTAGCTCTCATGCATATAAAGAAGCAGAAGAGCATGTAGACTATATTATAGAAATCATACCCAATGAACCTAGAGCTGGATATCTAAAAGCCATTATCTTGGCAAGCTACAATGCTGATAACAATCAATTGAATAATAAAAAGCTTGCAGAGGTTATTGTTACACTATCGGCTATTCCTGAAGATATTATGCGGAACACGCCGGATTATTATTATTTAGCAGGCCAGTCAAACTATCAATTTGGCAACTTAACAGACGCCCGTAACTATTTAGCTAAATTTTTACACTATGCTGAACATGAAATAAATTCAGTACTGATGATTGCTTCAATTGATTTGCAACAAGGTGATCCAGAGTCTGCGAGCAAGGTATTATTAAAAACGAACCTGGCACGGCCAAATGATATTAGAGTTTTAACATTACTCGGTTTATCTTACCTACAGTTAAAAAAGACCAGTAAAGCAGAGTACTACTTTGAAAAAGTGTTAAAGATGAACCCTAGCTCTTCAGAAGGTTTAACTAACTTTGCTAGAACCAAAATGCAATCAGGTAATTACCAACTAGCTATTAATGCATTGTTATCAATTGAAGATAAAAATATAAATCCTGTGCGAGTGAAGTTATTACTCATTGACTCATATCAACAGAGCAAACAAATTAAAAAGGCAATAACGGTTAACAAAGAACTATTAGCTGAATTTCCAAATGATAGTTTTTTTCATCAACGTATTGGTGCTCTTTATGGATTGAATAATGAGCTAGCACTTGCTCGATCATCCTTCAATAAAGCACTCAGGTTAGATGAAAACAATATCTTAGCCATAGTGCATTTAGGGAGAATGGATAATATTAGCGGTAAAACTGAAAGCGCTTTAAAATTTCTGCAAAGTAAGTTGAAAAAATTCCCGCAAAACACCTTCATCATGGCCGAAATATCAGACAGTTATCTTATTAGCAAAGATCTTGATAATTGTTTAGTTTGGATCAAAAAAGCCTACGCAATAGATATGAATAATTTTTATATTATTAATAAATATGCTTCGGCGCTCGTCTCTAGCCAAAACGTAAGTAAAGCTATTGAGATAACTAAATACTATATTGAGAGAAACCGAAAAGATCTACTTGCTCTTGAGTCGCTTGCTGCTCTTTATTCTAAAAATAGAGAATATAAGAAAGCGGTATCAGTATTAACAGACTTGGTTAAAACATCTGATATTAAAGCTCCTGCTTATATGAAACTTGCTAAAGCACAGCAGCAAACAAACAATAATACCGTGGCAATTCAATCATACAAAAAAGCGATAATAGCGGATGATAAGTATTTAGTGGCTTATATAGCACTTGTTGATTTGATCATTAAAAGTAGAAATGAGGCGTATGCTAATATTTTAATTAATGATATTGAAAAATTAACCGGGAATAAAAGCCAATCTGAAATGTTGAAAGGCGCTTTGTTTTTTGAACTTGATTCATTTACTCAGGCAGAATCACACTATTTAGCGTCTATTCGTATTGCCGAAGAAAAACAGGCTGTTATTGGTTTATACAATACCTATAAAAAATTGAATCAAACTGAAAAAGCGATTCCTTATTTAGTCCACTGGTTAATAAAAAATCCAAAGGATTTACTGGTAAGTATTGCTCTTGCAGATAGTTATCGATATAGCCAACAGCTACAAAAGTCATTCGATCTTTATCAGCAACTGTTAACAACTTATGGTCAAGTCCCTATATTATTGAATAATATTGCCATTGTTTCTTTTGCCGTAGGTGAAAAAGAAGAAGCCAAAGAATATGCCGAGCAAGCTTATAGCTACCTTAAAAATAATGTTGCAATCATAGATACCTTAGCTTGGATTGAAAGCCGTTTGGGTAATCATAACCGAGCTTTGGCTTTGTTTCGAAAAGCACTTGCTAAAGATTATGAGAATGCAGAGGTTAAGTATCACTTATCCGTAACCCTCTACGCTTTAGGCCGTGATAGTGAAGCTTATGATTTCTTACTTGCATCTGTTGATAGTAAACAGTATTTTTCAGGAAAATCAGATGCAGAGCTATTACTTGCTAAAAAGAAGACATAGCAAGACATTTACTTAAACATACCGGCTTTATACGCTTATAAAGCCGTTTGAGATAACAAGTACTTGTGTGAGAACCTCTATACATGCCAATATGCTTGTTTTTATCTTCCCAAGTTTTATAAGGTTAATGGTATGGAATGGTTGTCAGTGTTGCCTCCCCTCGTGGCAATTATTATTGTTATTTGGAAAAAAGAAGTCATTCTTGCCTTACTTTCTGCCGTTTTCACCTCTGAGTTAATATTAGCCTCACAGCATCATAGTAATGCACTATTTCACGCTTTTATTGGTTTTATTGAACGTATCATTAGCGTGCTTAGTTCAGGTGGAAACGCGCGTATTTTGATTTTTAGCTTACTCATTGGTGCTTTGCTGGCCTATGTTCGAGATTCCGGTGGTGTTACCGCCATGGTTGAAAAGCTAGTAAATAAGGGCATTGCCAAAAGTAAAAGACAAGTGGGCGGCTTAACCATGTTTACTGGCATGGTGATTTTTATTGAGTCTAACTTGAGCGTACTTACCGCAGGTATTTTATCCCGAGATTTATTTGATAAATTCAAAATGAGCCGCGCTCGATTAGCCTATATTATCGACAGTACCAGTGCGCCAGTATGTATTTTAGTGCTACTCAATGGCTGGGGTGCTTACGTATTGGCACTTTTAAATAACTATGAGTTAGGGCAGTCTTCAGTGTCTATTTTATGGGGGTCAGTTGCGTTTAACTTCTATGCCATCATTGCTTTGCTTATGGTGCTTTACACAGTAGTAACCGATAGAGTGCATGGCCCGATGAAAGCGACAGAATTAGCATTAAATGCTGATGATGGAACACAGAATAATACAGCTGCAAGTGAATCGATACAACAATCTTCATTAGAGCACTCGGCCCTAGAAGAAGCTTCAACCGTTTCACCAGCAGTACTATCAAAAAACGTATTACAAGAGACTATGGTACCAGCTACTAAAGCACGCTTTATGTTGCTGCCATTATTGAGCATGATCTTTGGTATGTTTTTCTTTATGTATTGGAGTGGTGATGGTGATATCACACAAGGTAGCGGCAGCAAGTCGGTACTGTATGCAACCTGTTTAGCGTTGGCCGTGAGTTACTGTCTATTGCGTTTTTCTAAGCGCTTTGACCATAAAGAATTAGTCGAAATAGGTTTTAAAGGTATTGGTGAATTGTTACCTTTGGTTACCATAGTTTTACTGTCATTGACTCTTGGCGCCAGCCTAAAAGAGCTTGGTACAGGCTACTTTATCGCTGGTATTGTTGGCGATTATTTACCGTTAATTCTGGTAGTACCTATGTTGTTTTTAGCGGGAGCAGTTATTTCCTTTAGTACAGGAACGTCATGGGGCACATTCGCCATTTTAATTCCTATTGGTGTACCATTAATTCAAGCGCTAGGTTTGCCACCTTCATTGGTGATTGCTGCAATTCTAGGTGGTGGTATCTTTGGCGATCATTGTTCGCCTATTTCTGATACTACTGCAGTTTCGGCTATAGCGTCAGGTTGCGATTTACTAGAACATGTTAAAACACAAATGCCTTACGCATTGGTTGGTGGTGCTTTAACGCTCGTGGCTTATGTTATTGCAAGCATCGTGATGATTTAAACTATCTCGTTATTTTTCTGTGTGTTGTTAAACATGAAAATCAGGCTAGTTATCGTGAGTGAGTTGTAAAGCAACTCACTTTACTGCAGATTAACTGTTTGAGATTAACGAGAAACAATAATGAAAAAAAACCTAACCCTCTTAACTTGTTTACTTTTATCGGCCTTTGCTAATACCGCGATAGCAAAAGACGCCCCTTTTGCTATCGCCATACATGGTGGTGCGGGCACTATTGAAAAAGCTCGTTTTACTCCAAAAAAAGAAGCAGCGTATCGCGCTAAATTAACTGAGTCTGTTGAAGCTGGTTACGCGATTCTCGAAAAAGGTGGTACTAGCCTTGATGCATTAACTGCTTCGATAAATATTCTCGAAAACTCGCCTTTTTTCAATGCAGGTAATGGTGCTGTTTATACCCATGATGAAACTCATGAAATGGATGCATCCATTATGGATGGAAAAAACCGTCAAGCAGGTGCTGTTGCTGGCGTTAAACATATTGAAAATCCAATAAACTTAGCACGCCTGGTGATGGATAATTCTGTGCATGTAATGTTAAGTGGTGGTGGCGCCGAAACGTTTGCCAAAAGCCAAGGTGTTACCTTAGTTGATAACACTATTTTTGACACGGACCATAGATATAAATCATTGCAGCGCGCTAAAGCCAAAATGAAAAAGGCTAAGCAACAGAAGCAAGACTATCAAGCAGCACACCAATCTTTAGACGTTGAGTACAAAGTCGGAACTGTTGGCGCCGTTGCCCTTGATAAATACGGTAATATAGCAGCGGGTACTTCTACTGGCGGTATGACTAATAAACGTTATGGTCGTATTGGCGATTCGCCAGTGATTGGCGCAGGAACCTTTGCTGATAATGCTTCATGTGCTGTTTCAGCGACGGGTCATGGTGAATACTTTATTCGTTATAACGTAGCTGCAGATATTTGTGCCAGAGTGCAGTATCAAGGAAAAAGTATTGAACAAGCAGGTAAAGAAGTTATCCATGATGTGCTAATGCCTATTGGCGGCACAGGTGGTGTGATCATTATTGATACTAAAGGCAATATCAGTCTACCCTTTAATACTAAAGGTATGTATCGAGCGAGTAAGTCTTCTAACCAAGCAACTTATGTTGGTATTTTTAAAGAGGATTAGTTTTTTAGTCAGTGGCAAGCAGTCGGTTGGCAGAACTAGGTGTGTCTACTATATTTTGACCACTGCCTTTAAGACCTAGTAAGGTGAGTTTATTTAATACACTCACCTTAACCATTTGGCTCAATCTCACCTAGTTATTTGATCTAGATCAAGTTTTTCTGTCTATAGTTAACAATATCGTTTAAAATGCGCGCCATATTTTTAGTTGTTTACTTGTTGTACAGGAAGCTAGATCATGACACATCACGAAGAAGATTTTAAAGATACTACCTCAACCATCAATGTATTAATGGTTATTGTTGCAATGGTTGCTATGCCTTTACTACCTATGCTTATGGGCTGGTTTACAATGTTACGTTAAGTAATATTTAATTATTACTGTTGAGGACGCATTCGTACCTCACAGTAATAATTACTCTAACCTATTACAACTCCTACCGTTACTCCGATTTTTGTTACTCTTTTTATGTTACTTAGCACCCGCTAAACACCTCTTAAATTCAAAATATTAACCACTGATACTATAACCTTTAGCATCTAGACAAACATTACGAGCTTTGTTGTAGTCCATCATTTTTTCATCTGCTATTTGCTGAGTTTGTGCTGCTTGTTGTTGGGCCTGTTGTTCAGTTGCTTGCTGCTGCTCTGCCGCTTGAGATGCTGCTTTTGCATTATGTCTTCTACTTGATACTACGCCAACTGCTGCACCTTTTGCCGCACCATTACTGACATCATTACCGCCAACTTCGGCAATGAGCGCACCTGCAGCAGCACCCTTAATTGCCCCTCTCATACCTGATCTGCGTTGTGGCGCTGGTTGATCGGCTGCTTGAGTTGTTGGTGATGCAACTGTTGATGGTGCCTGAACTGCTGTCGGATCAAAGCCAGTTTCACCAACGGCAAAGCTATGACAAGCATACTCATCTTGTGTTTGCTGTTCTTTAGTTTGGCCGTTTTGAGGGAAAATATATTGCTGGGCACTTACGTTGCTTATGGATAAAACCGATAACACTAATAGTATAGTTTTCATTGTAGTATTTTTCATGGCAGCCTCTTAGGTGTATTTAATGCTTATTGATATCTTTATTTTCATGCTGTAAGTATACTTATCTCTCAGTATTATTCTAACGACTTAAATTCATAAGTATTATGCGCTAGGGTAATAATATTAAAATGTGTTCTTTAGTACTTATGCTAATAAATATTCCTGTTCTACTAATCATCCCGCTAGTCACTAGCTAATGAATACAGTCATTAATTAATCTCTTATTAATCTAATAAAAACAAGGCAAACAATTGATAGATTTAACATTATTATCGATATTTATTCCAACATTTTTCTTTGTTAGTATCACGCCAGGCATGTGCATGACGTTGGCTATGACGCTAGGTATGAGTATTGGTGTTCGTCGTACTATGTGGATGATGATTGGCGAGCTGTTAGGTGTGGCCATTGTTGCTATAGCAGCAGTGCTTGGTGTTGCCAGTATCATGCTGAACTATCCTGACATTTTTGAAGCCTTAAAGTGGGTAGGTGGTGCTTATCTGGCGTATATTGGCGTCAATATGTGGCGTTCAAAAGGTAAAATGTCCATAGGTGAAAATAAACAGAATGACGTGAGTCGTTATTCATTATTCACTCAAGGTCTTGTCACTGCTATTGCCAATCCTAAGGGATGGGCTTTTATGATTTCTTTACTGCCACCTTTCATCAGTGTTGACCGCGACGTAGCACCACAGTTAATAGTGCTATTAAGCGTTATTATGCTAACAGAATTTACTAGCATGATGGCTTACGCTACGGGTGGTAAAAGCCTGCGTATATTTTTAAGTCAGGGTGATAATATCAAATGGATGAACCGTATTGCCGGTAGCTTAATGGTAGGTGTCGGGTTTTGGCTAGCGCTGGGTTAGTCATAAATGAAACTCGCTTTCATTGTATGTTCATATTATTATAGTTAGTCTCATTTTTTTCATTAATTGATAGGTATTAACTATGGTTAAGTTGCGCGATTTAGAATATTTAACTGCCATCGACCAGCACAAACATTTTGGTAAAGCGGCACAAGCATGTTTTGTTAGTCAACCTACCTTGAGTGGGCAGTTAATGAAACTTGAAGAGCAGTTAGGTTTACAATTGGTAGAGCGTCATCGTCGCAATGTAATGCTAACTCCTGCTGGAGAACAGTTGGTTCAAGAAGCGCGCAAAGTACTACAAGCCGCTGGGGAATTTGAATCACGTGCCAAAGCCTTGCTTGACCCTTTTGCAGGTGATTTACACTTAGGTTTAATTCCAACATTAGCGCCTTATTTACTGCCACATATTATGAGCGAGTTAAACACTACTCTACCTAATATCAACTTTTTTCTTCACGAAAACCAAACTCAGGTCTTGTTGCAGCAATTAGATGAAGGCAAGTTGGATGTTTTGATTTTGCCTTACCTTAATGAGATGGAAAAGTTTGAATCTTATCAATTGTTTGATGAACCATTAATGTTAGCTACACCAAAAGATCATCGCTTAGCGTTTAAGAAGAAACTCACCTTAGCTGATTTACAGGGTGAAAAAATATTGACGCTTGCTGATGGCCATTGTTTAAAAGATCAAGCCATGGGTTATTGTTTTGCAGCTGGCGCTAAGGAAGATAATAGTTTTCAAGCTACCAGTTTAGAAACACTACGTCATATGGTGGCTAGTGGTATGGGCATTACCTTATTACCCGCGTTAGCTGCCCAAGGAAACCTAGCGAGTGATACTATTCACTATGGTCACTTTCAAGCGCCAGTGCCAGTGCGTGGTATTTCGCTAGTTATCCGTCCTAATTATTCTCGAATGGAATGTGTAAGAGCTATTGTAGCGAGTGTTAGAAAATCTATAGGTCAACTGAAATAGAGTTGATTTTTATCAAGTTATCTTGATAAGTTAGCATAACTAATATTTGTGCCCTTTAGGAAAGATATGGATCGTCGTCACTTTTTAGGTTTATCTGCATTCTCGGTTCTGCTATCAGGCTGTGGCAGTGATGAATCATCCACAGTAGTCGCCCAACCCGATAAACTCCCACCAGATGCACCAGTTGCAAGCGTTTTAGCTGAAAGTGACTGGCAATTACTCGCTGATAATCTCAGTGGCGATATTATCCTGCCAACGCATGGTCAAGATTACGAGCTAGCACGATTAGTGTTTAATAGCCGTTATGATCATATCTATCCACAAGTGATAGCACAATGTCATAACAATGATGACGTTGCCTTTGTATTGAGCTTTTCACAACAACATAACTTAGCCATAACACCACGCTGTGGTAGCCATAGTTACGCGGGTACATCCGCTACTGAAGGCATAGTTATTGATGTAACGCCTATGGCTGATATCGATATTTCAGGCAATACAGTCACTATTGGAGCTGGCGCTAGGCTGGTAGATGTTTACGATAAGTTAGAGAAATCCGGTCTGGGTATACCGCTAGGTAGCTGCTTAAGTGTAGGTATTTCAGGGTTAACTCAAGGAGGTGGTTTTAGCATTCTTGATCGTGCCTATGGCTTGACATGTGATAGCTTGACTTCCATTGATGTGGTGACTGTTCAGGGAGAAAAATTAACCTGTAGCGAATCACAAAATGTTGATTTGTTTTGGGCTTTACGTGGTGGTGGCGGCGGTAATTTTGCTGTGGTAACTGCTTTTACCTTTAGCGCCCATAATATCAGCGATATACATGTTTTTGAGGCCTATTTTTCTTTTGATGACTTTGAAGAAGTCATGGCGAAATGGCAAGAGTTATCGGATTATTGGCCTAATGCTATGTGGGGGCAAATTATCCCTAACTGGTCAAATGGTGGTGCACCTAGCGTTTATGTCAGAGCATTTTGCGTCAATAGCAAAGCAGAAGCTGATAGTTACTGGCAGCAATTTATTACTTCTTTAATAGCTATACCTCAGAGTAATAACAACACCACTGATAGTTACAGAAATGTGATGTTAGGCACTTGCAGTAATGCTATTGCCGCGTGCCATTTAAGTACTCAATTTGCTGATGGCGGCATGAGGCGAAGTGCTTTTGCAGCGAGCTCTGATTTCTTTGAACAAATTATTCCACCTATTGCCATTGCTACACTAAAAGCTTATATCGAGCAAAGTTTAGAGCAAGGCAACTTAGGCATGATCATTATCAATTTAATGGGCGGTGCCATCGCTGATAAACTACCTGGTAGCACAGCTTTCCCTCATCGAAATGCGATTTTTAATGCTCAATATTACACTGCATTTACCACAAGGACTTCTAATACGGTCGTTGATAGTGCGCAAGTTTGGGAAAATAGCTTTAGAGAGGTGATGAAGCCATGGAGTAGTGGTGGAGCCTATATTAACTATCAAGATGCCTTAATAGATAACTGGCAACAAGCCTATTACGGCGATAACTATTACAAGCTTGCACAAGTAAAGAGCCGCTATGATCCCAATAGTGTTTTTAATCAAAAGCAGGGCGTTGAGCCAGCATAGCAATGGCTTTGTTGATTTTGGATATTTAGGAAGTCTTCAGACCATATTATCAAGCCCATCAATTGTTATGATTGATGGGCTTTTTTACAGCCATGATGGCTAGATGGCCCTTTCTCAACCTTCAATGTAAATTTTTAATCTGCAAAAGACCAACTTCAATTCTACATCATTACTAGTGATAGTTTTAATCTATCAAATTGATAATTACTATCGATTATACTAATTTATTGTGTCGCTCTATTATTATCCCATCTTAAACGAAGCGCTTAACTCTACATAGACGTAGCGTTTCAAATTTTTACTAAACTAAATGGGAATTCATCATGAACCAATCAATCATTAATACTAAATTATTACCTTTTAACGCAACTGCTTTTCACAATGGTGAGTTTGTTGAGTTAAGTGAAAAAGACCTAGCTGATAAATGGTCAGTAGTTTTCTTCTACCCTGCTGATTTTACTTTTGTATGTCCTACTGAGTTAGGTGACATGGCAGACCATTACGCTGAACTTCAAAATATGGGCGTTGAAGTGTACTCAGTATCTACTGATACTCATTTTACCCATAAAGCATGGCACGACACTTCAGATACCATTAACAAAATAAAATACCCTATGATTGGCGACCCAACTGGCGCAATTACCCGTAATTTTGGTGTCATGATTGAAGCGGAAGGTTTAGCACTACGTGGTACTTTTGTGATTAACCCAGAAGGTGAAATCAAAATTGCTGAAGTTCATGACTTAGGCATAGGTCGTAGTGCTGCAGAATTGCTTCGTAAAGTTAAAGCGGCTCAATATGTAGCAGAGCATGATGGTGAAGTTTGTCCAGCAGCATGGCAGCCAGGTGCAGAGACTTTAGCTCCATCACTAGACTTAGTAGGCAAAATCTAATTTTGGATTGTTAAGTTTTCTTTAGCTTAGTTTAAATGATACTTACTCTTTGTTGCTCAGCAATCACATAGGCAAGCTATGCTCATGCTTCGCGCCTCGAGTAAGTACCATTTAATTCGAAGCTAAGTTCAAACTTCGGTCAAATCAAAGTTCCTTTTCCTTATTACTTTCCAGAAAATACTATCAGAGGTCATTATGTTAGACACAAATTTACAAGCACAATTAAAAAGCTATTTAGAAAACTTAAAAACACCCGTTGAGCTAATCACCTTTACTGATGAAAGTCCTAAGGCAAAAGAGCTGAATCAA
>Ga0105354_1000942_pt1 | contig 17993 bp, 17 predicted proteins | sample GOMGulsemesocosm_FD_83658 | JGI IMG/M metagenome (GOLD analysis project Ga0105354, IMG submission 83658) | Methane-oxidizing microbial communities from mesocosms in the Gulf of Mexico - GOM9B Gulf of Mexico | ecosystem: Environmental > Aquatic > Marine > Cold seeps | place: USA: Gulf of America...
CTTGAAGCTTTTTTTTTACTTTAGTAATCTCTAATAATTAAAACTGATTCCCATTTTCATGGGAAATAAATATGAAACAATAAACCGATTTAGTAGAACACGTTTTAGCAAACGGAAATGAAAAAGGAGATAGAACAGGAACAGGAACAAAAAGTGTTTTTGGCTATCAAATGCGATTTGATTTAAGTAAAGGCTTCCCTATGGTAACTACCAAAAAGCTACACTTAAAATCTATTATTCATGAATTGTTATGGTTTATAAAGGGAGATACGAACATCAAATACCTTCAAGATAACGGTGTTAAAATATGGAACGATTGGGCAGATGAAAATGGTGACTTGGGACCTGTTTACGGGCACCAATGGAGAAATTGGAACTCTGATGATATTGACCAATTACAAGAAGTAATTACAACTATCAAAAACAACCCAGACAGTAGACGAATGCTCGTTGCTGCATGGAACCCATCGGTACTACCTGACACTTCAGTTTCTTTTAGTGAGAACGTAGCGAATAACAAAGCTGCCTTACCTCCTTGTCATGCGTTCTTTCAATTTTACGTAGCTGACGGAAAATTATCATGCCAATTATACCAACGAAGTGCAGACATCTTTTTAGGAGTACCTTTTAACATAGCATCGTACGCCTTGTTTACTATGATGATTGCTCAGGTTTGCGATTTAGAAGTGGGTGAATTTGTACACACTTTTGGCGATGCTCACATTTACAACAACCACAAGGAGCAGTTTGAATTACAATTATCAAGAGAAACAAGGGAATTGCCAACCATGAAAATGAACCCCGAAATTAAAGACATTACTGCCTTTACTTTTGAAGATTTTGAATTGATAAATTATAATCCGCATCCTGGAATTAGAGGAATTGTAGCTGTATAAATTTATTTGATTATGTCAAACCAACACGAACAATACGAAAATGCTCGCAAGCGTACCAAACAAAAAAAACGTTTGTATTTTCATTTTATCTTATTTGTTTTAGGTGCTATTACATTAGCCATCCTGAACAAAGGATTAGGGATTGGCGAGAAGATCATTAATAACTGGTATTTAATTGCCATTGTTATTTGGTTATTTTTATTTTTAATGCATGTTGTAAATGTATTTGTAACCAACCGATTTTTCGGTAAAGAATGGGAACGTATACAAACCGTTAAAATTCTTACTAAGCATGATAAAAAGGTTGAAAAATTAGAAAAGAAAGTTTTAAAAGAATTCAACATTCAAGAAAAAGTAACTAGTTATCAAAAAAGCAAACAAGTGATTACAATTATAACAGCAGCAGCAGAGAACAACGAAATAGGGAAAGACAACAAATTAATTTGGCATTTAAGCGATGACTTAAAGCGTTTTAAAAAATTAACTTCTGGCCATGCTATTATTATGGGACGAAAAACATTTGAAAGTTTCCCTAAAGCTCTACCAAACAGAACGAATGTAGTCATCACAAGAGATCGTAATTATACCGCAGAGAATGCCGTAGTAGTTCACTCTTTAGAAGAAGCTTTAGAAATTACTAAAGAAGACGCCCAACCATTTGTAATTGGAGGTGGTGAAATTTACAAACAAGCAATGGGGATTGCCAATAGAATAGAATTAACTAGGGTACATCACCCTTTTGAGGCGGACACACATTTTCCAGAACTGAACAAATCATGGAAAGAGGTAGCTCGTGAAGACTGTTTTAAAGACGAAAAACACGATTATGATTATAGCTTTATCACTTATGAAAGAGCGTAACTAGTATCACTAGTTTATAAAATACAAAAAAAGACTAATGTGAATAAACACATTAGTCTTTTTTTTGACATTATCTCCTACTTTAAATAATCAAAAGTATTTACCATTTCGTACTTTGGACTTCTACTAATAAAATCTCTAAAGAAAGCCGTATGGCTTGCTCCCATCATTATAAAAACCCTATCTTCTTTATCTAAAGAAATTCTATTCAAATTAGAATACATTCTTAAATTCCTTTGGTAATATTTTGCCGCTTCATCAGCCCCTTCAAAATTATCCTTCGTGCCAAAATGAGTAATAATATCCGCATTTGTTGTTATCAGATAATCTAAAAAACTTATCTTTATTTAATAATTTCAATCTCTTCAATAAAGATAAGTTGTTTTTTTCTATATTCATTTCAGGTTTATCAAGAAATGGGTTTTCTCGAAAATGATTAATAGTAGTAGTAGAATCTATTGTGTTTTTACCAACCATGTAATCAGCAATCCAATATTTATGATGCATTACATTATTTATACCATAAATTCTTTTCGCACTAGACAATCTTCCTAACTCAAAAGCAATAAGCTCTAACTCACTAGGCTCTTCAAAAAACATTGCTGGCGTTTTTAAGTATTTTTTATAAGAGTTTTGAAGTTTCTCATTATTCTCAGGGTTTTCTTCTACAATTATTACAGTGGGCTTAAATTTAGTAAGCATACGGGCGACATCTCGAGCTTTTTCTTGATTTTTTTTATCATGCTCATTAAACTTTGTTGTATTTGCATCTGGAGTAAACCCCATATGAAATGTACCAAAATTTAACACCTGAATTTTATTTGTTTTATTGGAGTACTTCCCCTTTACAGTATTTTCTTTTTTAAAAGCAGTTGTTTTATCTTGACCACAAGAGCATATAATAATAATAATAATAAGTAATGTTGCTTTTTTCATTTATATATTGCTTTAAAGTATGTCGCAAATATAAAAGGACAAAAGCTCCCTAAACTGTAAAAAAAGGACATTTTACAATTTTTATCCCACCAGTGGGTTTATTTCCGTCATGATAGCTATCGGGATGCCTCAAATGAAAAATAGTATTCTTAATTCAACGCTCGTAAGCTTACTCCTAGGATATTGATTTCACTAATCCTCAAGCTTGAAATAAATATCCTTACTACTTAATGTTCTAACATCTTTAAAAAACAGACTAGGTAGTTGTGAACTCATTTTTTTAAATTCTTTATTAAAACTTGCCTGATCATAATAACCTGAATCAAAAGCTATCTCGTTTAAGTTAAAACTTTAATCAATGGCCTTAATTTTTTCTAATGCATTTCTAAACTGAATAATTCTACGCATTTTTACCGGTGTTGTTCCACAATTTAATTTGAATGCTCTTAAAAATGTTTTAGCACTTAAAGGTATAGAAGCAACTACATCCTGAATACTAATTGTTTCATCTTCTAGTTTCTCTATAGCCTTAATAACATACTCTACATGCTTTTTCTCTACTAATTTATTTACTAAGTAATCCTCTAATAGTTTTACTTTAGCAGTATTATTACAATCAAAAAATAATGGGTTTTCGCACATTAATTCCTTTAACTCTGCCACTTCAAAAAATGACGTAGCTCCAAACATTACTTCTGGTTTCTCTAAAAACTGTTCTAATCCATAGGGTTTAAAAACTATACTAAACTCAGTTATTGAGTTTTTTGGTTGAATATAACAGGGAAGCATATCTTTTCTAAGTGAAACAATTGTTGATATACTTTCATCATCAGAAAAAATAGATATGCTTTTATCCTTAATAATTACATGACTATTTTTTAAAATAGCCAAAGGAGTGTCGTAATGAGGAAATGCGAAATATGGATCATTCAGTGTTCCTACATAATAATACGAAATATATTTTTTAAGTTTTTCATTAACAGGTTCAAAGACTGTAAACTCCATAATGCTACTAAATTATCTCCTCAAAGATAACCTAGCAGAAGTAATAAGAAAAAAATATGCTTACTTTTGCTTTATAAAACTTAAACTGTTAGCTTCTTTTATTAAGAAGTTCTTAAAAAAACATATCATGAAAGCATATATTTTTCCTGGACAAGGAGCGCAATTCTCAGGAATGGGATTGCATTTATACGAAAACTCAGCTGAAGCTCAAGAATTATTTGAAAAAGCAAATGACATATTAGGGTTCAACATTACCGACATTATGTTTGAAGGTACTGCTGAACAATTGAAAGAAACAAAAGTAACGCAGCCAGCTATATTTTTACACTCGGTAATTTTAGCAAAAACTTTAGGAGATAGCTTTAAACCAGAAATGGTTGCAGGACACTCCTTAGGTGAATTTTCTGCTTTAGTTGCTAACGGAGCCTTAACTTTTGAGGATGGTTTAAAATTAGTTTCTCAACGTGCTATGGCAATGCAAAAAGCATGTGAATTACAACCAAGTACCATGGCAGCTGTTTTAGGATTAGATAATGATGTCGTGGAAAAAATATGTGCCGCTACAGAAGGAGTAGTTGTTGCTGCAAATTACAATTGTCCTGGACAATTAGTTATCTCTGGAGAAATTGACGCTATTAATACTGCTTGTGAAGCTTTAAAAGAAGCGGGGGCTCGTAGAGCATTAGTTTTACCTGTAGGTGGAGCATTTCACTCTCCAATGATGGAGCCTGCTCGTGAAGAGCTAGCTGCGGCAATTGAAAACACAACTTTTAGTACTCCTACTTGTCCTATTTATCAAAACGTAACCGCAAGTGCCGTAACGGATGCTGAAGAGATTAAAAAGAACTTAATTTTACAATTAACCGCTCCAGTAAAATGGACACAATCAGTGCAACAAATGATTGTTGACGGAGGTACTTCATTCACTGAAGTTGGACCTGGTAAAGTATTACAAGGCTTAATGCGTAAAATAGACAGAACTGTTGATGCTGATGGAGCAAGCTTGAATATTGAAGCCTAACATCGATTAACTTATAAACACAAACGGTCTGCTAACTTTTTAGCAGACCGTTTGTGTTTATACAAAACTTCACTTCCTATAGCGTCATTATAAATAACATAATCCCTACCACCAGCATTAAAATTATATTAATAAATGTTGTAAATTTTTTCTCTGGCTTATTATTCATTATTACAAAATACAGAGGAACAAATAACACTAAAAATACCATTATACTTATAGTTATCAAAATACTAGCATAGGGCCATTGCATTACCTTAAATAAACAACCTATTCCTCCAGCTAACGTAAGTATAAATGCTGTAGATACTAAAACTATATTATGCTTAGCGTCGGTATCCTTAAATTTTAATATAATAAGTGAAGGTAAAAACAACATACAAAAAAACACCATCCCGGCAAGTAATATAATCCCATTTCCAGTTAAATGATGTAATTTATAATACACACCAAAGCCAAGCAACAACACGGAAAGCACTCCTGAAACTTGAAGAGTACTCTTTAAAAGGTCAATACTTTTTGAATTTACTAAACTATCCGTTTCTTGCTGTAACTCCTTCAATTCCTGATTAAAGAACCGAGGTATTATTTTTTCATAATGCGCCTCAAAATTCTCGTTTTCAGAAAGTTCTGCTTCAGTCAAACAACAAACATGATCTATGATGTTCTCTTGTAAGTCTTTTAAAACAATCCCTTTCCTTTTTAAATCGGATATAATAAAATCAATATGTTCATCGGTAACCTTAAACATTCTCTGTTTTAGTATTTGTTCCTAATAACACTTGCATAGTTTTCATAAATTCTGAAAACTCCGTAACTTTTTCTTCTACAGATACTTTCCCTGACTTAGTTAAGGAATAGTACTTACGTACTCGTTTACCAATAAAAACTTTTTCTGTAACCAGCTCTCCTTTTTTCTCCAAAGCATGTAAGGTCGGATATAATGCCCCCTCAGTAATTTGAATTTTCCCATCGGTTAATTCTTTTACTCGGTTGGTAATTTCATATCCATACATTTTACCTTGCTCTTTTAAGAGTTTTAAAATGATTGTTTTTAATGTTCCCTTTATTAATTCTGATGAGTACATAGCGTTTCTATAGTTATTACAGTGTTACTACTATTCGTAACACTGTAAATTTAATTTATTATACTGCTTTTTGATACTTATCCATAAAAAAACTGGGTAGTAAGGCAAAATTTAAGAATATAAACCCTGCAAAAATTATCATTCCTCTGTATGGCCAATGGAAAAATTCAAACATGGCTCCTATTCCGAAAGAAAAAAATGTTAAAAATGCGATGATATAGGTTCTCTTTTTCATAATTAATGTGTTTTAAATTAAAAGTATTTATATATAAACTTCTCTTATGCATAGTTCAAATATACATAAGAAAACAATGTATACAAATTTTTACATAAGAATATTATGTATCAATACACATTGTCAAATATAAAAAAAAAGGATTATTTTACCTGAACAGACACTGACAGTACGTTTGGAAGATAGTTATGATCAAAGGAATTTAATACTTGAATTTTATAATTTCCTGACTCAGTGAATTGATAATTGTCTTTTATGATGAGTTTCAAATCACAATAATCACCTACACAATCACCCAATTCATTGTGATCATCATCCAGCAAGCGTAATGTAACAGGTATTTTTTCAACTTGATGTAATGGGGAAGTTATATATACTTCTACAGGAATTTCTGAAAACTGATAGCCATGCCCATAACTAAAATTTAACTGAATGACATGTGATTTATTAGGAGAAATCGGCGTAAAATCGAGTGAGAGTACTTGATATTGATACCATCTGTTCTTAGGAAAACTCAATTGTGCAGATTGTTTATTTGTGCATTGAATACACATTACACACCCAATAACACACATAAGTAGGTAAGGGACTTTTCTTAAGAACAGACGTATCAAATTGGGGTGATTTTTATGTTATAACGTAAAAAAATGACTTTTAGTATCTTATCGTTATTATTTTTTTATTCTATTTTCCCAATTCCAAGCAGAACGAATTGCGTCATCTAAGTTAGATTCCGCTTTCCACCCTAATTCAGTATTGACTTTTGTAGTATCTGCATATGCCGAAACAACATCACCAATTCTGCGAGGTGCAATACAATAATTTAATGACGTATCTGAAACTCGTTCAAATGATCGTATTACCTCTAATACAGTACTACCAGTTCCTGTACCTATATTAAATGTTTCATAGCTATTGTTGTTATGATTGTTTATCAATCGTTCCAAGGCAACCACATGAGCCTTTGCCAAATCAACAACATGAATATAATCACGAACACAAGTACCATCAGAAGTTGGATAATCATTTCCAAAAACCGACAATTCTTTTCTAATACCAATCCCTGTTTGGGTAATATAAGGAACCAAGTTTTGAGGAACCCCAATAGGCAACTCTCCAATTTCTGAAGAAGGGTGTGCCCCGATTGGATTAAAATAGCGCAAAGCAATTGCTTTTAAATCCTTTGACACTCCACAAACTTCTTGAATTATTTCTTCCCCTATTTGCTTAGTATTCCCATAGGGAGACTCAGCTTTTTTAATGGCTGCATTTTCTGTTATTGGCAATTCATCGGCTTGACCATACACGGTACATGAACTACTGAAAATAAAATTCTGTATTTGGTATTTCTCTAGCGCTTGTAGTACATAAACCAATGTGTTTATATTATTTTCATAATATAGCAACGGATTACTAACACTCTCACCTACTGCTTTACTGGCCGCAAAATGTATGACACCTACTATATCCTGATGTATTTCAAAAAAAGAAAATACGGATGACTTATCACGTAATTCTAATTGCTCAAAAAAAGGTCTTTTTCCACTTATATTTTCTATACCATCTAAAACTGTCAATGAAGAATTAGATAAGTTATCAACTATAACAACTTCATATCCTTTCTCTTGAAGCTCCACAACCGTATGCGAACCTATAAATCCTAACCCACCAGTGACAAGTACTTTCATTTTCTTTTTTTAAATAAAATAGGGCAACCAAAAATAATATCTAATTACCCACATTAATAAGAATTTATTATTTATTTACAAACGCTATCACTTTAGAGGTGATAAAATCTATTTGGTCATCATCTAATTCTGTATGCATTGGTAAGGATATTACCTCTTTAATCAACTGATTTGTTACTGGAAAATCCGCTTCTTTATAACGAGTATCAACATATGCCTTTTGACTATGTAATGGAATTGGATAATATACACCACAAGGGATATCATTATCATTTAAGTGTTGAGCCAGTGCATCTCTATCAACTCCTTTTACTTTTAACGTATATTGGTGAAAAACATGTTCCCCTGAACGTACAGGAGTCGTAATTGCTTCAATACTTTCAAATGCTTTGTCATATTTAGAAGCTGCTAATTGTCGTGCTGTATTATATTTTCCTAAGTTTTTCAATTTGGTCCTTAACACTACAGCCTGAATAGAATCTAAACGAGAATTTACACCTACCACATCATGATGGTAGCGTTTATACATTCCATGATTTACAATTCCTCGTATGGTATGTGCTAAAGCATCATCATTGGTAAATATTGCTCCGCCATCACCATAACATCCTAAATTTTTAGAAGGAAAAAATGAGGTAGATGCAACGTGCCCTATTGTCCCAGCCTTCTTTTTAGTTCCATCTGCTGAAGCATAATCCGCTCCTATAGCCTGAGCGTTATCTTCTATTACAAACAAATTATGCTTTTTTGCCAATGCCATAATAGCATCCATATTAGCACATTGTCCGAATAAATGCACTGGAACAATTGCTTTTGTTTTTGGTGTAATTGCTTTTTCAATAGCAGCTACATCTATATTAAAATCATCAGGATTAACATCTACTAATACAGGTGTTAAATTTAACAATGCTATTACCTCAACTGTCGCTGCAAAAGTAAAATCCGCAGTAATCACTTCGTCTCCTGGTTTTAAACCAAGTCCCATCATAGCAATTTGCAATGCATCTGTACCGTTAGCACAAGGAATTACATGCTTTACGTCTAAATAGTCTTCCAGTTCCGCCTGAAATCCTTTTACTTCAGGACCATTGATATATGCTGTAGAATCTAACACTTCTAAAATTGAAGTATTCACCTGATCTTTTATTTTTTCATACTGACCTTTAAGGTCTACCATTTGAATCTTTTTCATGCCGATTTTTTACTGTGAATTTGTTCAAAAATACAAAATCCAATTTGTTTATGTCTTCAATTTAAGTTAAGAAATGTATTTTAGCTTAAGATTATTAAAAGCACTACCATCTTGTTATTTTTTTACAACCTATTAACACATATTGCCAGTTACTTTTTAAAAGTAATAGGGCTATTTAACCCGAAAATGAAATTGTTTGTTAACGGAAGAAAAAATGTATTTCAAAAACTTCAGGAAGCTATTGCTACTACTGACAAAACCATTTGGATTCATTGTGCGTCTTTAGGAGAGTTTGAACAAGGTTTACCCATAATTGAGCAACTAAAAAAGCAATACCTAAACCATAAAATAGTAGTTAGTTTTTTCTCGCCATCTGGCTATGAGGTAAAAAAGAACAGCCCTATTGCTGATGTAATTGTGTATTTACCTTTAGATACTAGAACAAACGCAAATCGCTTTTTACATGTCGTTCACCCGGATATAGCCATTTTTGTAAAATATGAATTTTGGCCTAATTACTTGGCTGAATTGAAACACCGAAACATCAAAACACTTTTAGTTTCTGGGATATTCCGAGAAGACCAAGCCTTTTTTAAAAGTTATGGGAAATGGATGCAAAATTCACTACAATCCTTTGATCATTTTTTTGTGCAAAATGAAGCTTCTAAAATACTTTTAAACAACATTCAATTTAAAAATGTAACAGTAGCTGGTGATACTCGTTTTGATCGCGTTTCTGAAATTTTAAAACGTGATAATTCTCTAGACTTTATTCAAACTTTTAAACAAGATAAAATCACAATCGTTTATGGAAGCTCTTGGAGCGATGATGAAAATATTTATCTTGACTATTTAAATAGCTCAAAAAATATCAAGCATATTATTGCTCCACATGATATCAAGCCACATAAAATAGAAAAGTTAAAAAACTCAATCACCAAATCAGTTCTCTTGTTTTCCGAAAAAGAAGGCAAGAATCCTGAAGAATATGATGTGCTAATTATAGATACCATTGGTTTATTAACTAAAATATATAGCTATTCGGATATTGCTTATGTAGGTGGTGCTTTTAAAACTGGCTTACACAACACACTTGAACCTGCTGTTTTTGGAGTACCGGTGATCATTGGCCCTGAGTTTCAAAAATTTCAAGAGGCTATTGATTTAGTTGATCGAAAAGGAATACTAACGGTATCGAATAAAGAAATGTATACAGCTGTTATCAATAAATTTGTTGACTCTGAGCAATACCGATTGACGACGGGAAAAATTAACAGTAACTATATCCATCAACAAGCTGGATCCACCACTAAAATTTTAAACTATTTAAGAAATTAACCCAAAAATTATTGGTCTTTTTCAAGACTTAATTACTACTCCATTTAATGAAATAAAAAAAAGCTCAAAAACTTTCGCTTCTGAGCTTTTAATTATCCATAAAGGATTCAACATTGGACTATTTCAATTATAATTTTTCTAAATTTATACGCTCCATATTCCCTTCATTATCATTACTCAATCCTGACAAAGAAATGGATTTACTAGATAATGAGTTTACACTCCATTCGTTATGCAACATTCGTAAAGGTTCTTCTTTTGTAGGTATTAATAACTTTAATCCCGGATTCCCTATCATTACACTCCAGCTACCTTCTATCAACAACTCCTCACTTGTAATAACGAGCTCATTATTCACCTTAAAATCAAAAACATATCCATCTAAGCTTGTAGTTGTTTCTCCAGAAGCTTTCACTACTTGACCAACTTCCCATATTCCTAATATATCATTCTCGGTAATAGGTTGCGGTACATTTAAGTCATCATCATTACTACATGATAAAAATAAAAGACTTGCAAAAAATAATAAAAATACTTTCATAACATAACTGTTCTTTGCTGTTAACTACTTAACGTTATGTTTTTTTGGAGACTTCAAATATATATAAAATTATTTGTTTCACCACAAAAAAAGTCAGTTATACAACAATAAATAATCGATAAATCGCTGAAAACCAGATTTTAACGACGAACCGCGGCAGTTCCTCGATATTTTTTACCAAAATTAACTTCGTCGACAACAGAACTGGAATAAGTGTTTTAAATTATTGATTTAACTTTTGAATAGTTTGTCATATCTAAAAATAACCAAAATTGATATGTGAATAATAACAATCAATTTTGAATACTAAAAAAAATAAAATCTTTCTTTATCTTTATAGAGGTAGTTAGTCGTATTTCTGTACAAAATACACAATCAAGAAGTTCAGTTAACTATTTAAGCTCTTTGAAATCCCCAAAACTAATCACATATTAAATATAAGAAAGTTATGAATGAAAAAAATGGTGATTTAAGCAAATGTCCTTATATGAATGGGACAAAAACGCAGGCTGCTGGTAGCGGAACATCAAACAGAGATTGGTGGCCGAATCAATTAAAGCTAAACATTCTGCGTCAAAATTCTTCAAAGTCTAATCCTATGGGAAAAGCATATAATTATGCTGAAGAATTTAAAAGTGTTGATCTAAAAACGTTGAAGGATGATATTGTTAATTTAATGACAAGCTCTCAAGATTGGTGGCCGGCAGATTACGGGCACTATGGTCCATTCTTTATTAGAATGGCTTGGCACAGTGCTGGTACTTACCGTGTAACTGATGGTCGAGGAGGAGGAGGATCGGGAACTTTACGTTTTGCCCCGCTTAACAGTTGGCCTGATAATGGGAATTTGGACAAGGCGCGTCTACTATTATGGCCTATTAAACAAAAATATGGAAAGAAAATTTCTTGGGCAGATTTAATGATACTTTCAGGTAATTGTGCTTTAGAGTCTATGGGGTTTAAAACATTCGGTTTTGCAGGTGGACGTGAAGATACTTGGGAACCAGAACAAGATATTTTTTGGGGATCTGAAACGGAATGGCTTGGAGATAAACGTTATACTGGAGATCGTGATTTAGACAACCCTCTTGGTGCTGTGCAAATGGGACTTATTTATGTAAACCCTGAAGGACCAAATGGTAATCCAGACCCGCTTAAATCAGCTATAGATATTCGAGAAACCTTCGCTCGTATGGCAATGAACGATGAAGAAACTGTAGCTCTTGTTGCAGGTGGACATACTTTTGGGAAAGCTCATGGTGCAGCCGACCCTGAAGAATATGTAAGTCGAGAACCTGCAGGTGCAAGTATTGAAGAACAAAGTCAGGGTTGGAGAAACACCTATGGCACTGGACATGGAGACAATACCATAACTAGTGGCTTAGAAGGGGCTTGGACACCAAACCCTATACAATGGGATCATGACTATTTTCAAGTGCTTTTAGGATATGAGTGGGAATTAACAAAGAGCCCTGCTGGAGCACATCAATGGACTCCAACTGTAGCATCTAAAGCTAAAATGGCACCTATGGCTGCTGATTCATCTAAGAAACAAGTGTTAATGATGACTACTGCAGATATAGCCTTAAAGATGGACCCTAATTATCTAGCTATTTCAAAACGGTTTCATGAAAAACCAGCTGAACTTGAAGACGCATTTGCTAGAGCATGGTTTAAATTGACACATCGGGATATGGGACCAACGACTCGATATCTTGGCTCAGAAGTACCTAAAAAAGAATTAGTTTGGCAAGATCCTATTCCAAAGGTTACTAATACCGCCATTAATGATGAAGATATTATTTCATTAAAAAGTACACTTCTTGCTTCAGGATTATCTGTATCTCAATTAGTATCTACCGCCTGGGCTTCAGCATCAACTTATCGAGGTTCTGATATGCGGGGTGGCGCAAACGGAGCGCGTATTCGTTTGTTACCACAAAAAGAATGGGAAGTAAACAATCCAGTAGGGCTATCTAAAATATTAACTATTTTAGAAGGTATTCAAAAAGAATTTAACAATGCTCAAACTGGCGATAAATCCGTTTCAATGGCAGATTTAATTGTTTTAGGAGGGTCCGCAGGTATCGAGCAAGCTGCAAAGAATGCTGGTAAAAATGTAATGGTAGATTTTACACCTGGTAGAGCAGATGCTTCACAAGAACAGACAGATATAGCATCGTTTGGCTATCTTGAACCAAATGCTGATGGATTTAGAAATTATTTAAAAAATAATCAAAATGCATCAGCCGAAGAGTTAATGGTAGACAAAGCACAATTATTAACCCTTACTGTTCCTGAAATGACAGTTCTTGTAGGTGGTATGCGTGTTTTGAATACGAACTTCGACAATTCTAATCACGGTGTTTTTACCAATAAATCTAATGCACTTACTAACGATTTCTTTATTAACCTTCTTGATTTAAGAACTGCTTGGAAAGCAACTTCAGATGATGATGCTGTTTTTGAAGGTCGCAATAGAGCTACTGGTGAAGTTAAATGGACAGGTACAAGAGCCGACCTTATCTTTGGTTCAAACTCAGAATTGAGAGCTATAGCTGAAGTGTATGCCTATGAAGACTCTAAAGCGAAATTTACACAAGATTTTGTGGAAGCATGGACTAAGGTGATGAATCTAGACCGTTTTGATTTGATTTAACAGGTTTTAAATAAAATTAAGAGGTCGCTTTTTAGTAGGTTACCTCTTAATTTATAAAATGGTTATTTTCTATTTTGAATAATTCATCATATCCAACAACATATCAATAATATGTTCTGACTTGTCTTTTTTTAATTTTTTATACAAGCAGGATAAAACCCTTCCTGTCTCAACTCTATAAGAAAAAAGCCCAATAACGTTATTACTAGGATGTGCAATAATTTTAATTTGATTGATCTGATTATCGATTCCATCACTATAAACGCATTTCAATTTCCAAGTGATATCTTTATGATCCTCTGAAAACTTATTCAATAAATTTAATATTGTTGAATTATCGCTCATTATTTTATTATTCCATATTCTGTTACCAAAAGGCCTAGTTCTATTTTTTAGAATTGCTACTTTTTTTAGACTTTATAACATGTTTATTTTTTACATATATCAATTTAAACCTTCCCTTATGCGTCTCCCGTTGTTCAACTTCAAAGTTTTTAATTGATTTAATCAGTGGGGTCAGTTTTTGAAAACCAAAATTTCTAGAATCAAAGTTTGGCTGTTTCTTTTGCAAAAGACCTCCAACGTCACCCAAAAAAGCCCAACCGTCATCATCGGCTAAATCAGATATTGTAGCTGCGATTAACTTAATTATTTTTGGCGTTATTTTATCTACATTGTTCTTTACTGCTGATTTATCTTCTACTGATTCTCCTTCATTTGCTATAGATTGAGATTTCAGAATTTCTATATAAATAAACTTATCACAAGCCACTATAAACGGGTTTGGTGTTTTTTTCTCCCCAATACCATACACTTGCATACCGGCTTCCCTTAATCGAGTTGCTAAACGGGTAAAATCACTATCACTAGAAACCAAACAAAATCCGTTTACTTTTTCCGAGTACAGAATATCCATAGCATCAATAATCATTGCAGAATCAGTAGCGTTTTTCCCTGTAGTATATCCGTATTGTTGAATTGGAGTAATGGCATTTTCTAAAAGAAGATTTTTCCATTTCGACAAATTGGGTTTTGTCCAATCCCCATAAATTCTTTTTATTGTTGGGTTACCATATTTGGCAATTTCTTCCATCATCTCTTTTACATAAGCTGATGGTATATTATCCCCGTCTATTAATACTGCTAATTTAATATCCATAAATAATTTAAATCAAGACTTTTAATACATCGATATATTAAAGACTAATTCATCTCATATAAATATACAATAAATAAAAAAATATGGGGGGTTTTAATACTAAAAAACAGACTTAACAATTTTATTATCAATATACAAAACTAGTCAATCAGTACCATGTAAGCGTATGAACAATTTAAAGGGTTACCACATTTAGACCTCTATACATTTATATTTTTCGTGGATAATAAATATAATAATCCTTTTATCATATTTACTTCTCCTCCTTAAAGGAGGAGCGTTTTTAGTTTTCAAAAAGAAACCAAAAACGAGGTGATTTCCACTTAAAGCAAGAGTTTTTGTTTAACCCTTCCGTCCTAAATTTTTAAATAAAATTTAATCCACCTTCCCTTCGAAAGGGAAGGAACTTTAATAAAATGAGTAATCTTATAATTTATCAGAATTCAATAAGTTTAGCTGGATAAAAAACTATTGTTTCACCAACATTCGTTTAATTTCATTTAATTTCATTAACGCTTCAATTGGAGTCAGCGTATCAATATCGGTATGAATAATTTCATCTTTTAACTCTGTAAGCAATGGGTCGTCTAAATTAAAAAAGCTCAATTGCATTTCGTCTTGAACGGCATTTAAGTTTTCCGTAAGCTCCTCGGAAGAATGTGATTTTTCTAACTTTTTTAAAATTTTGTTAGCCTTTCTGATTACCTGTTGTGGCATTCCAGCCATTTTAGCTACATGAATACCAAAACTATGATGACTACCTCCTTCTACCAGTTTTCTTAAAAACAGTACATTGTCTTTTGTTTCTTTTACAGAAACATTGAAATTTTTAATTCGGGTAAACGTTTCCGTCATTTCATTTAACTCGTGATAATGAGTTGCAAATAAGGTTTTTGCTTTAGATGGGTGTTCGTGTAAATATTCCGAAATTGCCCAAGCAATTGATACACCATCATAAGTACTCGTACCCCTACCAATTTCATCTAACAACACTAAACTCCTATCAGAAAGGTTATTCAATATGGAAGCTGTTTCATTCATCTCCACCATAAAAGTAGATTCACCCATAGAAATATTATCACTTGCCCCTACACGAGTAAATATTTTATCAATTAAACCAATTCTAGCACTATCAGCTGGAACATAACTCCCCATTTGTGCTAATAATACAATTAATGCTGTTTGCCTCAAAATAGCTGATTTACCAGACATGTTTGGTCCTGTAATCATAATCATTTGCTGTTTTTCCCTATCAAGAAAAACATCATTGGCGATATAGGCATCACCAATTGGCAACTGTTTTTCAATTACCGGATGACGTCCATTTTTAATATCTAAATCATGTGAATCGTCGATAATAGGTAGTACATAGTTATTTGATTTTGCAAGCGTCGCAAAGGAACACAAACAATCCAACTGTCCGATTAAGTTTGCATTTTGTTGTACTGATTTAATATAGTTGGTCATCCAAAGTACCAATTCAGAAAATAATTGCTGCTCTAAAGCACCTATCTTATCCTCTGCTTCTAATATTTTAACTTCGTACTCCTTTAATTCTTCCGTAATATAACGCTCTGCATTTACTAAGGTTTGCTTTCTTGTCCATGAAGCTGGAACTTTATCTTTATGAGAATTCCTAACCTCAATATAATACCCAAACACATTGTTTGAAGCTATTTTTAAAGAGCTAATTCCTGTCGCCTCAGTTTCCCTTTGCAACATTTTATCTAAATAATCTTTACCCGAATACGCCAAACTTCTATACTCATCTAACTCTTTTGAATACCCTTCAGCTATTGCATTTCCTTTTAAAATATTAACAGGAGCTTCTTCATTTAAAGTCTCCTTTATTTTACTTCGCAACAAGTCACAATCGTGTAAATTATCCCCTATTGCTTTTAATGCATCATTTTTACAGTTTGTTGCCAATGCTTTAATAGGTACAATTGCTTCTAAGGAATTTTTAAGTTGAATCACTTCTCTAGGACTCACTTTTTGGGTAGCTACTTTAGAAATTAAACGCTCTACATCACCAATTTGCTTGATATCATTTTTTATTTTATCAAAAGTATCTACTTCTTCTAATAAATAAGAAACCACCTGATGACGTTGTTGAATTTTAGCTACATTTTTTAAAGGCAAAGCCAACCAACGTTTGAACAAGCGTCCTCCCATTGGAGAAATGGTTTTATCAATGACATCTAAAAGGGTTACTGCATTTACCGATAGTGAACCGTACAATTCTAAATTTCTTACGGTAAACCGGTCCATCCAAATATATTCATCCTCAGCAATCCTATTAATTGCAGTGATATGTGACAGCTTATTATGCTGTGTTTCAGATAAATAATATAAAACAACTCCTGAGGCTATAATTCCTTCTTGAATATGTTCTACTCCAAATCCTTTTAAAGAGCTTGTTTTAAAATGAGTAGTAAGCGTTTCGTGCGCATATTCATTTTTAAAAATCCAATCTTCTAAATAGAAAGAATGATAATCATTCCCGAAAGCTTCAAGAAAATTTTTCTTTTTATGTTTTTGAATTAATACTTCACTAGGATTGAAATTTTGCAACAACTTATCAATATACTCCTGATTTCCTTGAGAAGTTAAAAACTCTCCAGTGGAAACATCTAAAAATGAAACCCCTATATGTTGTTTTCCAAAATGGACTGCACATAAAAAGTTATTGCTTTTGGAATGCAACACTTCATCATTTAAAGCAACACCCGGAGTAACCAATTCCGTAACTCCACGCTTAACAATGGATTTTGTTTGCTTAGGATCTTCCAACTGATCACATATAGCCACGCGCATTCCTGCTTTAACTAACTTTGGCAAATAAGTATTTACAGAATGATGCGGAAACCCTGCTAGTTCAATCTTTTCCCCTCCATTGTTACGATGAGTGAGTGTAATTCCTAATACTTGAGCAGCTTTTATAGCGTCCTCACCAAATGTTTCATAAAAATCACCTACTCGAAACAATAGCATTGCATCAGGATATTTTTCCTTAATGGTATTGTACTGTTTCATTAACGGGGTAACTTTTTTTTCTTTTGCTGCCAAAGTAATTTCTTTTAAATCCCACCTATGGGTATAATTCTACGAGACTTGCCCCGAACGAAAAATAATAGTGTTAATTCATACCTCATGTGCTTACATTAAGGCTGATAATAAAATATGATGCGAATTTAATTAAATTACTATAATATTTTATATTCTTTTAATATTTAGTATTTTTGGAAACAATGTTTTTTGGCATAATCGTTGAAAGACTATTTATTACATAAATTTAATTAAAATTATCATGAAAAAACTTATCACATTCGTATTTGCAATAGCTTTATTTACTGGAGCAACTGTTAACGCTC
>Ga0105354_1000946_pt1 | contig 17948 bp, 12 predicted proteins | sample GOMGulsemesocosm_FD_83658 | JGI IMG/M metagenome (GOLD analysis project Ga0105354, IMG submission 83658) | Methane-oxidizing microbial communities from mesocosms in the Gulf of Mexico - GOM9B Gulf of Mexico | ecosystem: Environmental > Aquatic > Marine > Cold seeps | place: USA: Gulf of America...
ATCAGCGGAAGTTTAAGTCCATTGAACTAGCAAAATCAGCTATCTTTGAATATATAGAAATATGGTATAATAGAAAAAGAATACATTCGTCTTTGGGTTATAAAACACCAAGAGAAGTAGAGTCAGAATTTTATCAAATAAAAAATGTAGGATAGATCTTAGAAATAATGTCCGACTTTTTGTTGCAAGTCCAGATTAGTAGCTTGCATTTTTATTATACTTACTATCTATTAAAATAGATAGTATCTTAATTTTTACATCTATAGATGATCTCTATAGAATATTCTTAAAGCACTTGTTTTAAGCTTTTCGAATCATAATTTTGAGGGTTTGTCACATGTCGATTTAATGATTTATTCACGAAGGATAAATCATTAAATCCCCAAAAAAAGTTGAGTCTTAGTATGTCAAGACTCAACTTGTCAACTGATTAACACACTAAACAATTAACATTGCTAACCTTAATATGATGTTTAATAATCAACTGTTTGAATTACTTTGTGACAATATAAAACTCTGAACGTCTATTTGCTTGGTGCTCTTTCTTAGAGCACTTCACTCCATTTGAACATTTGTTTATCAATTCTGACTCTCCTTTTCCTTCTCCTGAAATACGCTCTGCAGTAATTCCTTTTGAAATAACATACTGAGCAGTTGATTTTGCTCTTCTGTCAGATAAAGCCATGTTATAAGCATCCTTACCTCTACTATCCGTATGAGATGTTGCTTTGATAATCATTGCTGGATACTTGTTCATTACAGCTACTAACTTGTCTAACTCCGTAGCTCCTTGTGCTGTAATGTTATGCTTATCCAACTCAAAGAATATAGGATTTAACACAACTCTGTCTTCTACAATTATTGGAGTCAACGCTAACCTCTCTGAAACTTCTGGGGCATCAGTTTTAGCAATTGTTACACTATTGATAGAATACATTTCTCTATTTGCTTCTACTTTAAATGCTTGGTTACATTCATATTTGAAATGTACATATCCATTTTCATCAGTAGTTTTATCAGCTACTTTATTATTACTTTCATCATAAATAGCAACAGCTGTCATTGCTAAAGCTTTGTTCGTTTTAGCATCTACTACTAATACTTGTAAAGCTACATCACAAACTGGTACAATTTGATCGAATGCATAAATATCATCACTTCCTGCTCCTCCAGCTCTGTTAGAAGCAAAAAATCCTTTTTGTGATTCCTCATCTATCGTAAAACTAAAGTCATCATTTCCTGAGTTTAATGGTGCTCCTACATTACGTACTGACCCAAAATTATCTCCTTCCATTTGTGAAGCAAATACATCCATCATTCCTAAACCAGGATGTCCGTTTGAGGAAAAGTAAAAAATATTCTTACTACTGATGTATGGAAACATTTCCGATCCTTCTGTATTGATATCCTTTCCTAAGTTTACTGGTTCTCCGTATGTTCCATCTCCGTTGATAGTTACATACCAAAGGTCTGCAGCACCTAGTGTTCCTTCCATATCTGAAGCAAAATACAAACGTTTTCCATCGGTACTTACTGCAGGTCCACTAGTATTAGAATTCTCTGTATTAAAAGGCAAAGCAGTTACATTTGTCCACTCTCCTCCTGATAAAGTAGCAGAGTATACATTAATTGTACTCTTCCCTGATGCATCCTTCTTGAACTTTTTTCCAAAAACTCCAGCATCACGATCAAGACTCTCTCCTGAAAAATACATCGTTTTTCCGTCAGGACTAAAACTTACAGTTCCTTCATTAAACTTTGTATTTACTTTTCCTGCTACTTCTGATTCATTAGTCAAGGCTCCAGAAGGTGCATCATAATCTGATACATAAATATCTAAATACGGTTCTTCATTCCATCCGTATTTTTTAGACTTTCCACTACGAGCAGAAGCATAATATACTTGCCCTTCATGCATGATTGGTCCAAACTCTGAGTACTTTGTATTGAATCCTTCTACTGGCTTAACAGTAAACTTTGGTGTGTCTCCTAATAATTCTCCTACTGTATTTGGATTGTTTTTATGAGCGATAGCTCTAACATCGGTTGGGGCTAAGTTCGCAAACTTATCCATCCACTCACTAGCTTTATCATAGTTCCCGTTTGCCTTTAACATTTGAGCATACTTAAAATAATGCTCTTTGTTTTGACTCGTTGTAACTACTTTTCCATACCACTCCTCTGCGGCTGTTGTATTGAAAACGTTGTAATACGTATCTGCCAAACGGCTTTGTACATATTCGCTTTCTCCCTCTTTTTCAATAATTTTTAAGTAATCAGATATCGCATCTACATACTCTAAATTATCAAAGTGTTTATCTGCTTTTGCTGTTGACTTACTTTGAGCGTTTACACTAAACATTCCCAATAAGAACAACCCTGTATATATGTGTTTTTTCATTGTTTCGTGTGTTTATATTAGAAAAATCTTGGTGAACGTGATACTTTCTTTGGAAAGTTTAAATCAAATTGTAAGAACACTTCATGAGATGAAGAGGCTGCATTTTGAAGGTCACTGATTATATGATCATACGCATATCCTAAACGAATACTGTCTGAAAATGCAAATCCGATTAAACCACTAAATGAATCTGTGTTTCTGTATGAGGCACCAACTTCAAACTTGTCATAAAACAAGAAGTTTGCATTGATATCAAAAGATACAGGCGCATCAAATGATGACTTTACTAAAAATGATGGCTTTAACTTCGTGTTTTTTGTTAACTGAAATACATATCCTGCGGTAAGGAAATAATGCAATTCCTCTGAACCAAATTCTGAAACCGTAGTATCCAAATGCGTACTCTTTAACATATTTGGAACAGATAATCCTACATAGTATTTATCACTATAAAAGAACGCTCCTAATCCTGCATTTGGAGTAGTGTTATTAACATCTTCACTATACGCAATATCACCAGAAACTGCAGTGGTTACATCACTAAACAATCCAATGTTATTTAAAGTCACACCTGCTTTTAATCCTAATGCTAACTTTGTTGTTGCTCCAGTATTAATAGTATACGAAAAATCAGCATAAATATTATTCTCTTTTACTGGTCCATGCTGGTCAGATATAAATGATAATCCTAATCCTACACGCTCACCTACTGGACTATGTCCTGATAATGTTAACGTTTTTGGGGCACCATCAAACCCTGTCCATTGGTTACGGTATAATGAAACAATTGACAAAGCATCCTTTGATCCTGCATAGGCAGGGTTAATTACTGCTTGATTATACATATACTGTGTGTACTGCGGATCCTGTTGGGCAACAGTTGTACTACTATATCCAAGTAGTACAACTAATGCTATAATTATTTTTTTCATTGATTTTAATTTTGATAGATTAGTTTCCTCTATTTATATATACCCAGCCAGTTATTGGATTTGAGTTTGAAACTTCAATTACATAATAATAGGTTCCTGTTGGAAGTTCATCACCTCCCAGACCATCTTCTGTTCCACCACACCATTCATTTCTGTAATCACTTCTTTCATATACTTTTGAACCATAACGATTGAAAATTTGAATATTAGTAGCTTGTACCCATTCAATATCAAAGCAATCGTTTATACCATCTTTATTAGGTGAAATTCCTGATGGAATAATACAGTTTTCGTTTACTCTAATTGCTTTGGCTTCAGAGTCACAACCGTCATTAGTTAAAACAACACTTTCATAATTTCCAGAACCAATATTTGTAAGTGTATATGTTCCTGTGACACTTGATGTAAAGTTAAGAGACGTAGCACTGGTTCCATTTACTATATAGTTTAGTGTGTAATCAGTTGACGGATGAAGGTTTGTAAATTCTATACTGCCGTCAGTCAAGTCACAACCAGTAGCGTTCATCGCTTCCATGTTAAAATTTGAAGAGCTATTTCTAACTTCAACAGTAGCAAAAGGGGATACGCATCCTGAACCATTAGGTACTGTATAAGTATAAACACCTAGGGTATCTGTATTTATATCAAAAGCCCCTATGTTAGAAGTTCCAAAACTATTACCACTCGGGTCAGTCCAAGAACCATATTGTTCAGGACTTCCGCCTAACTGGTCAAATAAGTTAAAAGTTCCTGGCATTGAGTTGCATAATTGAAAAACTGAAGATTCTCCAGCGCTAGGTAATTCAAACCCTGTAATGCAAATAGATTGTCTGTTGTAAAAACCACCAGTAGAGCCGGTAAACCCAAAATTCACTAAGTTTTGACCGCCAAATATAGTGTTTTGTATATCTGAATTATAAGAACTTGAATTCCCATCTACTTCAAAATAAAGTACTTGTGTTGTAGCATCCCATTCAATAATTAGGTCATGATAATTGTCATCCTCAATGTTTCCTAAATCAATAGTAGTAGGTGATCCAACAGGAGTGGTAGGATCTCCATTTATATTGATGGCAATGTGATCGTTACTAATATCACCTTGCCCTGCTCCGTTATCATAAGTATCTACCTCAAAAGCTATTGAAGGAACAATGTTTACAGTTGGATCTGGAGCTCCAGCTCCTAGATAGAGTCCTCCCCATCCTAATGAGTTTAATCCGTTAGGAGAGTCTTGTAGTACAATTGCAAAACCATCAGCTCCTGTAAAATCTTTAGTGCCAGCATAGATTTCAGCAGAAAATTTGAAATCATTTGACAAATCAATTTTGTTTAGCAACCATATTGCTCCTCTTTGTCCCAATTGGTCTTGGGTGATGTCAAAACAATATTGCCCAATATTGCCAGGAGGAGGGGTGTTTGTTTGAAAAGAATCTCCAACTGCATTAAATAAATAACAGTCACAATCAGGATCTGCAATGTCAGTCAGCCCATCACCATCGTCGTCAATTTGATTAAAACAATCAAACTCTTGAGAAAATGAAGCTATCGAAAAAAAGATAGCAAATGTTAAAAAAAATAAGTTTTTTGTTTTCATTATATGTATAGTTTGGTTTTTAGAATTGATTAAAAGCTTTCTAGTTTTATGTTAAAGAATAAAGAAAATTATTTAGTTAGTGACTTGATATCTATTTGAGCTATATGATGAGCTATAAAATGTTATTATTAAAAGATGTTTTTAATGCTTATTTAAAAGTTAAACAGAGCTGTGTACACAGCTCTGTTTTTTTAACCTTTTTTTGTTAAAAAACTATGTTAACCCGACGTAAACAAAATATTTATTAACCCCTGCGAAATAACATATAACCTGAACAATAGGCAAAAACATTATCTCTACATGTTCTTTCAAGCGAGCCTAATTATTTGTTTTTTAACACAAGAAGTAACTTTTTTAAGCTGTTTAAATATGATTCTTTTTTATAGAGAGTATAAGTCAAGTACGCTAATTCGAAAAATACGTGATGTCAATAAGTTAAATTTTTCTACTGTTTTTTTTAATAGCAGATTTTTTAGTTAAAAGTTGTAGCAAATGTATTACAGGTTTTTTTGATAGCAAAAAATCTATACATGGTCTTTCAATACCTTTTGTTTAGGAGGTTTATTGGAATAAATATGGTTTCTTGCAAATAGTAATAATATTAAACCAAAAAAATAATATGTTAAGCATGAAAAAAAAGAACTTTATTAAAGCAGGATCCTTCTGTTTTATTGCATTATTATTATTAATTATCAATTCATGTAAGAGTGATGATGGAGTACCGCCAGTTATTTTACCTGGATTTCAATCATCAGTGAATGAGTTGGTATTTAGTTCAACAGTTATGGGAGAAGTTTCAGCAAGTAAAACAGCGGTATTATCTTCTTCTAATTTAGGGAATGATGTAGCTGTAACTGTTACGTCAAATTTTGAAGTATCAAAAAATGATATTGATTTTTCTAGTTCGTTAACGCTAACAGCTACAGAGTTAAATACTGGAACATATAATCTTTATGTGCGATTTGCGCCAGCAATTCCAAATTCAGGTACAATTAATGGTGATTTATTATTTGCGTCCGATGATTTTGCTGATGTAACAGTAAATTTAAGAGGTAATTCTCTAGAGATACCAAGAGAAATTCAGACTATAGGTGCTGTAACCGATTTTGGAGATGTTATGGTAGGGACAGTTTCTACGGAGCAAGTTTTTCAAGTAAAAGGATTAAATTTAGAAAATGATGTTACTGCTACTGTAACGGGTTCTTATGAGATATCAAAAGATAATGTAACGTATTCAAATACACTTAATTATACTTATGGGGCAATAAATACTGCGGCTGAAAATTTATATGTACGTTTTATTCCTGGTTTAACAGGTTTAGGAGTTCAAAATGGTAATATTACTCTTTCAGCAACAGGAGTAGATAATGTAGTTATTGGGCTTTCAGGAACTGGAACAGCTGTAACTCATAATTATACAGCTTTTCAAAATCAACATATAACAATTAACAACCAAACAGAAACAGCTTTTTTTAATTTACATACTGATAATTCAAATATTGAAACTATCAAAATGTTTATTCAATTAGATTGTCCAGCAGGAGGGTGTAATGCTTGGGATGTATATGCAAATATAAAAGTTAAAGATGTTCCTTCAGGAAGCTGGTATGAAATTGGTCGTTATATTACTCCTTATGGAATAGATAATTCTGCACTTGCTAGAGGTTTTGAAATTGATGTAACAGATTTTAAATCGATATTAGAAGGTAATGTTGAATTATATGCAAGAATTGAAACGTGGGGATCAGACGGTTGGGAACTTTCTGTAGATTTTGATTATATAGAAGGGACTCCAGATTATCCATACTATGAAGTTGAGGAAGTGTTGGGGTATAACGCTTGGTCTACTTCAGGAGTGCCTTATGGGGGAACTTTAGATACTAACGTATGGGATTTAACTAAAAACATAACTATTCCAGCAAATGCTGAAGTAACAAGTTTACGTACTATAATATCAGGATGGGGTCATGCTACACCTACAGATGCAGATGGAAGACCTTGTGCAGAATGGTGTTACAGAACTCATGATGTGAAAATTGATGGCGCAAATATGTTTCAGCATAATATGGGGCCTATTGGTTGTGCATCTAATCCAGTTGGACCACAAGCTGGTAACTGGACTCCAGATAGAGCAGGATGGTGTCCTGGAATGGAAGTGCCAGTAAGGACAGATGTATTTGCTAGTTCAATGGCAGGAAGCTCATTTGCTTTTGAATATGATTATGAAAACTGGACAACAGATGGAGGGAATACTTCGGGTCAAGGAGGTGCTTATTATGCGACATCTACCTATGTAATTGTAAAAAGTAATACACCTATTACAAAGCCAACAGTGAATTAATTAAGAGGTGAAAAGAACTGGAATTACCTTCTCTAAGTATCTTAATTAAAGATTTATAAGCATAGTCAACTCATTATCTCTTACTTTTTAGAGTTTTTATGATAGCATTATGCTGTTGTTTTATATTAATTATGTTCTGGGAAATGGTGCGTGGTTGTTTTATAGGTACTGTTTTCTCCTATTTGTTTTGGGTAAGAGTAATTATTAACTTATTTAATATAAAATTTGAAGTACTTTGAAAGAAACTCAGCACAATTATACAATAGCAAAACTGTTTTTTATCGGTAAGAATCGGGTTTTTTATTGGTTTGAAGAACGTAGTATAGGTGGTTTTTATTTAGATGCTAGAGATATTCATTAACTATGTTCCATTAATAAAATGGGAGTAATACAGTAAGTTATAATTCAAACGTTAAAAATTAACGAATGTATTTTCTCAAAAGCACATAGAATCAATTATTAAAACGCTAAATCAAAAAAAAATGAATAAAATTATTTCTCAGTCGCTATTAATTATAGTTATGCTATTATTCTTTCAAAACAATTTCGCTCAAGTTGGAGTTGGAACGACAAATCCGCTACAGAATTTACATATTGCTGGTACTAATTCTACAATTAGGATAGAAGGATTAAACTCAACAAATAATGTTTTAAATAATGGGATTGATTTAGCTCCTGTTGCTGTAAATGCTAATGGTGATTTAGTTCTAGGAGGTTCACCGTTCTTGAGTACAATAATAGTTGATCAGGATTACACCGGTTTTTTAGGGTCTGGTATTGATGTTGTTACAATTAATGGGCAAACTCAAATTCAGACTGTACATACCAATAACATAATACTAACCCAACAAGCTTTAGTAGAGATAAGCTATGTAGTACCATGTCTAATAACGGATGGTAGTGGAGCAAGTGTAATAGCCTCGTCTGCTATTAGTGACGGGTTAAATAGGGTGTACGGAATAGATGTTTACATTAACGGATCTAGAGAGGGAGGGCAATCTGCTGGATATACTAACAGTGCTGCTCCATCTGGATGGTCTGGTGGTGGATATATATCACATAATATTGGTTACTTTACTATTTCTGGAAGTGTATTTAAAATTTTACCTGCTGGGAATCATACTATTCATATTGATGCTTTTGCACTTGGAGTATTTAACAATGTAGGAGGGAGTATTGTTAATTTTGCAAATACAGGTGTTCGTTATGGAGGTAATTTTAGTCGAGCAAGGTTTAAGGTTATTAAACACAATTAAAACTTAGGCGCTTGACTTGTCTTGAATAATTGTTTCAGGTCTATATATAATACATAAATCTCTAAGAATTTATTTTTTAGAGATTTGTTGTTTTATATACTTAGTGTTAGCCTTTATAAAATGTAGTGTAGTTCACCTTATTTTAATAGCAAATAAAGACATAGAATATAGTATGCTATGAAATCATATTGTCGATGGGAAGGGGTAGTGTATCTGCCCAATATGATTTAATTCATAAGCTACTCCGAATTCACTTTCAATAGCTTTCTAACTCTAGAGCTTTATTAGAATACCCTAGCTCTTTATTGTATATCTCTTGGTTTTCATGAAAGTAATCAATATTACTTAATGTGTGAGTAATTGCTCCTTTGTTATTTAGCTCTTCGTTTATTTTCAAGCTCTTAAATAGATGTTCTTCACTCTTAACAAAATCACCTTGACTATCATAAATAGTTCCTATATTACCTAATGTGTCTAATACCATCAAATTCCTGTGATAATATTCTAGAACATTAATTACCTTACCTTGGTTATGATGGAATACCCTATATTGCCTAGCACTTGATCTAGGGTTTTCTGTAAACTAAGGTTTGAAGGGGGGGATAGTAATAAATTTAATTTTTATTTGATGTAGCGAAAAGTCTATTAATTTATCATTTGGAGACAATTCATATTAAGTTTAAACTATCCATTAGGTAGTAGTGCTTATCGGTATAAGCTTGGACAATAGTTTTTTTTGTATAGAATAATGTATTTACTAATATAAAGTATTTAAAAAGGTAATATGTGCGTTTATTTTTTATAACCTTTAGTTAACCATGATATGCTAAGTTTTCATTTAGACAAATAGTAGGTTTTAAAAAAATGGAAGAATATTAAATACTCAATGTTATAAAGTGAGATGAGGTGTTGTATACAAATTTCCAGCTTTAAAATCTGAATACATAAATTAAGTTAATATTTTAATAAATATCTAAAAAAGTCTTAATGATACTGTCCGATCTAATATGAAAAGTCTATTTAAATAAAGCATAATTCTAAAGTCAGAAAAAATAGTGTTATCTTTAAATTGCATGATAGTGTAAATTAGTAATTATTATTTTCAAGAAATAGACTTAAAGTTTAGTGTGCTTAATTATTTAAATCTCAGAAAGGAAAATAGAGATGCTTTTTTTACTTGGGATATTCATTTTTTTACGTAATCTGTAGCGTGACATATCCACACTTGAAGAGGAAATATTTAATAAAGTAGCAATCTCTTTGGATGATAATCCAGTTAAAATTAACGATGATAAACGTAAATCTTTTTTGGTGAGATCAGGATGTTTTTGTTTTAACTTAAAAAAGAATTCAGTGTGTTTTTCATTAATAAAAACTTCCAGTTCTTTTCGTTCGCTTTCTAGGTTTATTTGTTGACTAATTTCATTAAGAATAGGGCTTACTTCTAGTTGATTTTCTTTTTTTAATATTTTTATAGCTTTTTTTAATTGTTGTAAAACTTCATTTTTGCTAATAATATGTGACGATAATTCTGAAAGTTTGTTGTTTTTTAAGTTTATTTCTTGAGTAAGTATTTGTTGTTCTAATTCGTTGTTTTTTAGGGTTATATATGCAAGGTTTTTATTTTTCTTGGCTCTGTTGAAAAATAGAAACATAATAAGCGAGGTTAATGCTAGAAGAATAGATAATAAGGACCAAAACCAAATTTTTGATTGATATTGTGACTCTTTAATTTCGGACTTTAATTCGCTTTTATTATTAATGAGGTTAACGGTATAGTTGTTAAGGTGTTGTAGTGATTCTTGTATTTGTTTAATATTGATAACACTATCTTTAAATTTATGATGCAATTTGTAGAACTCTAAACTACCTTTGTAATTTCCTTTGTCTAATTCTAATTCTGCTAGGTTTTTATAACAATCCTTAATAAAGTATGGCCGCTTTAGTTTCATAAATTTATTCAAAGCGTTATGTGTATAAAGCCTAGAACTATCTATCTTTTTTAAGCTTGCATAAACGAGAGCTATATTTAAGTCTGAAAGAGCAACATTGTACTCGTCATTTGTTTTTAAAGCTTGCTTGGTAGCTAATCTAAAATGATTAATTGCTTTTTGGTGTTTTCCTTGCTCTTTTAAAATGACTCCCATATTGTTATATATGGCATTTAAATTGTTAATTATCGTCTTTTTTTCATTTTCGGGAACACTTTTATAATTTATTTTTCGGGCTTTATCATAATAGGTTAAGGCTTCGTCAAATTGTTTAAGTTCTCCTAATATTCTTCCTTTATTAATAAATAGTTTTGTTAATAGAATAGAGTCAGTGCTCTTGTATTCTTTAAAAAAAAATAGAGCGTTGTTAATTGTTTTTATGCTTTGTTTGATAAGTTTACTTCTGAAATATGTGTTACTTAAGTTTAAGTTTGATTTGATGATAAAATTGGTGTCATTATTTTTTTTTGCTATTTCAAGGGTTTTTAGAAAATATTTCAGAGCTTTGTCGAAGTTTTCAAGCCTATAATAACAATTTCCTATTTTGTAAGTAATTTTTAGTGTAATAGAGTTGTCCTCATTATCATGTAGGATGTCAAGATAGCTATCTAGAGCATTGATGTAATCTTGATTCTCAAAATGTTTGTTTCCTGTGTTAAATAATATGTCATTCGTGCCTTCTTGGGCTAGTATATAATTGTAGCCCATTATAATAAGGATCAAGCATAGTGTTTTTTTCTTCATATTTGTTCTTAAGAACAAGTCTTTTGATTATTGAATCAATAAGGTTAAGTAATAAATATATGGTTAATTGATGATTAAACAAAAAAAATACCATTATATTGTTTTTTGATAATTAAATATTTCGCTAATGGGGCAGATTAGTTGGTTAACTATTTTAGATCTTTTACGGTATTACTGGTGGAGTAGATAAAAACAGGATAAAGAATGATTCTGCTTTTAAATGTACGCTTGAAAACATGAGTGGGTTTGGTAGTTCTGCAGTAGTTTGGAAAGCAGTGTGAATGGGGTTTTAATGTTGTTAAAAGTAATGAATGATGAATAGCATTGTAGGTTGAGTAGCGGGGCTGAAAAAGATAAATTCTGTTGGGATAGGGCTAAGAGGATAATTTGCCTTTGAAATATTAGCTAATAAGATATTATTAAAAGGTTTCGAATTTAGTATGAGCACTCCTTTAGGTGCTATGTTTTATACATCTAACGCACCTTCAATATTAGATGTAAATAAAGTATATTCACGTGGGGCATATTTTAATCCCTCCAGAAGGAGCAACCCATTTTAAATTGGTATTAGCTATTACTTTTTTAAGGGTTGTACGTATTCTACTTCTATAAAGAAATATGAACCTGTAAATGAAACTTATGGTGTTGCCTTCAGTATTGAAATAGTGTGGTATCTAGTGATACAACACTAGTAGTTGATTTAGATTTTACCCGTAACTGTAAGGGTTGTAAATTTCTTGGTATTGTATTCTGCCAAGAAATTAATACTCAGTTTTATGAATTAACAAGTGATCATGCTTTGCGTATGTCAATTATTGGATAACAAATTAAAAGTGTAGGTTTTCGTGGGAAAAAACCTGTGGATTGAAAGGGGTTGCTTTTTTATGTTTGATTTAGTTCATTTTTTACTCAGTTTTATAAAACAAAATAAAGGTTTAAAATTACTTACATATCGAATATCTAGTGAGACTCTATGTTTATCGTCTGAAAATTATTGAGTTTTTGGAATGGCAGTCCATTCAATAAAAACATCACTAGTTCCTCCAGTGTCATAGATAGCTATTGTAAAACCTGTACTAGAGGCATTTGCAACTTTGTAATGAGAGGTAGAATTAGAGTCGTTGTTATCAATACCTGTCCCTTCTCTGAAAGTTAAAATAATTGAAGGAGTACTTGTATATGTGGTTGCAAAAGTAACTGTGTAGTAGTTCCATCCAATAGAAGTGCTACCAACATTATATGTGCCAGATTGGTGTTGGTTTGTGGTTAATGAATTCCAGTTGGGGGTTCCTGGTGTTCCAGAATTGTATTGAAAATAATTGGTAGAGGAATTATAGATTAAGAGTCCAGTTGCAGGATTAGTGATTGCATCACGTTGCACTGGGGTTAATCTAGGAAAAAGAACTCCAGAATCAGATGATTCAATATCTAAAATAGAGGAGTTGTCTGGTGTGGTAGTTCCTATACCAACTTGAGAAAATAAAAAGTTAGTACTGATTATCATGAGTAATAAAATATTTTTCATAAAGTGTTTATTTACAAAAATAATAAAAAAAAATAAAATACAAAGATTTGGGGGGTTCTAAATGAGTACTTGGGGTAAAGGAAAGGGGGCTGATTATAAATCATGAAAATACGATTTTTTTTACTGAATTAAAGTCTTTTGTTGTTGATTTTGTTGAAAGCTATTGAGTCTTTGGAAAGGCAATCCAATCAATAAAGATGTCAAAGGTAGTTGCGTTATCATAGATAGCTATTGTAAAACCTGTAGTAGAGGCATTTGCAACTTTAATATGGGAGGTGGTGTAAGAAGCATCATTGTCAACACCTGTCCCTTCTCTAAAAGTTAAAAGGATTGATGGTATACCTGTATAGGTAGTTGCGAAAGTAACGGCATGGTAATTCCAGCCAGTGGAAGTGCTACCAACATTGTGTGTGCCAGACTGATATTTGTTTTTGGCTAAAGATTTCCAATTTGAGGTTCCTGGTGTTCCAGAATTGTATTGAAAATAATTGGTAGAGGAATTATAAATTAAAAGTCCAGTTGCTGGATTAGCGATTGCATCACGTTGCACTTGGGTTAATCTAGGGAAAAGGACTCCAGAATTAGAGGATTCAATATCTAAAATAGAGGAGTTGTCTGGTGTGGTAGTTCCTATACTAACTTGAGAAAACAAATTACCAGTGTTGATTATTAGGAATAAAAATAATAATAGCTTTTTCATAACCTTTTTTAACAAAAATAGCAAAAATAATCTGATTTTATAAAAAAAAACACACATCTATCATAATAAAGTCTATTGTGTGCCTAGGTAATATTTACCACAAGGTTATTTAAGTATTAGGTTATAGCTATAGTGACTATTTGGTTATAGTTTTAGGGTTAAAACCTTGAAAATATTTAATTTTTTTCTACTGAAAAAGGTTTTGAGTAATTATTCTTTACTTTATAGCTTGTCTATTTGATGTTTATAATGAAAATCAATGATTAAGTTTTTTTGTGTTAGATGGTAGTGTTCGCTAGTGTTGCATTTGTTTAAGATATAGTTTGTTTTTTTAATTTTTCTTGTAAATTCATTTGATAATATGTAATTCGATATCTTAAAATGTGGCTTATATCATAATGTATTAGGTAGCCCTTAAAGAGTTTCTTTTTTTTTGGAAATTTTATGTTTAAATCGATTTATTGAAGTGAGTTTTTTTGTGAATTTAAAAGTATTAAAGGTAGTAGTATTACTTTGTTTTTGTCGTTGTTGGTTTCTATGATATGTCATTTGGGTAACTATGCTAACAGAAATATTAGATGTTAATGGAGGCTTATGTGACTGCCTTAGTTATAGGTGGGGGGGGGTAGGGGGTGAAATGGTTTCAGTATCTGTTTTGCATTCAGTAGTATGCGGTTATGCAAATATGTTAAGTTTTGTATTTGGCAATAGTGGAAGACAGTAACTGTTACAGGTCTTACAAATTCTGGTTACTTTAGGTGTATGGCTTTTTGGAGTTTTTTTATTTCTACTACAAACACAGTTTATATAAACATGTCTTGAATAAAAATATTGTCCCTTAGTTTGTGTTAGTGAGTAAGTTTTGACTATTTTTTCTGTTGTAAACTTGTATTGTATTTTAATTGATTCATGTGTGACCAGGGTAGTTATTTGTAGTGTCGTATAAAAAAAAATAACATGATAGGATATAAAGAAGTTGGTTTGTTATAAAATAACACTTAAGTACATTTTTTTTTAAGTATATGCTGTGTAGTATTACTCTTTATGTTGTGAAGAGTAGAAATGTATGAGTTACAAAGCTTACTGTTAAACAGATTTAGCTGTTTAGGGCTTAAGTTTCGCTTGTTAATTTTTACAATCAGGGTACAGTAGATTAAATTTATTAAAAAAAAAATAATTAAAAAGCACTAATTAGTTCTGTTTTTTGAAATTTTCAATATTAATAATCCATCCTATTATTTTATTAATAGGATTACAATCATTTTTAAGCTTCATAAATATTTGTATTTATTGACTTTCAAGAATATCATGTATGTAATTTTAAACTGCTTTAAACAGGGTTTAAAGCAGTTGTGTCAAAACCACGAAAAAGGTGTTTTTTAGTGTAAGGTATGCATTTAGGTATGCGGTAAATAGTAAAATATTCATTTTAAAACGATACATAATAACATTTTAAGTGACTGTAATGTGCTAAAAAAGTTTTATAAGTGGGGTGTAATGACATGATTAATATTTATGACAAACACATAATCATCTAGAAAGTATAGTTTTATATATGTGTTTGATGTTAGCTGTGTGTTTTGTCTACATCTACCCTTACATGGCACCTCTTTCCTATTGTACTTTGGTTAAATGAAAATATTTTTAAATAATTACTTTTGATGGGTAACGTTTTTGATTTTTATGGTACTATAATAGTAGATAGGTTTGTCATCTTTTTAAAAAGGGTGAGTTAGTAATTATATGTGGTAAGTTAGTTTTATGCTGTTGAAATTTAAATTTTGTGATTAAACATTAATTTACTCTGTAGTAATTTTAATAATAGTATCAGTGCTAATATCATGTGATGTTGATTCGATTACAGAAGAGACTATAGCAAGGAAGATTAACAGTTCAATATACTCTAAAGTATATGCGGAGCCAGAAAATGTAGATTTAGTAAATGGGGGTACAGCAACGGAGGGTTGTAAAAAGCAGCTAGTGCTTATTTTAATGATTGCAATCATAGACGTTATGGTTGCTTTTGTTTGTAGGTGGTTTGAGTATGATCCAGTTTTAATGAAATTAGAACAAGAGTACAAGTCAGTGTCTAAAAACAGGTTAAGTCAATCTAAAGTAATAAAGTCAATTTTAAAGGGTTGGGCTTCTGGAAAAATCACTTCAAAACAATTAGAATTGTATGAACCTAAATTTGTTAAATACAATAATCTTGTATATATTCGAGTTGCTAAAAAAGTTTTTTATAGGAATGCCAATATTTGGATTGATTGGCTTCTTTGTTACAAAATAATTCATCATTTAAATGATGAGTTAAGATTGTTGTGGAGAAAAAAGAGTGTGTGTTGATGAATAAATACGATTAAGGAAAAATATTTTACTATTTTTAGTAGTTATATAAAATGACTGGTAAATGAAATGTAGTAAGAGTTGGTTTTTTAATAAGTTATTTAATAGCTATGTTTATTTAAGTGTAAAATTATGAAGATATATATAAAACAAGTTATTATTACTCTTAATCCCAAGAGGAGTACCTTAGGGGGTGAAAAAAATACAATTTTAGGCGAATTGATAAATAACAATATAAATTAATATTCAATTATAATGAAAAATAATTATTTTAAGATTAAATACAGTGCCGCGTATATTAATAGGCTGCTGTTTATTATGTTTTTTGGAGTGTTTAGTTTAACAGCGTCTGCACAATGTCCTGGTCCACCAGGTGACTGTGATAATGATGGTGTGTTAGATACAGTAGATTTAGATGATGATAATGATGGTATTTTAGATGATGTAGAGAATTGTATGTTAGGCTGCGATGGGTTAACTTTAGATCTTAGAACATTGGTTGATGGAAATGTTAATGCAAGATCGTTTAATATATCTGGATGTTCTTTTCCTACTTCACTACCAGGTAATACAGAATGTGTGCTTCCGCTACCAGCTTTTTATCCTAATTCACATAATATTAATTACGTGATGAATGGAGGGATTTGCACTGGGTTACCATCGGTTAATTCAGGGTCGTTAAGCGCTTCTACTACAGATACTGTAGTGTGTTTAGGAGCTCAGCCATCTGGGCCGACTCCGTCACTAATTAATAGTATTTTTACAACAATAGATCCTTACGGACATCCTGATTTACCGCTATCTACAGCAGGTATTTATGATGTAACCAATATTGGTGTAGCTGTTAATACAGGAGTGTGTCAGTCGAATGCAGGTTTTTCTGTTTCAGATGCTCTAGGAGTGCCTTGTGGTATTGGTGGGACAGGTGCAAATGAAGCTGATTGGGTGATTGTTGAAGGTTGGATAGTTGTGCCGCCTTCAAGTACAGGTACAGTAGAATTCAGGGGGAGTAATACTTATTTGGCTGAACCAGCTAAAGAAAGTTATGGTTCTTTTTGGGTTTCAGATGATGCAGAACCAGCAAATCTAAAATTTGTGGGTGAAGCTAGTTTTCAATTTAATACACAGTCTAATATAGATATATCAATACCGAGCTCAATAGGTGTTCCTACTGCAGTTCCAACATATTGCAATTCAAATGTTAAATATGTGCGTTTGTATTTTTTTGATCATTATCAAGCAGGTAATTTTAGTGTAGAATGGAATTTGAATGATGGAAATGGTTATGTGCCAATTCCTCCAGCATATATATCTTCAACTAATCTTCTTAATTCTGTTTCTTTGTGTGATTCAGATAATGACGGCGTGCCAAATCATTTAGACTCCGATTCTGATGATGATGGGTGTAATGATGTGTTAGAAGGAGGGGGGAATGATCCAAATGCAGATGGTGTTCTAGGAAGTTTGCCAACCATAGTTGATGCAGACGGACTAGTTGTAGGTACTGCTGTTTCTGGAGGTTATACTGGGCCAATTGTAGCTGCAGTAGATAGTGCTGTGTATAGTGTGTGTTCAAGTCCATCGGTTTCTGTGCAAAAAACAGGTGTTTATGATGATACTAATGCAAATGGGGTAGTAGATGTAGGAGACAATATTAATTATACATTCAATATTATAAATACAGGAGATGTAGGTTTGATTAATATAGCGATAACAGATCTATTACCAGGAGTTGTGATTATAGGTAATCCTTTAGCTAGTTTAGCAGTAGGCGCGAATGATAATACATCCATTACAGCAATATATCCTATAACTGCCGGAGATGTTACTGCTTCGAGTGTTTCAAACACAGCAACAGTAACAGCAGATGCAGTTGGGGGAGGAACTGTAACCGATACTTCAGATGATCCAACGGATGCAGCAGATGTAGATGTTAATGGTGATGGTGAACCAGATGATATTACTTTGATAAGTATCACAGATCCAAGAATGTCATTAGAGAAAACAAGTACATATGTTGATAGTAACGGAAACGGAGTAATTGATGCAGGCGATACGATTAACTATGTATTTAATGTAATCAACACTGGAAACGTAGATTTAACAGGAATAACAATA
>Ga0105354_1000950_pt1 | contig 17936 bp, 10 predicted proteins | sample GOMGulsemesocosm_FD_83658 | JGI IMG/M metagenome (GOLD analysis project Ga0105354, IMG submission 83658) | Methane-oxidizing microbial communities from mesocosms in the Gulf of Mexico - GOM9B Gulf of Mexico | ecosystem: Environmental > Aquatic > Marine > Cold seeps | place: USA: Gulf of America...
ACAACCGGTCTTTATCATCAACAAGTATCGGCACGTATTGATGAAAACTTTTCACTGATTTATTGCAAAGATGCACACCTAGGCTTAGGTCACACCATTGCTGAGTCAGTTGAAAAAATAACCTCAAATAAAAGTGCAACCGATGTTAGCCATATAATGATCACCTTGGCGGATCAAGTTGCACTTGAAACTGATGATTATGTCCGTTTAATTGAGCAATCAATGAAATCGCCCGCACAATTAATTTGTGCCGAAGCTTCACAAAAGATAATGCCACCGGCTATATTTCCAAGCTATTATTTTCCTAACTTAATGACCTTACATGGTGATAAAGGCGCAAAAGCACTACTTCATAAAAACAAAGAAAAACTTCAAACAGTCGCTATGCCAAATGCGAAAGTAGATATAGATACAAAACAAGATCTCATTAACTGGCAAAATAAAAAATAAGTTTTAATCCGTTACATAGATTTGCAGTACCCAGCCGACTTTAGTCTCACTTAACAGCCATAATAACGACATACCAATGGTCTTCCTGTTAATTTATTAAAAAATCGTACTTGTACATTCAGATACTTAAGGCTACAAATCGATATATGATTAGATAAAATGTTTTGCTACTTTGTTGATATTCAAATAGATCACTAGCCGAAGGTATCACATGAAAATCAGCCAAGGTAATGACGCTTCTTTAATAAGCGCACAAGCGATAAGTAACATTGAAAACCAGCAAATGAACAAACAAGGGAAGGCCAACTATCTTTCGGCAACTCATTCAGCGGTTGATGAAGTATCTATTTCATCACAAGGTAATACCCACCAAAAAATTGATTCTTTGTTTAACCAAGCAGACGAAATATATCAATCTCATATAACTTCCAAGCAACTAAAATTGTTAAATGAAAGTTATGATGAACTCGATCAACTATTCAGTAATAGCTCACCTTCAGAACTTGAGCAAAAAGATGCAGATGAGTTATTTGATAAAATAAACCACATTTTTGAACAGGTTGAGAAACAATTATCTCCATCGGAAAAAGAGCAACTAGCAAAAATAAATAATAAACTAGATGAGCTCTTAGGTACGCAAGATCTACAACTAGAAGATAATTTTAGTGAAAAAGTAGATACGTTGTTTCAACAAAGTGAAGATTTACTTAGCTCAAAATTAACCACTGAGCAGAAAAAAACTCTCGATGATCTTAATCAACAACTGAATGCGCTTTTCGAGAAGAATAACGTGGATGATGAAGCAACGGAGAAAGTATTTGATAAAATAGATAATATTCTTAATCAGGGATACGAAAAGTTATCAAACGATGAGAAAAACAAACTTGATGGTTATCATATCGAAATTGATGAACTATTTACCGAACTTGAACAAGGGAATAGTGAAATCTATTACTTATAAATAACCTTATAAATAACTTATAAATAAATGGCTTATTATAGATATAGGGGCTGAAATATCTATAATACTTCAGCCCCTATAAGTGTTTTACCATGATTGTATTATTACTTTAATAGAGGGGAAACTCTATGGTTCGTACTTTGCTCATAACCGAAAGCAGCTTCAATCAATACCCCTTCTTTCAGTTTGCCTGAAAACATCGATAAACCTACCGGCAAGCCATGAACATATCCCATAGGAACAGTAATATGTGGGTAACCAGAAATAGCAGCAGCAGAAGACGCTGCTCCTGAATAATGATCGCCGTTTACCCAATCAGTTTTCCAAGCCGGGCCTGTCGTAGGCGCAATAATTAAATCTAACTTATGTTTCTTTAGCAAAGCATCAATGCCTTCCTCTTGAGTTAATCGTTTCGCTTTTTTAAGCGCTACAAGATACTCTTCGTCAGTAATACTTCCTTTAGCTTGTGCCATGATAAAAATCTCTTGGCCAAAATATTTCATTTCAATATCTGCATTTTCTTTATTGTATTCAATCAATGCAGACAACGACTTAGGTATTCCATCAGCTGTTTTCGCTAAGTATTTATTTAACTCATCTTTGAATTCATATAATAACACTTCAAATTCGGCATCACCCCACTGGTCTGTATTTTCAAAGTTTGTATCATCAACAATTATTGCTCCTTGCTTTTTAAGGTCGATTACCGCTTGGTTAAAAACATTATCTAAGCCTTTATGATAACCCATTAAATTTCTAGCAATACCGATTCGCTTTCCTTTGAGCCCGTCGAGCATTAAATGAGAGGTATATTGAATATTTGAAGATACTGCATCGTGATCTTTATTATCAACTGCAACCATAGCGCTTAAGAGAATAACAGCGTCGGTGACATTTTTCGCCATAGGACCCGCTGTATCTTGACTATGGGCAATAGGGATAATGCCAACACGACTGATAGTACCTAATGTTGGTTTAATGCCAACCACACCGTTCATAGCGGCTGGGCAAGTAACAGAACCATCAGTTTCAGTGCCTACGGTTACCGTAGCAAAGTTGGCTGAGGCTGCAACGCCAGAACCTGAGCTAGAACCACAAGGGCTGGTGGTTATATCGTAAGGGTTTTTACTTTGTCCATAAAGACCACTCCAACCACTTGATGATGCTGTTGAACGAAAATTTGCCCACTCACTTAAATTAGCTTTCCCTAAAATAATAGCGCCGGCATCTTTAAGTTGTTTAACTAAAAAGGCATCATCATTAGGGAAATTATTCGCTAAAGCCGTTGAACCGCCCGTATTCGCCATGCCATCTGTGGTATCAATATTATCTTTTAATAGCACAGGAATGCCATGTAACTTTCCTTTAAAGCCGTGTTTTTTAAAGTATTGGTCTAGAGATTTTGCTTGCTTAAGCGCACTTTTATTCAATTGAACTACTGAATTTAGCGTCATACCATTGTCATCAAACTTCTTGATACGAGCTAAATAAAACGTAACCAATTGCTCGCTACTGAGTTTATGAGCTTTTATTTGTTGATGTATATCGTTAATAGTCATTTTTTCATTAAATTCAGCATGCGAATTAAAAGTAAAAATTAACAGTAAAAATACGAAAAAAGGAAGTCGTAAAATGTTCATCTTTGATCCTTAAATTTATAGATGAACACTTTATAATTGAAATGGCGATTATTTGTCTAGATAAGTAACTAAATAACCATGAATAATCTCTGAACTAATGTTATGAAAACGTTACATCTATAAGGCCAATAATAGTTAAAAACAAAGGCTATGCAGCTTATCAATGCCATAAATAATAACGAAGATGGTATTGATATTATTTTTTAGGAATGAAGGTATTGGCAACATTAGTAATATCTTCAACGCTCTTTTCAAGTGCTAGCATTTGCTCTGCAACCAACTCTGTTTGTTCCCATGTTTTATCAAGTGCATCATGTACTTCCAATATGTGATTACTAATCTCATCAGAGACAAGACTTTGTTGCTCTGCAGCCGCTGCAATATGATTAGCAGAGTCAGTCACTGACTGAACACTCTCCACAACATCAACAACCTTTTTATTAGACTCTTCGGCAGCCTTAACACAAAATTCAGCATCGCTTTTGTTCTTTGCCATTAGCATTACCCACTCTTCGATGGTCTTTAGCATAACCGATAAGCGGCTATGAATTTCTTTAGCTGAATCTTGAGTACGAGAAGATAAGTTTCGAACTTCGTCAGCAACCACGGCAAAGCCGCGACCATGCTCCCCTGCTCTAGCGGCCTCTATAGCCGCATTTAGTGCCAATAGATTTGTTTGATCCGCAATAGATTGAATATCTTCCATTAATGCACCAACATTATTAGCAGAATTTGTTAACGACTCTGCAGATGCTGATGCTGCTTCAACTTCTTGAGCGAGATCTTTAATTCGGTGGGTTGTATCATAAATGCCTTGTTGGGCTTCTTCGCATTGCTTAAATGTACAGTCTAACTCTGCAGCTGCGTTTATGGTACTTTTAGCGATTTCAGACGTTGATGCACGCATTTCTCCCATGGCGTTAGAGAGCTGCTCCATTTCTTTTTTCTGAAAGGCTAAATTATCTTTAGTATCATAAATTCCCATTGTCACTTTACGCATTACAAGCTTTATCGGCTTTGCCGCATCTAATGTTCTTTCTAAAATAGCTTTTATTTTGGTTTTAAGCATCGAAAAATTAAAGTCAAAAACACTTGCAGTTCCTTTGCCAAAGTATACTTTTCGCGAAATAGAGTCATAGACACTTTGCATTTTCTGAGCACGTATAGCTGTGGGAAAAATATCCTGCCAAAAAATAACAATAGGCGCTACAGCACCAAAGGCTACAAGCAAGGTTGTGAGTAACCCCAAATGCATAAAGATGAAAAACTGTGAAATCAGGGTAAGTATGATTAAAAAGATAAACTTTTGGTTTTTTGTGAGTTCAAATGTCGCTAGACTTTTCTTTTGATTAATTGCTTGATAAATCCTCTGAGCTTGATGAGATAAGACTTGATTAGCAGTATTACAAATAGCTTGATAGCCAATAATTTTGCCCTGCTGATATTGGGGAGTGATAAACGTATCTAACCAAATACTTTTCCCTTCTTTATTTTTTATATGTAAAACCCCCTGCCAAGAAAAACCTTTATTAAGAGTTTCTGATAGTTCGTCGATTAAAGGTTTCGGCATGTCGGGATGAGTTATATGATGACTTTCAATCGAGAGTAACTCCTGCTGGGAATATCCCGTAGCACAAGAAAACTCATCATTCACATATGTATACTTTCCTTGAGAGTTAGTAACATAAATTAATTGTTGTGCTTCTGACATAAATAAAAAGTCTCATGCGAAATTATCTTGATGACGATCATATAATGGGCTTCACATAATAACTTTGATCTCGATCTTCTTTAACTATATTAGCTACACCCCTTTACGACTATGTATAAATGAGTTATCAACCTTTAACGAAATCTAAGTATTTATAACATTTTATATAACGATAGGTACTTTACCTTTTTTAGGGAGGCTAGTGTATTTCAAGTACCCAGAAAAAATATCATCGAGTGGTAATTGCTTAATGAGCAGATCAAGTTTTTCTTTTAACTCATCTCCTGATGCATTTTTATGTACACCTAGACTCGCAGGTACTTTACCAATAGATTGATAATAAACACCGGTTATCTTCTGCTCTTGCAGCAAGGTCATCACAGAAACACGCTCAAAGACTAATACATCTATACGCCGCTTAATAAACATATCAACCAATTGTCGCATCGTTGCAGTTTGAATAAATTTATCTCGTGGAATATTCATTTGCTTTGAAAAAAAATCAGCATTACCCAATGTCGTTCCAATGCGTCCCTTTTTTAACTTGAGCAGATTAAAATGTTTACGATCAAAAACAAAAATATCTGAGGTAGTATCTACTATCCATTCTAGTTCTTGCGCATATTGATAAAAGCTAGCGGTTTCTAAATTTTTAGGTGTATGACCAATAATATCGAGGCGATTGTTTTTTAATTGCTGTTTTGCACGAGCGTAAGTCATTATCTCAATATCAAATTCAAGATCAGAAATAGCTTCGATGGCATGTAGCATATCTATGGTCAAACCATTTCCTTGTGCATTAACAAATGGCGGAAAAGGCTCCATACCTATATAAATTTTTTCAGCAAAACAGGAAAAGCTAATTCCATTTATCAAAATCCCTAACCAGAAAACAAATTTCATGTTGCTCCAGAAAACGTAGAAAGTAGAGGTCGAAACTAACTAAAGAATAGTTTTAAAGATAAATAAACACAATTAAATGACAACGCTATGGTATTACTATTTTCCTGTAGTTTTTTTAATTGCTGGCATAGATAAAATCATCAAAGCTCCTAACAAAGCCACGATCATTGCTAGATTATAACTAAGCTCGCTGCCTAACCCGTCTTGCCAAACTGCGCCAGCTAAATAGGCGCCTATAGCACCACCTAAACCGTAAACACCTCCAATATAAATAGCTTGGCCACGACTTTGCTGATTGCGCGAAAAGTGCTGATGGACAAACCCGATTGACGCGCTGTGATATAAACCAAAGCTAAAGGCGTGAATACATTGAGCAATAGCCAATAACCAAACATTGTCAGCAAAACTTCCGGTAAGGAACCAACGAAATGCCGTTAGTAACAAACTAATAGCGAGCAGTGTTTTTATACTAAAGTGGCGAAAGAAAAAGCTCGCATAAATAAAGATGATAATTTCAGCAAGAACCGAAATGGTAATGAAACCACCGACCGCAAAACCTGGATAATTCAGCTCGCGTAAATACAAAGCAAAAAAACCATAATAAGGGCCAAAACTCATTTGTAGCATCATGCCAGCAAAAAAGAAAAGTACAAAACCTCTACTAAAAAATTTATCAATTATCGGGCTGTGTTCCTGAAAATTCCTAGTAATTTTTCGTAACGGCTTCATTTTTAATGTAGAAATAAAAAGTGCACTTAAAACAAATAAACCTAAATAAGTAAATGCATTTTCCGAAAAGCGCTCAATTAAATCGCCAGCTAACACCGCCAAAACAATAAAACCAATACTTCCCCACAATCGAATCCGTGCATAAATTTTATTACTACGACGAATAGAGTTAAGTGTTAGTACTTCTAATTGAGGAAGAATAGCAGTCCAAAAAAGGCTAAAAATGGCCAAACAAAACGTAATAGGCCAGTAACCATCAAGCCAAAAAAGCAATGAAAAACTGAATAAGGCAAGCAGTGAACCTAGCCGTATAATAGTTAATTGTTGATCCGACTTATCCGCTGCAAAAGCCCACAAAGTAGGACCGATAATCTTTGTAGCGGTAATAATAGCCAGTATTTCGCCAATTTGAATTGAGCTAAATGCTTTAGCATCGAGAAAAACAGGCAAAAATGGGACGATGAGTCCCAGAATAGCGAAATACCAAAAGTAACCGGCCGATAACTTAGTAAAGTTTGTAGATGCCATTACTTTTGGTTTTCGATAGACACTAGGCTTATGCTTCTATATCAGGGGTGCAACTGATTACATCAGCATTTTGAGCACGATTACGTAAGAAATGATCCATCAAGGTTAACGCTAACATAGCTTCGGCAATAGGCACTGCACGGATCCCCACACATGGGTCATGGCGACCTTTGGTTATAAGGTCGGTTGCTTGCCCTGATAAATCAATTGTTTTACCACTAACGCCGATACTAGAAGTAGGTTTCATCGCGATATTTGCAACAATACTTTGACCAGAAGAAATGCCACCTAATATGCCACCACTATGATTACTTGAAAAACCATCAGGTGTTAACTCATCACGGTGCTCAGAGCCCTTTTGATTAACGACTTCAAAACCATCACCTACTTCCACACCTTTTACTGCGTTAATCCCCATTAATGCATGGGCAATATCAGCATCTAAACGATCAAAAATAGGCTCGCCTAAACCAACAGGAACATTAGTCGCTCTTACAGTAACTTTTGCGCCAATTGAGTCTTTTTGGCGAATGATGCCACGTAGCAGCTCATCAAGGTCGTCCAACTTACTTTCATCAGGAAAGAAAAATGGATTATTCTCAACGATGTTCCAATCTATGCTATTAGCACAAACATCACCAATTTGTGTGACACAGCCTTGAATTTCCATGCCAAACTTTTCTTTTAAGAATTTTTTCGCAACGGCGCCTGCAGCAACTCGCATTGCGGTTTCACGTGCCGAAGAACGGCCACCACCTCGGTAATCGCGAATGCCGTATTTTTGCCAATAGGTATAATCAGCATGACCTGGGCGAAAGCTCTGTGCGATGTCGCCATAATCTTTAGATCGCTGGTCAGTGTTTTCAATCAACAATCCAATAGGCGTGCCAGTCGTTTTTCCTTCGAATACACCTGACATGATTTTAACTTTATCAGGCTCTCGACGTGCAGTGGTATATCGAGAAGTGCCCGGTCGTCTACGATCAAGATCATCCTGCAGATCAGCTTCACAAAGTGGTAAACCAGGAGGGCAACCATCAATAATTGCGCCTAAGCCTAAACCATGGCTCTCACCAAATGAGGTTACGGTAAATAATTTTCCAAAGGTATTGCCTGACATGAATTCACTTCTCTCTACGATTAATACGAAAAAACTTATTTTTGTTCAAATGCCTGCGTAAAACTGCTGCTATGTTGTGTAAGCTGATCTTTGGTTAGCATGAATACACCATGCCCACCACGCTCAAACGTTAACCAAGTAAACGGAACCTCAGGATAAACCTGTTCAACATGAATTTGCGAGTTACCTACTTCACAAATTAAAACACCGTTATCATTCAGGTGGTTAACGGCTTGCGCAAGTATTTCACGAACAATATCTAAACCGTCAAAACCTGAGCCTAAGCCCATAACTGGTTCATGCAGATATTCTTGCGGTAATGCATCCACATCGTCTTGGTCGACATAGGGTGGATTCGTTACAATTAAATCATAACTTTGCCCTTCAATCCCAGAAAAAACATCAGATTGAATTGGAATAACTTGTTCTGTTAAACCATGATTTTCAATATTTATCTGTGCCACGTTCAATGCATCGACCGACAGGTCAAGTGCATCAACTTCGGCTTCAGGAAAGGTAACCGCACAAGCTATTGCAATACAGCCACTGCCTGTACATAAATCCAAAATTCGCTTCGGTGGGTTATCATTTGAAAACATAGGTGTAAAGTGTTGTTCAATGAGTTCTCCTATTGGTGAACGAGGCACTAAAACACGTTCATCAACATAAAAAGGTAAACCGGCAAACTGGGCATAATTTGTTAAATAAGCGGCTGGGAGCTGTTCTGTTATACGGCGATTAATTAATGCTATAACGGCTAATTTTTCACTCAATGTTAACCGACAATTAAATACTTGTTCATTTAATTCTATCGGTAAGTTCACAGCAAACATCACTAGGGTTATTGCTTCGTGCCACGCATTATTAGTACCGTGACCAAAAAAAAGCTCTGCTTGATTAAATTCACTCGTTGCAAAGCGCAAATAATCGCCAATAGTATGCAACTCATCTGTTAGTGCAGAATAATCAACTTCGTTCACTTTCACTCTCTAATTATTACTTTCGATATTTTATGCGACATATTATAACCTTTTGCTTGTTATTGCCCACAGATGTTTTTAAAATTTAACTAGTTTTGTGCAACTAGTTATAAATATGAAAAATAAAGACGCGGCAACTGATGATGAAAAAGACTTATTCATGCAAAGTATTGGGCAAGTAAAACCAATAGTGCAAGATAAAGTTAAGCCCGTTAAAAAGGCGGAGCAAAATAAGTCCTTAAAAGTCGCAAGAGCAAAAGCGAATAATAAAAATAAACAAGACGCTGAATTTTATTTTTCTGACCAATTCGAACCCAACTTAAATCAACTAGGGCCAATGAAGTATGTCAGAGAAGATGTTGATAGCTTTGAAGCTAAAAACTTAAGGCGTGGTCAGTACGCCCCTGATTTAATTTTAGATTTACATGGTTTAGACCAACAAGCAGCAAAACTTGAAATAGCAGCTTTACTTTATGCTTGTAAAAAGGAGCATGCTAAATGTGTGTGTATTGTGCACGGGTTAGGCTCAAGGGTACTAAAAAATAAAGTTCCACATTGGCTAGTTCAGCACCCTGATGTGATGGCGTTTCATCAAGCACCACTTGAATGGGGAGGCAATGGCGCTTTATTAGTATTGGTAGAGCTTAAAGACAGATTTGCTGAGTTAACTTAATATTTATTAAAACCTTGCTCTAACAAAAAATAATACCTGTCTCTTCTTGCGATAAAAAGAATTAATAAGGGGCACAATGAGCAACTAACTGCCCTTGCATTGTATTTACATCGTAGTCAACTTCAGCAACCGATGCTGTTTGAAATAACGGGGCATGTTGACCATTGGTAAATTCAGCGACTAAATAACTTACAAGTGGCATATGTGAAACGATAAGAATGTTTTGCTCTCTTTTACCATCTAGATCGGCGTAATGACCATAAATATAATCTTGTAAAGGCTGCGGCGTATCATTTGGAGTAATAAAATTCAGAGTGGTCAGTGAAGTCGGTGTGGCCAAAACACTTTTTATAATATTAGCGGTTTGTTGTGCTCGGATATAAGGGCTGACATAGATTGCATCAAAATTTAATTGGTCCTCTAACAAAACCCCTGCCATTTTTGCGACTTCAACCTTACCAAGTTCAGTTAATTCCCGGTGTTGATCAGAAATAGCCATAGGCTGCGCTTGACCATGTCGCATAATAAATATTCGCATAAACTTTCCAAATAACATCATTTTTTCAAAACGTTGGCATTTTAGCGCTTATTTACGTCTATAGTATAGATAATTAATAGATATTTTAAGAATACAATAGACTCTAGTTATTGCATCGGGTAGTTTAGCTAGATAATAATAAAATAATTTTATAAACAAACGCTTACCCTAATATAAGCACAATATTAGGGTTGTTGCAGTGTTTGCCGGAGCCTATGTTGAAACAAAGCCCAAATGACACTAAACACTATAAAACCTTAACCTTAAGCAATGGTTTGCGCGTTTTATTAGTCCATAATGAACACACGAATAAATCGGCTGCGGCATTAGCGGTAAACATCGGCCATTTTAGCGACCCTGAAGATCGCGAAGGTTTAGCTCACTTTCTTGAGCATATGCTATTTTTAGGCACAAAATCATACCCTGACGGTAGCGAATACCAAAAATATATCAGTCAACATGGCGGCAGTAATAATGCTTGGACAGCCACCGAGCATACCTGTTTCTTCTTTGATATACATAATTCCCATTTCGTAGAAGCCTTAGATCGCTTTAGCCAGTTTTTCATCAGTCCATTGTTGTCAAAAGAATTTGTCGAAAAGGAACGACAAAATGTCGATGCTGAATTTAAACTAAAACTTAAAGACGATATTCGACGCCTTTATGATGTACATAAAGAAACGATTAACCAAGCTCATCCGTTTTCGAAGTTCTCTGTGGGCTCAATTGATACCCTAGCCGATAGAAATAACAGTGACCTAACCACAGAAATCCGTGACTTTTTTCATTTGCATTACACGGCTAATGCTATGACATTAGTCCTAGAAGGGCCTCAATCAATAGATGAATTAACCATGCTAGCTCATGATAAATTTAGCGATATCAGGCCAACGGTTGAAGATAAAGCGATTATAAATGAAGCTTTATATTTAGCTGAACACCAACAAATAAAAATTAATATCAAACCCGTGAAAAACGACCGTCAACTTATCGTTAGTTTTGCGATGCCTAGCATTGACCCACTTTATCGTCATAAACCTGAATCGGTCCTTGCTTATTTATTAGGGCATGAAGGCCAAGGTAGTATTTTATCGTTTCTTAAAAAGCAACAATGGGCACTGGGATTAACTGCAGGATCCGGCGTTAATGGTTCTAATTTTAAAGACTTCAATTTAAGTATATCTTTAACCGAGCTTGGCGAATTACATATAAACGATATTATTCATGCCATTTTTTCTTATATAAACTTAATGAAGAGTGGCCCAATTAGTGAGTTTTATTATCAAGAAAAACAAGCGATTGCTAATTTGTCCTTCAACTATCAAGAGAAACTTAAGCCCCTCGACTCAGTGTGTCAGTTAGTCATTAATATGCAGCATTATACTGAAGATGATTATATTTATGGTGACTACATTATGGAGGGCATGTGCCAAGAAACTATTAGCCTGTTACTGAATTATTTATCGACAGATAATATGCGCATTATTCATATTAGCCAGAAAAATGAGTTTAAGCAGAATAGCTTTTGGTACCAAGTGCCTTATAGTATAGAAAAACTAACACCAAGCGATATTCAATTATGGCAAAAACAGGCCTCTTCATCAGTATTTTCTCTGCCCAAGCAAAACCCTTATATCGTGCATGAACCTAAAACTTACTCGTGCGAACAGCCGATATCACAACAAAAAAACATCCCTGAATTAATTGAAAATACTGATGGGTTAGCCATTTGGTTTAAGCAAGACAATACTTTTAAAGTACCTAAAGGTTATATATATTTGGGCATTGATGCGCCTATAACTATAAAGAGTAACAAGCACATTGCCATGACACGCTTATTCGTTGATCTATACAGCGATGCAGTTATTGAACAACATTATGACGCTGAATTAGCGGGGATTCATTATCACTTATTTTCCCATCAAGGTGGTATGACATTACAGCTTTCAGGTGTGAGCACTAAGCAAGGAACACTCTTTGAACAACTATTAACGAGTTTAAACACAGAGGTATTCGAACAAGAAAAATTTGAGTTATTTAAAAAACAGCTAATCAATCATTGGCATAATGCTCAAACGAGTAAGTCTATCTCGCAACTGTTTTCTGTACTTAGCTCAACGATGCAACCGAAAAATCCTACAAGTGATGAACTTTCTAGCGCTTTAATAAATGTATCCTATGATGAATTTACAAATTTCAGAAAACAAATATTTAATGAAATAACGATTGAAGCATTAGTACACGGCAATTGGCTAAGCGAAGATGCGAAAAGCTTTATTCAATTATTAAAATCGGCATTTAACCATAACTATGCAAGCAAAAATGCTGTTAAAATTCCTGTATTAGACATTAAAGGCCAAGGTGAAATTCATCTCCCTTTACAGTTGCCTGAACATGATCATGCTGCAGTAATGTATTACCCTATGATTGATAAAGATTTAGCGACAGTCGCTAGAGCAATGATCACCAGTCAAATATTATCGCCATTATTCTTCCAAGAAATGCGCACTGAAAAACAATTTGGCTATTTAGTTGGGGTCGGCTTTATTCCTATTAATAGCTACCCCGGCATTGCTTTTTACATTCAATCACCACACATTGACGCTGATACCTTAGTATCAGAAATAGAAATATTCATTAATCAAATACAAAATAAATTATCGCAACTTTCTAATGATAACTGGCTTAATATTCAGCAAGGCTTAGCAAGCCAGCTGCAAGAAAAAGACTCGAGTTTACGGATAAAAAGCCAACGATTCTGGGCTTCAATTTGCAATAAAGAAACAGCCTTTAATCAAAAACAGAAATTAATTGAAGTTATTCTATCGCTAACCTTTAGTGATATTCATGAGTTCATTAACGAGCAGCTGACCTCGAATAAGGCTACAGATAGAATTATTCTAGCTAGCTACCAAGATGATGAAAAAACAAATATAAATAAAACACTTCATACTAATGAAACGATTAAAGAAATATTAAAAAACTGTCAAAGAAAATACTAAACCTGCCGATATATAAATAGATTATTTTATAAGCCATTTGCTACAAATGTGTAAAAAAGTTGACTTAGCCCTATCCTTCATTTTAAATAGGGTTTAATGCAATAAAAATAACTAAAAAATATAACATTGCTTGCTTAATTTACTTAATATCAAATTGCATTGTCTGTATGTCATAGACAGACAAAGAGTTGGTATCACTAAAATCATGTAATTAAGCCTTATTTGAAGTTTTTATCAAGGTCGTATTAGTGCTTAATTATTTCCCTAAAATTCGTTTATATGCATGTAAACAACTTATCTCCTTTGTCGGTTTATTTCTGTTCATTCTCACATTAAGTTTTTCTGGTTTATCACTTGCAGAAGAAAACCTATCAACAGACGAATTAATCGCAAAAAATACCACTTTGTCAAACCAAGCAGCTTTGAAATTCAAACATCTCCTAACAGCCGATGGCTTAAGCGTAAATAACGTATTTGACATTACGCAGGACAGTGATGGTTTTATTTGGATAGCCACACCAGATGGCCTAAATAGATATGATGGAAAAAACTTCGTTCATTATAGAAAAAATCTTGCAGACCCTCACTCAATTGCAAATAACTTTATCCGAAAAACTTTTATCGATAACGATGGGGTTTTATGGGTAGGAACACATAATGGGTTAAGTAAATACAACATACAACTTGATAATTTTGAAAACTTTTACCACCAAAATAAAAATGATAAATCATTAATTGACAATGAAGTTTGGGATATATATCAAGATAACAGCAAAGACAAAAGCCTTTGGGTTTCTACTAAAAATGGCATTCATAAATTTAACCGAGAAAATAATGATTTTAAACGCATTAAAATTCATGGATTTGAAGGTAAGCTAACAGAAATAAAAACTATTTATCAAGATTTGAAAGGGAACTTTTGGTTTGGCAGTTATGATAACGGTATTTTTTTAGTTAATGAAAATCTAAATTATGCTGAAGCGTTACAAAAGAAAAACAATAAATGGCATATAACTATACCTGCCAATTCGTTGTTTGATATCAAGGAAATTCATGGTAATTATTGGCTAGCGACCGACAATGGCATATATGTCCTCGATGAAAATTACAATTTAATTGATAGATACCACACTACACACCCAACCAATAAAATTATTTCTGATACAGTCAGGAGTCTAGTGAAAGCTGATGACTCAACTGTTTGGGCTGGTACTATTAACGGATTAAACATCATAGAGTTAAACTCTAAAACTATAAGTCAATATCAAAATAATCAAGAATCAAGTAGCTTATCCCTAAACAATATTCAGACGATAATCAAAGATATAACAGGGAACTTATGGCTGGGTACGTATGGAGGAGGAATAAATAGATTTTTTTATGATACTCTTCACTTTAAACATTATTCAAATGGAGTAATGGACGGCTACATTGATAGATTAGCAGAAACAACAGATGGGAAAATTTGGTTTAATGACGTAGATTCCGGTATCAATTATATGAGCAGTACAACCTCAGGTAATTATATAAAGGCTACTGAAGGCAAAGATATTTACCACATTGAAGCTGACAATAAGAATAACTTGTGGATAAATACTTCCATAACAAATGAATTATTTATATATGACGTAACCTCGAAAGAAACAGTAAAAGTTAAAGACTGGGAACACAAGTCACTTTATTCTAAAAGTTATCCTTTCCAGATTTTTAATAATAAAGTTTGGTTTATAGATATTAATGACAAGCTAACTTCCTACTTAATATCTACAAATGAATTTCATCGATACGAAACTAAAGAGAATAAACGATTAACAACATTTGATATAGATATTAAAAACAATACTATATGGGCAACATCAAAAGACAATCAATTAGTATCTTTCGACTTATCAAACATTTCACAAAATGAAAAGAAATTTAATTACCACAAACTTAGTGGAGTTAAATATTTAACTACGATTGAAGTCACTTCCATAAAAGTCTCTGATTCATGGGTTTGGCTTACATCTAAGCAAGGCATTTTGCTCTATAATAAAGAGACACAGACAACAACTCATTTCACTGTTCAGAATAATCAATTATTAAATAATTCAATTGAATCAGTTCTGTTAGATAATAAAGAACATGCTTGGTTTTCAACAAATGGTACTATTTCTTTAATTAACCCTTTTACAGAACAAGTTAAAAACTTTAGCAAAGAGCAACATCTTTCAGATGTTGAGTTTATAGAACAATCTTTTTTAAAAACAATTAACAACGAGTTTTACTTTGGCGGCAGTAATGGCGTCCATCAGTTTTACCCAAATAAAATTCGTCAGATAGTACAAATACTACCTCCTCCAAAATTAACGAATTTACTGATCGCCAATAAAAAAATTAAAGTAAGAGAACAAGAGAGCAGTAAAGAAAGCAAAACAACAAATGCTCATTTCGAATTAAATAAACAGCTAAGTCAGTTAACTAATTTAACTTTAAAACATGAACAATCTCCCTTTACTATTGAGTTTATTTCGCCAAATGCAAAATACCCAGATCAAATAGGCTACCGGTATCGTTTATTAAACTTAGAAGCGGATTGGATCGACGCAGGTAAAAATAACTATCGAGCTACTTATACCAACCTTAGTGATGGGGACTATATATTTGAAATCGAAGCCTATGATTTATTAGGCACCGTTTCTAACAGTAAAAGTACGCTAAATATTCATGTATTAGCTCCTTGGTGGTTATCGAAAAGCGCCATTATCGTTTATACCCTACTTTTCTTTTTGATCATTGCTTATGTAATTCAACAAATGCGTCATAAACGTTTATACCACTTACAAATTCAAAAAAGTGAAGAACGATTGAAACTTTCTCTGTGGGGAAGTGGCGATGAAATGTGGGATTGGAATATTGTAACGGGAAAAATATACCGTTCTAACATATGGGGAATTTTAGAGTTTCCACAAGATGGTAAACGTAATGTAGGTTCAGACAAAACCAATATCCATGAACATGATATAAGCCGTGTTCGTGATACCATTAATGATCACTTCGATAATAAAGCAGAGCATTTTGAAGCTACTTATCGTGTTAAAAATAAAGATGACAAGTGGATCTGGGTACTAGATCGTGGAAAAATAGTTGAACGCGATGAAAAGGGTAAACCTACCCGAATGACAGGTACACTAAAAGATATAAGTCGTATAAAAAAAGCCGATGAACGTTTAAAATTATTCGCAAAATGTATTGAAAACATTTCTGATGCAGTGATCATCTACGATCGTAAGTTTAATATTGTTGATGTGAATAAATCTTTCCAACGAATTACCCAAAAATCTAAAAAGCAGATGATCGGAAATAACTTAACTTTCACTCAATATCCTGAAGTTTTTACTCAAGATGTTAAAAAACATCTTATTACTAAAGGTAGTTGGCATGGTGAAATTGAAAGCGCTCGTGAAAATGGTGAAATATACTTAACCGATTTAAATATTGATATTATTCGTGATGAAAATCAAAGTATTTCACATTTCGTCGGGGTATTTTCAGATATAACCAAGCGGAAAGAAACAGAGGCAGAGCTTCGAAAATTAGCAAATAGTGATACGTTAACGGGCTTGCCCAACCGTTCTTACTTTCAGGCAAACCAAACATTATTAGTTAATAAAAAAGTCCCTCATGCTTTGCTTGTTTTTGACTTGGATAACTTTAAAAAGATCAATGACTCCATGGGTCACGAAGTCGGTGACGTTTTATTATGTCAAGTCGCAAAACGTATGCGTGCTGTGGGCCGTAAACAAGACACTGTTTATCGATTAGGTGGCGATGAATTTAGTATTATCATTGAAAATACCAATGATATTCACACAATAACCAGCATAGCTACGGAAGTATTAACTACTATAGCCCAGCCATTAAGGTTAAAAAATCAAGAAGTAGTTTTATTCAGCAGTTTAGGTATTGTTCTTTACCCTGAAGATGGCGCAACACCACAAGAATTACTAAAAAATGCTGATACAGCGATGTATCACGCCAAACATAATGGCGGCAATAAGTATCAGTTTTTCAGCGACTCTATGAATAAAGCCGCCGTAAAACGACTACAAATTGAGAGTTTAATTCGTTATGGTTTAAAAGAAGACTCATTCTCTGTTTTCTATCAACCTAAAATTGAAATTGCCACGGGTAAGGTGGCTGGCATGGAAGCATTAGTTCGTTTTGAAACGCCATCAAATGGCATTATCAGCCCGATTACCTTTATTCCTGTCTCTGAAGAAACGGGGCAGATAATTGATATTGGTGAAATTGTTTTAAGAAAGTCATGTTTTGCCACTAAAAAGTGGGTTGATGCGGGACTGTTTAACGGTCGTATTGCTGTTAACTTATCAGCAGTGCAGTTTACTCAGCCAAACTTAGTTGGCATGATTGCTGACATATTGAAAGAAAGCCAGTTACCAGCGAAATATCTTGAGTTAGAAATAACTGAAGGTACCGTTATGGACTCACCTCAAAAAGCAATTGATATTATGCTACAAATTCGTGCTATGGGTATTCATTTATCGCTAGATGATTTTGGTACTGGTTATTCATCACTTGCTTATTTGAAAAAATTCCCTCTAAACACATTAAAAATAGATAAAGCTTTCGTTGATGATATAGAAGAGTCTGAACAAGGGCGTAATATGGTTGCTACGATAGTGACTATCGCACATAACT
>Ga0105354_1000955_pt1 | contig 17894 bp, 14 predicted proteins | sample GOMGulsemesocosm_FD_83658 | JGI IMG/M metagenome (GOLD analysis project Ga0105354, IMG submission 83658) | Methane-oxidizing microbial communities from mesocosms in the Gulf of Mexico - GOM9B Gulf of Mexico | ecosystem: Environmental > Aquatic > Marine > Cold seeps | place: USA: Gulf of America...
GTTTGGTTCACCTCCTGGTTTAATTCGACCTCAAAAGGCAATCGTAAATCCCATTGGGCAAGCGGTTTTTCAGGCATTTCAAGCACGTCATCAAAGATCTTTTCTAAGCGTTGTGCCACTTGTTGAGCAATCCCTTGAGTATCTCGATATTCAATCAATATATGCAATTCATCACTGGGTAATACAAGGAGTGTTAACGGGTAATGGGTATAACCGCGATTATCTATCTCGGTGAGTTTGGCTCCTTGGTAGTCCTTGGCATACCAATCACTGTTATCGGGATAGTTCTCAACCACCAGCAAGGTATCGAATAAGGTATCGGCTCCAGCTAATCGTTGAATGTCAGCTAACCCTAAAACATCATTTTCCAGCAGTTGAATTTGCTGTTCTTGTAAATCACTCAACTGGGACAATAAACTGCTGTCAGGCTTTAGCGTTACTCGCACCGGAATCGTATTACTAAACAGACCTATGTGTTTTTCGATACCTTCAATAGCCCCAAACCGTCCCGAGACAGGTGTACCAAATATCACGTCTTCACGTCCTGTTAGGCAAGCTAATATGCTTGCCCAAATTCCTTGCATCAGGGTATTTAAGGTTAACCCTTGTTCGCGTAACAAGGCATTAAGTTGCTGCGTTTTCGCTTGTCCCAGTGTGAGAGAAATTTCTTGAACCTGATCCTGAGTTGGCACCTCTTCAAAGGCAATACTAGGTATGCAGCCATCTAATACCTGTTGCCATAGTTGCTCCGCTTGGACCTTATCTCGCTGGTTTAATTGTGCGACCACATTTGAGTAAGGCACAGAGATAGGCTCAAGTTCATCCAGCAAACCCGCATAAGTCGTTAAGAAGTCACTTAACAAGATAGGTGTTGACCAACCATCGACCACCAAATGGTGAGCCGAAATAAAGAGGCTATAACGCTTATCATCATGCTCGATTAAGGTCGCTTTAATAAGGGCGTCCTTGTTGTTTGTTAGATCATACTCATAAGCTAATTCTTCTTGTTCAAATGCCGCTAAAGCACTCACTTGATCCAGCTGATTGAGTTTGCGCCAGTCCTGTTTAGCCAGTGGCCATTCACTCACACCCCTTGGCATTATTTGAATAACACGTCCCAGTAGATGGCTATCAAATTTAGCCAAAAGCTGAGGATGACGTTTGATCACTTGATTAAGTGCCGTTTGAATATCGGCCAGAGCCACCCTGCCTTCAATACTCAGGCGAGTCGTTGAGTTATAGTGACTGCCAGTGCCGCCTAATTGTGATTGGTAAAATAAACCTTGCTGCAAAGGGAGCGCAGGGAGAATATCCATCACAGGACCATAATCACGCTCAATCGCTTCAAGCTGTTGATTATTTAAGCCTTTTTCAGTTAAATCAGCAGCAACCCGGGTTTCAATTTGGACATTACCCTTTACAGACCAGGCGATAATACGTGCTAATCGCATTTCTACTGCTCGGCTTAAAGCATGAATCTCAGCCTCATCCAGCTTCGTTTTATTCCAGCTCCAATGAATGACAAACTGAGGTTGTATACCTGAGTCATCAACAAATACATTTACTTCAAATTCATGCAACAAAGCTTGCTTAGCATCTAAGCAGACAGCAAAACTATCGGCGAAAACCCCTTCTTTTTGTTGTGCTTTCCAGTGCCCTTTTTCTGTCTCAAAGCGGCCGAGATAGTTGAATAACAGCTGACTTGCATTGGCTTTTTCTAGACGAGCGAACTCCTCCTGATATTGCTCATCCAGATAACGCAAACTGGAGAAACCCAAGCCCTTATCTTTGACTGCACGACAGGCCTGTTTCACGCTTTTTAATAAGGATGGAACCTGAGAGTCTTCATCAATTACCTCATCTAAAGTAATCAGTACAGGGTATTCAGTGGTGAACCAACCTAGGGTTTGGCTGATATTTATGTCATCTGAAATTTCTTCACGTCCATGACTTTCAAGGCTGACTTTTAGCTGAGTTTGTTGTGCTAATGACATCAAACTCGCGCTCACGGCCGCCAGCAAAGCTTCATCAATACGGACATCCGTTAACGCCGTGAAGTCATGTAATAAGCTTTGTGAAACCTGAGTTGATAACACAGTCCTAAGCTGTCCTAGCGGTACCCTATCATCTTGTAATTCTGCTTTTGTTTCGAACAAGGCAGGACTGGGCTTGGCGAGAATATCACGCCAGAAGTTTGCCTCGATTTGCCTATCATTAACCTGACGATAAAGGGCCTGCGACCAAGTATTTATGCCCGTTTCTTCTAATACTTGAGCCTCTTCTTGATTCAACACATGGGCTTTAAGTTGAGGTAACAAGATGCGCCAAGAGACCCCATCCACTAGGACATGGTGAGCTAAGACCATCAAGGTTTGCTGGCCTTGTTTGTCCACCAAGATGATCAGTTTAAATAGCTGATTATTGGCAAGATTTAAGGTCTGGCTTTCGACTTTAAAGATATTATCAAGGTCCGCGCTTGCTAGTGAATTAAGGGGTTGATAAGTAACCGCTTCATCAAGTTTTGTTAGCATGTCCGCCATAGTCAAAATATGATATTCACCCGCTTGATAAGCTAAACGCATCACTGCATGCTGCTTTACCAGCCCAGCAAGCCCTGCTTTTATTTGCTGGATTTCAAGGTGAGATTCGATCGACAACAAGACACCTTGTACATAACTGGTTTTGTCATCGAAAGTTTGTGTGAACCACTGCCACATGGGCAGAGCTTGAATAAGCCCTTCTTGAGGTAATATTTGCCTATCATCAAGGGACGTCATTACACTTGCCATCTTGTCTAAGCTGCGTGCCGCAAAAATATCTCTGGGCCTTAACTGATAACCCTGCTTGCGCAATAAGGTTCCAAGACCCATGGCCGAAATGCTATCCCCCCCTAGGTTAAAGAAATCATTTTCAATAGCCACATGTTCCAAATTAAGCTGATCAGCAACCGCCTGACATAAAATAGCTTCTGCTTTATTTTGAGGTAAACGACTGACATTGTTATTGCTAACACTAATATCCGGTAGGGCGTGTTTGTCTATTTTACCGTTAATATTTAATGGCCAAGCATCCAATATTTTTAACGCAGAAGGCTGCATATAATCCGGTAGAGTTTGAGCGATTTGGGCCTGTAATTGGACCTCATCAAGCTCATTTTTGAGCGGTTTTTCTAACGTGCAGTAAGCCAGTAATCGATGTGACTGGCCCTGTTTTTTGGCCAGCACCAGACTGGTTTCCACCCCTTCAATGTGACTAATCGCGGCTTCAACTTCCCCTAACTCAATACGAAAGCCTCGCACTTTCACCTGATCATCACTACGACCCACAAATTCCATTTGACCCGAGTCACGCCAACGTACCCTATCACCAGTACGGTACATAAGCTCACCTTGAACAAACGGATTGGCAACAAAACGTTCGGCTGTCATTGCCGCTTGGTTTAGGTAGCCTTTCGCCATACCTGCGCCATGTAAATATAATTCGCCTAGCACTCCAATGGCACAGGTTTTTAAATTCTGATTTAGCACATAGGCATGGGTATTCAGCAGGGGTTTACCAATAACAGGAATAACATCATCTTTTATCGAGGCGCTGATGGCATCGACTGTAAATTCGGTTGGCCCATAGAAGTTTTGCACTAATAAATCTGGATAAGCCGCCAGTCTCGCCCAAAGTTTCGCGGGGACGGCCTCGCTGCCTATCATAATAAGGCTGGGTTGGTGCAGGCCTTCCATCAACCCCTTATCCAACATCTGGTTTAATAAAGAAGGCGGCAAGTCTAAAGCATGTATTTTGTCACGCTGAACCAAATCCACCAAAACCTGAGCATCTCGGCGCTCTTCTTCATCATAAAGAAATAAAGTTTGACCCGATAACATCCATAAAATCTGTTCAAACGAGGCATCAAAAGCGAAAGAGGTCACATGGGCGGCATTAAGCGCCACAACTTCAATTCCTGTATTGTCAGATTTAGCGAGTTTATCGAGTGTCTGAGCAAAGATACTTTGTTGATGATTACGCATCAGGTTAAGCAAAGCGCCTTGGTTATTCATGACACCTTTGGGTTTGCCCGTAGACCCTGAAGTAAAGAGAATATAAGCCAAATCCGATGACTCTAAATGTGGCAGTTCTGCTCGAGTAACCTTTGTTTTTATCAGCTCCAATTGTGTCAAGCTAAGGCAGTTATTAGCACCAGATGCGACCAGGCTAGACACTTCTTCAACCAGAACAAGTTTAGGTTTGGCTTGCTCTAAAATGCTATTAATACGTGCTGTGGGATACCCCAAATCTATGGGCAAATAAATAGCACCGACTCTAAATATTGCCAACATAGCAATAATCGTTTGTGGGCCTCTGGTTAAAGCAACCCCCACCACATCACCTTTTTTGATAGCCATTTGTTTGAGCTTTAGCGCTCTTTTATCAACTGCGTTTGATAGCTGTGCAAAGTCCCAAGCTTGGTTCTTATAAAGCAATGCGGCTTTATTAGGCGAGTGTTTTGCAAAATGGCTCAGGCTATCAAGTACCGAATTGTTTGTTTCTGGATACGTTAAAGATGGCCCTGTCACCCAAGTTCGAATGAGATTATTTTCGCTGCTTGGCAAATGAGAGAGCGCGGCCAATGTAATATCAGGATTTTGTTGAATTTGCTCAATCATATGGCTAAAACGGGCAAGATGCAGCTTAAGTGATAGCTCACTATAACGCCCTGCATTAGCTGATATTTCAAGCGTTAAGCCCCCCTCTCTTACGCTGGGTGAAAACTCTATATCATCAATTGGCCCTGCAGATAACAGATGATTAACCAGCTCCACACCGTCAATACTCGGCGCTTTTATAAAGGGTTTGTAGTTTAAAATAGGGCCAAATAATGGCTGGCCTACACTGACTAGATCTCTCTGTATCTGCTGTGCTTCATACCTTTGTCGAGGGCGAATTTGGCGCAACGCCTTGTTCATAGCTCGCGTCACTTGCATCAAGGTCATATCAGCATCGAGAGCTAGCTTAAGTGGTAAAACATTAACCACAGGGCCAGTTGCATTCAATGCCACACTGCCAAGTCGTCGCATAAAGGGAAAACCAAGACAAATATCCTGCTTACCAGAAACGAGATACAAATAAGCAAAAACACTTGCCATAGCGACTTCGGCATCCATCAGCTTCGCCATGCTCTTGCCAAAAGAAGGGGTTTTGAAAAAGGACGAACTAATGCACTTTTCTAATCTAATGACACCAGCTTGTGTACTTTCTCCTGCGCCAGTTATTAGGGCAACAAGCTCGGGTAAAACATCCGTATATTCAGACCAAAATACCTTATCCTCTTGATATGAAGATGAGCTTTTATATGCTTGATATTCTTCGATAACATCAATAAAAGAGGTAAAATCAGGGGTGATAGCCTTCATGTTAGTCGCATTATATAGATCAATTATGGCATCACTGATGGTACTAAAACTGTAACCATCTAGATCAATATGATGGTACCTCTGATACCAAAGCCAATGAGGTTTAGCAGCATCCCCTATTTGAATAAGGCAATGGCGATACCTTGGACGGCCCCCCGTTAAGCTTATCTTCTGTTTTAGATCTTCTTGCATCCAATGCAATGCTGACACCAAAGGCTCAGTGGCTTGACTCAAATCTAAATACTCAAGCACACCCTGCAAACTAGGCTGAGGCTTGAATTCTTGTACGACACCTTCATCTGTTTCCTGGTACACACTATGTAAAGTATCGACCTTAGACAGCACTTCATCTATGGATAAAGACAAACCTTCACTATCAAAATATCCACTCGCAGAGTCGATGGAAATTTCTATGTAATGGGCCACATTGAATTCACTTTGCGTTTGGCTTAACTGCTCAGCAAACCAAATACCTGCCTGTGTAGGGATAAGTGAATGAGTTGTAAATTTATGAGTGTGCATGCGCGTCTGCATGGAATGTCCTTAAAATCTTAAAACCGAAAAAGCATGATAGTTGTGCTAAAACCTAATTTATCGACGAATATCCAACCAATTCGTTTCTATAAACGCCAAACAAGCCGCTTTATCTTCAGGCCCGAATTGATTCTCCCAACCTAGAGGAACTGGGCTAAAATCGGGCCAGATGCTGTATTGCTGATTGGCATTTTTAAGTACATAAAACTGATTTTTTTCATCATCAAAAGGATTGATATAAGTTTGCGACATAGTAAATTCCCTTTATAAAATAGGTTTTATTATTAATCGGTAAGGTAAAAATCAGGTCAGTAAGTGCGATAAACCGTCGATCAGGCCGCCACGCCAACACAAGCGTTCGTGCCCACCCTCATACATGCGAAAAGCCAATCTGTGCTCTTGCTTTTCAAGTTGACGATAAAGGTCTTTGCTAAGGTCAATCATGATGTCTTCCTGACTGCCGACTTCCATAAAAATATTAAGCGGCGTATGTTCACCTAGGCCGTCTGCAACCCGACGACTTAACTCTCCTAATGGCTGATTAAGGTCAGAACTTTGGTTTTGTGCTCCCGCTTTTAAAGCCGTATTGTCCGGCCACCAAAAAGAGCCTGATTGAGACAAGATAGAGGCGAAATTGTGAGGCCAATTGAGCCCTGCATACATGGCAGCTAACCCCCCTAAACTTTGACCTGTCACTACCCTCTGCTCTGGGTCTTTTGAAACCGAGTATTGTTTTTCGACTTGAGGTAAAAGGTTGTTTTGCAGTGCCAACCAAAATTCAGGGTTACAGCCCATGTCATCAAACCGATATTGTCCGTTAATTTCGTCAATAAAAAGGTAAACGGCAGGGGGAATCTGTGCCTTGAGTGTGGCACTTTCTAGGGCACTAAAAATAGGTAAACTGTGAGTCCAAAAGCTACCATCAAGGATAATAACCAGAGGCACTTTTTTATCCGAATGGGCACTGGCAGTAGAAAAAGCCCAAGCATCTCGCTGCAAATTACTAGCTGGAATTTTCCAACTAAAATCAGTTAATTTTACCGATCTAGTTTGCCCTTGTGCTGCATCAAATTCAGCCCAACTGGCTTGGCTTAAGGCTTTATCTAAATGAAGAGGTGAGCGCGTTAGCCCCCATAAACAGCCTCCTAGGTTATATTTATTAAGTGGGTCCTTACGGGCTAAAGGCCTAATATTCAGAAACCAATTTCTATTTAATTGACGCCTCTGTGCAAGGTCGCCTTGAAAATCGGGTTGCACTAAATCTAAAGACACAGGAAAAAAGGAATATCCACCGCGCCATTGGGCACTAATTTGGCAATGAAAAAAACAGACATCCGATTTGTCATAGCGCGTTAATCTCGCCATATCAAAACTGTGATGATCTGTTATCCCATTGATATCAATGTAAATTTCGTCAATATCTGTATTTAACCCTAAGCTTTGGGCAGCATATTGCCAAATAAAAATAACATCTTGTTTGACTGCATCTCGATTCAATATCAAGGGCGCACCTTTAAACTGTAACGCCTGCCACCAAAGGGCAGACCCAATATCTACCCTCTTTCCTGCAACACTTAATAGTGCCTCTTTAATGTCAGAAAACTCCGCTTGTCCTTGCTTGAGCACTTGCACTAACAACCTTCCCACTTTTCATAATTGTTTAAGAAATGACTCAAAAGGAGACATATACTCTACATTTGAGAATGATAACGATTATCATTACATCATACAATATAAAAGGTAAGACAAATTAAAAGTCTCACTTTTTTCAACGGGAGGCTTAATATCGTCAAGGCGCTATACGCTTGTTTAGCAGCAGAAAAAAGGAAGGACTAAGAAAGGAGCGCCAAGGTTAACCAGCTAACAATAGGCGGTTTTGATACAGAAACATCGTCATGGGGAGCTGTGAGAGCTTGATAGTGAACCTTAAGAATACGGCCCTTGTACCAGGTTGGCGATAAAGGATAGCTGAGTCGAAAATGCAAAAGCGACGCCTCTTGATCGAGGTAAATAAGCTCGTTGCTATCAAATTCTAAATAAACACCAAGCGTCGGAAATAGCGCCTTAAACAAGGCCTCTTTGGCGGAAAATATCAGAGTAACAAAGTCTTCAAAACACATTTGAGATAAGCCATTAAATTGGGAAACCTCCCTCTTTGACATTATCTGGTCACACAAACTCAAGGCCAAATCAGGTTTCATTTGTTCTTCAATATCGACCCCTAAACCCAGATAAGAGCTGGCTGAATGGGAAACGATCGTTATGGCAAACTGATTCGAATGAGAGATGGAACCGATTATACCGTGTGGCCATAATGGCTCTCTGTTTTTACCTGTACCCACAATCATGTCAGAGCCAGTAAAACCTTGCGCTTGAGACAGCTTTTGCAAACAAACCCGAGCACAATATCGTCCTGCTAAATACTCACACTGGCGCTTTAATACCGCCCCTTCTACCGCTTCAGGTAGCACCATACCTTGAACCAACAAAGCATCACGAAAGCCGTGAGACACCTCTAGAAGCATTAAATGAGCATTTACATCAGCAGGCAGGAACTGAGTTAACAGAGCGTCAAAATTGGGAGGCTTAAACCTTGAAAGAGACAAATATAAAATCCATTTGTAAATTAAATCTAGAGTGATAATGATTATCAATAGATATTATCTTGTTTAAAAAGTGTGATCAATACTTTGTAAACCAAGTCCTTTTTGCACCTGATAGGGCTTTCTATTAAAATCGATAACTTATTGTTTTAATTATTTTTAAATAAGAGTCTAAGGATGGAGTTTGAAAAACATGCATTTGGTATTGGCGTCATTACTGGCCTACTTTTATCCTGCCTTGATATCCAGTTATCCCATTACCTGCAAAGCCTCTTGTGGCCGGAGTGTCTAGAAATGATTGAAGCAGATTTTCTCGCCTTAGTAAAAGCTGTTGAGGTATTAGCTGAACCGAATTGGGCAGAATGGATAAGCGCTATAGCTGTTGTTGTCGCAGCAGTCCTTGCTCTTTGGCAATTTAAAAGAAATAGTGACCTTGATTTCAACCGAGAAGCGATCAAGAGCTTAAATACTTTTTATCATGATGCATTTTGCTTTATTTACGATCATGATTTGGAGAAGCCTATTAACAAACAAGAAAATTGGAGCTTGGCTTCTGATTCTATCAAACTGGCTGATAAGCATTACCAAAATTTAAAAAAGAACTCTTTGAAAAAAAGTGCAAAGCTTGAAAAAGAGAGATGGCAAAAAAAGCTTCTTGTGCATATTGAAAAAGGAGATTCTAAAAAGAGCTCTCTACGTATGCAATTTTTTACTGGCTTAAGTGAGTGGCAAAGTAATAATGATTCAATGAAAAAGCTCATAGACAATAAAAAAGTTTATATTGGCTCAGGCTTTAGTGAATTCGATGATTTTGGAAATACTGACAAAGGTAGCGGTATCAGCAATATTGCAATCGAAGATATTATTACCATCTATAGCTTTATGCTTGGCTACGAATCAATAACTATTGAAGAACTTAAAAAGGTTTGGATAGCTCAAGAAGAGAAGCATAAGGACATCTGGCCCAAAAATAGCTGCAGAGGCTTTCATCGATTTTTTATAGACTATGTAGAAGCTAAAAAAAACTGAATAGCCTAACCCAACTCCTCAATCGCCACACTCAGCTGGAAACCGCATGCTTTGGCATACTTCTGTAGGGTCTGCCAGCTTGGGTTGGCATTGCCTCTTTCTAGGCGGCTGATATTGCTCTTTTGTGTGCCCATCTTTTCGGCTATCTGAGCTTGGGTTAAACCCGATTTAGAACGCATTGTCATCAAGGTATCAGTGAGCTCAAATTCAGCTTCTAGGGCGTGATACTCTTCTTTCACAACTTCATTCTGTAAGGCTTTCTTTTTGAGTGCGTTAAGTTGTGTCATAGGTTTCATTGCTGCACCTCCTGCATACGTTTGCGTGCAATTTTTAGATCTTTTTTGGGTGTCTTCTGACTTTTCTTCACCATGGTGTGTAACACAATAATGTGTTGTCCTTTTTGATAGCAAAAGAAGGCTCGCCCTATACCTTCCATCGCTTTAGCTCTTAATTCAAATAGGCCTTCACCCATTGGCTCAGTATGAGGCGACCCAAGGTTGGCCCCATGCGCTTCCATTAACTCAAGAAGATGAATAACCCGCGCCTGTATTTTAGGTGGCATAGCAAGAATCTGATCTTCAACGCCTTCATATAGTTCCACTTGCCAACTCATAACAATTCCTTTTGTCATAGTTATCATAAAAGATAACTGGTGATATAAGGTTTGTCGAGAAATGAGGAGAAAAAATTTCTTTAACCTTCTTACAATACCAATATAGTCAAAACCTAATGCTCAATTAGTTTTAATCAATTTTTCCTAACGAGTCGAATTCCCTATTATGCATACATGGCTTAGGCACTGCCAAGCAACTGACTTATAAACAAAGTTCACGCTCTGTTTTACCCTATTTAAGAGGAATTGATTATGTCTCGTTATACTATTTTTGGTCATGATAACTGTGGTTTTTGTCGTCGCGCTAAACAGCTTTTAGACGAGCAAGGTTTGGCATACCGTTATGTGAATATTCATGATGAAGGCATTACCCAAGACGCGCTTTCCGCCTTGGTTGGTAAGGATGTACGCACTGTGCCACAGATTTTTAAAGGCAAAGAATACCTGGGTGGATTTGATGATTTGAATGCGATATTAACGTCTTTCCCTTCTGCGACACATGCCGCTTAAGCTTTCATTAAAAGACAGAATGAATACATTAAAGAATAAGACTAAGCCCCTATCGCTTCCCCTAACGATAAGGGCTTTGTCTTAAAGCTTTAACAACTCACGATTAGATAACGATTAGATTACTATTTTTCTAATAACTTGCGGGCCAATTCGGCAAAACCATGGCCACCCGGTTTTTGAGTGATCCAGTTTGGACGATGTGTCATATTGTTAAGATGCTGGCCTATATTGGCGACACCAATACTCAGCGGAAACTTAGCAAACATGCTTTCGTCATTTGGCGCATCACCCACATAGATGACCTGCTCTAATATTTGCGCTGGGGACAGTCCATAGTGTTGGCTTAACACTCTTTCTGCCATGGCAAATTTATCGTATTCACCATACCAAATATTGATATGGATAGAGCTGGCTTTGGCTTGAATACCCAGACTATGTAGCTTTTCTAACATGGCATCCCTTAACTCAGGCAAAGGCGGATTCTGATCTTGAGCATAATCCACTGCCACATCGGTTAAACGATAAAACTGGTCTTGGGCAAGTTTCAAAGGTGCGAATTCAGGCAATATAGCTTGAACTTCTTGTAACAGTTCTAGCTTTTTGACCTGCATCTCATTAGCTGAGCTCCAGTAGTGATAATCCAACTTACCGCTGGCTTGTTTCTGTAAAAAACACGCGCCACCCTCGGTAATGACACCGGATACGGGCCAAAGACGAGCGATTAAATCAGACCAACCTGCGCACCCTCCTGTGACAGGAATAACCACATAACCCGCTGCGATTAAATCACTTAAGGCTTGATAGGTTTCGACAGGCAAATTCGATTCCCAGGTCAGGGTATCGTCGACATCTGTCAGTATGTATTTAATCGGCTCTAATTGAGCCCGGCTTAATTGCTGCAAATCTGCGATTTTTGAATCTGACATGGTTAATTTAATCTATAAGGTTTAATTGAACATTATGCTGCCCTAACAGCTCGGCTTGTTGAGCCGTCACTGAATCGGTAACAAATTGATTTATATGGCTAAAAGGCTTCACTCTTGCCATAGCCTTACGGCCCCACTTGTACTGGTCACAGACAAGTACCGCACTACGGCTTTGCTCTATGATGACGCGACTGATTGCCGCTTCTTCTGGGTCAAAATCGAGTATTCCCATATTCTCATCCAGACCACCACACCCTATGATGCCAAAATCAAAGTAGAACTGACGTAAAAACTCAACCGTCTCAACCCCCACCAAGTCTCGATGGGAATGCCTCATTCTGCCACCCGCCACTCTGACTTGAATACTTGGGAAAGCACACAAAATACCGGCAACCGTCAGGTTATTGGTAAATACCTGAAGGTCCTTATGATTGCCTAAGGCTTTTGCCACATATTCAACCGTGGTGCCCACACCTAACACCAATGAAGCACCATCGGGAATTTGAACGACGAGCGCCTCTGCGATTCTCTGCTTGGCACCACCGTTTAAATATTGGCGATTATCGAACGGCAAATTTTCTGCCGTCGACATAAGGGCAATGCCACCATGTTGACGACGAATTAAGTGTAATTCGGCCAGATGATTAACATCTTTACGTATGGTTTGAGAGGAAACGTCAAAACGTTCCACTAGGGTTTCAATGGATAAATAATCAACCTGTTGCACCCAGTTCAATATTTGATTTTGACGTTCGCTCAAGCTCATCATTGAATACTACTCTTACCGTAATTTTGGGTTTGGCATTCTCTCAAATGCATTATTTTAAACCTGCATCAAAGAAAATTCTGGGATCATCGGTAATCACTGCGTCCATACCCCAAGCCCAGTGCTCAGTCACAAGATCAAGCTCATTCACCGTATAACAGAAGAGGTAATAACCCGCCTCTTTTATCGCTAGAGCTGTCTCTTTGTCTAATAAGGAATAGTCGCAATTGAGGCTGAAAGCTTGGATATTTGCCAGTGTTTCAGACCAGTTAGCCGGAATACCTTCATAAAGTTGACCTAAACGCAGATCACTATCAAGGCTACGAACTCGGGCCAATACCGCCTCATTAAAGCTTGAAATGCATAACTTAGATTTATCTTTCCAATGCTCTGCCAGTGTCGCCATAACAGCAGGCACTATGGCATCGATATCATCCTGCTCATACTTAATCTCAAGGTTTAACGACAAACCTAGGTTTTGAATATGAGTGAGGGCTTCCACTAAGGTCAGAATGCTTTCGTTGACAAATGCCGGTGAATACCAGCTTCCTGAGTCAAAAGATTTAAGTTCCTTTAGGGTTTTTTCTTTTACTAAACCTGTGCCATTACTACAACGATCTAGGGTGGCATCATGGAAGATAACCAAACCATCAGCGGCTAATGTGACATCAATTTCGACCCATTGGGTACCCACACTAGCTGCCGCCGTTATCGCTGCTAAGGTATTTTCAGGTGCCATTTTCGCAGCGCCTCGGTGTCCCATCACTTTTGTTTCAAATGTCATTTTTATTTTCCTAAATCTGTCATCAGACCGAACAAGGTTAGGCCTTTTTACGAAAGTCGTTGCTGTGTATTTGCATCAAACAAATGCCATTTTTCTTGTGGTGCTTGTAAACAAATGTCACTGTTGATTTCAGGTTGATGGGGGCCAGATAAACGTAAAACTAGCTCTTCTTCCACCCCTTCAATGGCGCCATATATTAGGGTTTCTGCCCCTAAAGATTCAACTGCTTTTACACGTATTTTAAAATCTTCGTTTTGTTCACAAACAACCAGGTGTTCTGGTCGGATACCCCATACCACTGAGCCTTCAAATTCATGATCTGCTGCAAGAGAAAATCCAGAATCACCCCCAATATTAAGTTTATTTGATTCTAACGTCGCCGAAAACAAATTCATTGAGGGTGAACCAATAAACGCCGCGACAAAAGGGGTCGCCGGTTTATCATAGAGTTCTAATGGCGAACCAATTTGCTCAGCATGCCCTTGATTGAGCACCACCAGCCTATCAGCAAGTGTCATAGCTTCGACCTGATCATGGGTGACATAGAGAGTGGTAGTACCCAGTTTTTTCTGTAACTGGCGAATCTCTACTCGCATCTGCACCCTAAGTTTGGCATCCAAATTAGAAAGAGGTTCATCAAACAAAAAAACCTGAGGGTCACGTACCATGGCACGACCCATAGCAACCCTTTGCCTTTGACCACCGGATAACATTCTAGGTTTACGATCTAACAGATGAGACAGGTCTAACATGGTCGCCACATCATTTACTTTTTGCTCTATCGTGTCCTTATCAACACCCCGATTTTTTAGGCCGTAACCCATATTGCCCGCCACTGTCATATGTGGGTAAAGCGCATAACTCTGAAATACCATGGCAATATCACGATCAGCGGGTTCCTTCTCGTTCATTCGTTTGCCATTAATCGTCAACTCGCCATCGGTAATGGTTTCTAAGCCTGCTACCATGCGTAACAAGGTCGACTTACCGCAACCTGATGGGCCAACAAGCACAATGAATTCGCCATCTTTAATGTCCAGATCAACGGCTGGAATCGCATGGAAACCATTAGGGTATTTTTTACCAACTTTATTTAATACAACTGCTGCCATGACGATTACTTCTCCGAATCAACTAAACCTTTAACAAACATTTTTTGCATGCCTATCACGACAGCAACCGGGGGTAACATGGCTAAAATAGTGGTCGCCATAATGCTATTCCATTCAATCGCGCCATCAGCGACCGATACCATGCGTTTAATACTCATCACTAGGGTGTAATAAGCATCGTCCGTGGTAATCAGCAAAGGCCAAAGATATTGGTTCCAACCATAGATAAACAAGATGACAAATAATGCCGCGATATTGGTACGCGTCAGCGGTAATAAAATGTCAAAGAAGAAACGAACAGGACCAGCACCATCCATACGAGCAGCTTCCACCAACTCGCCCGGCATGGCCATAAAAGCTTGCCTAAAGAGGAAGGTAGCTGTTGCACTCGCAATAAGTGGCAACGCCAACCCCGTATAGGAATTAAGCAAATTAAGCTTGGCCACCACTTCATAGGTTGGCAAGATACGAACTTCTACTGGCAACATCAGTGTCATGAAAATGAGCCAGAAACAGAATGAACGTAACGGAAATCGAAAGAAAACAATGGCATAGGCCGATATCAATGAAATGGCAATTTTTCCAAGTGCGATACTCAGCGCCATAATCAATGAATTCAACATCATGCGCCATACAGGCACATCAACCCCATTACCTGCCGCACTAAAAAGCACTCTCTGCCAAGTTTCAGTCGCATAATTACCAAACCAAAGAGGAATACTGCCTTGTCCAAATGCTTCAGCAGGATGAGTCGATGCAACGACTGCCACCCAAATAGGCAGAGCGACGACAATAACGCCAATGATGAGTACGCAGTGGCTGATGAAAGTTAACCAAGGACGATTTTCAATCATATTAAAAACCGCCTTTTAATTTTGTTATCAATTTTAAGGATCTCATTAATACTGTACCTTGCGTTCAATAAAACGGAACTGCACCACTGTCATCAGTCCTACTATCATCATTAAGATCACCGACTGTGCCGCTGAACCACCGAGATCTAAGCCAACCAAACCATCCTCGTATACCTTGTACACCAAGATCTTGGTACTTTGTCCTGGACCACCTGCTGTGGTTGCATCTATCACACCAAAAGTTTCAAAGAAGGCATAAACAATGTTCATTACCAGCAAGAAGAAAGCGGTCGGCGACAGTAATGGAAAAACGATATCCCAAAAACGTCTTACAGGTCCCGCACCATCAATGGCTGCCGCTTCTATCAAGGAGCGCGGTATCGCCTGTAGTCCCGCTAGAAAAAAGAGGAAGTTATAACTAATTTGTTTCCAAGTCGCAGCAATCACAACCAGAATCATGGCATCACCACCATCCACATAGTGATTCCACTCAATGCCCATATACTCCAGCCATAGGGCAACAGGCCCTTGAGCCGGATCAAATAGAATCCACCAGAGCACACCCGCCAGTGCAGGCGCTACGGCATAAGGCCAGATTAATAGGGTTTGATACACCATTTGACCGCGGATAATGCGATCGGCCATGGTCGCTAATACAAGAGCGATTGATAAACCGCTCACGGCGACCGCTAAACTAAAGACGAGAGTCACGCCAATAGAGTTGTAATAATAAGGGTCTTGTAAGAGTTCGATAAAATTTTCCAAGCCGACAAATTCACGGCTTAGACCAAAGGCATCTTCTTGATAAAAAGCTTGCTCAATGGCTTGTCCCGCTGGCCATAAAAAGAAGATCAAGGTCACCAAAAGTTGGGGTGCGATCAAAAGCCAGGGCAAGGTTTTGTGGGGAAAAGTTACAGTCATGAGTATTCCAGGAATCGTGTTTGAAGCTAGCATTAACCCTCATGCGAAATAATAAGGGTTAATGCATTTACCGAGTGTTAGTTCAGCTAAAAAGAGGCATGAATTAATGCCTCTTAGCCTTACTAGTCATTCGCTTTTTCAAACTTGCTAAGTAGCTTGTTACCGCGTGCTACTGCGTTATCAAGTGCCGATTGTGCATCGGCATCACCATTCCAAACAGACTCTAATGCTTCATCAATCATGCCACGGATTTGAATGAAATTACCCAGGCGCAAGCCCTTAGTATTTTCAGATGGCGTGCCTGTTGTCATCTGTTGAACCGCAATTTCTGTCCCTAGATTTTTTGCGTAGAAACCTTCGCCTTTGGTTAGGTTATAAGCCGCTGTTGTAATCGGTAGGTAACCACTAAATTGGTGCCAATCAGCCTGAACATCAGCAGATGACAAATAACTTAGGAAAGACGCAACACCTCGGTATTCTTCGGTTTGATGGCCTTTTAGTACCCACAAAGACGCGCCACCGATAATGGTATTTGACGGTTGTTTCACTTCGCCAGCCCAATAAGGTAGCTCGACCACACCAAAATCAAATTTAGCGTTTTTGGTTATGCCTGCATAACCTGCTGAAGACTCGGTATACATGGCGCAATCTTGGCTGTAGAACTTAGCCGAACCATCATTACGACGGCCTGAATAGCTAAAGATGCCATTTTTCTGCCACTCACCCATTTTACTAATGTGCTTCACTTGTAATGGGCTATTAAAAGCAAGGCGTGTATCCATGCCGCCAAAGCCATTCGCTTTTGTCGCGAAAGGTTCATTATGACGAGAGCTCATATTTTCAAGATGAACCCAAGATTGCCACGCTGTAGTGAAACCGCATTTAGCGCCAGACGCCAATAACTTCTCACCCACTGTTTCCATTTCTTCCCATGTTGTTGGTGGTGTCACGCCTGCTTTCGCTAACATAGCTTTATTGTAATAAAGCACAGGAGTGGAACTGTTAAACGGCATAGATAACATTTGGCCATCATTGTCTGTGTAATAACCTGTGACAGCACTTAAATATTTATCACCATCAAAGGCTTGGCCTGAATCACGCATCAATTGATGCACAGGATAGATAGCCCCTTCTGCGGCCATCATACTTGCCGTGCCCACCTCGAAAACCTGCACTAGCTCAGGTTGCTGCTTAGCACGAAAAGCGGCAATGGCAGACGTCATTGTCTCAGTATAATTTCCTTTATAAACCGCTTTAACGTTATAGGCATCCTGTGACGCATTGTAATCAGCAACTATGCTGTTTACTTTTTCCCCTAGCGCGCCACCCATGGCATGCCACCATTCAATGTCTGTTGCAGCAAAACCAGAACTCGCAATAGTTGCGCCAAGTAGTAGGGCAGATAATTTACGTTTTTGCATATCAAGGCTCCTCGTATGAGCTTATTTTTGTAATTCGAGGCGAAATTTAACAGTCCAATATGACACTTCTGTTTAAGCAAATACTGGCTCTCTTTCCCAGCTAGTGTCTATTTTTTAAACTGCTTTTATGTTTTACCCAATATCTGTTTCAAATGAAAGCTTAAATTCGTTATCGAACAAAAAAACGTCCATTAAACGTCATAACAATCCCAACCAACATTCATTTGAAGTCTTATCCGTTTTCATTTAATTACAATAAACCCAGTAAAACGGGGGGTGTTTGTTAAAGTTTAATCATTTTGTAATATTTAAGATTGATTTTCGTTCGAAAGAATGAAAACCTTAAAAAACATATATTTGAAACTAACCAAGCAGATTTTTTAGCCACTTTCTGACGCTAACAGTGAATTCTTTGA
>Ga0105354_1000963_pt1 | contig 17825 bp, 13 predicted proteins | sample GOMGulsemesocosm_FD_83658 | JGI IMG/M metagenome (GOLD analysis project Ga0105354, IMG submission 83658) | Methane-oxidizing microbial communities from mesocosms in the Gulf of Mexico - GOM9B Gulf of Mexico | ecosystem: Environmental > Aquatic > Marine > Cold seeps | place: USA: Gulf of America...
ACTACTGGCTTCGTTTTGCACTATAGTAAAGACCCCATGGCGCTTCAGCTCTAACAATCCCTGTGCACCATCGCATCCCATACCCGTCAGCACCACCGCCACCCGATTCCAACCTTCAACTTTTTTTGCCGACTCAAACAAGACATCGATTGATGGCTTAAAGCCGTTATTGGGCTCTTCGTCCGTCAACCTTAAGACTAGTTTTTTCGCTCCCAACTGCACCACTTTTAAGTGTCTGCCCCCCTTGGCGATGTACACATGATCATTGAGTACCTCAACGCCGTCCGCGGCTTCACAGACAGTCACAGCGCAGACTTCATTTAACCTTTTAGCCAGTAAGCCCGAGTAATCTTGGGGAATGTGCTGCACTATACATATAGGCGGTGTGGCAGCGGGTAATTGTCTTAACACTACCTCCAGTGCATCTACCCCCCCGGTTGATGCCCCTAACAGCACCAGTGCCGAGTTTTGGTAGGGCACAGTGAAACTCTTTTGCTCGCCCTGCTGTTCCCTGGCCAGGGACAGAGTCTGCTGCAAATATTCTTTTGATTGGTGCGCCGCTTTTAACTTAGCCTGTACTTCTATTAATGAAGACTTATCAATGTAGCCAAACACCCCAAGACTCAGAGCTTTAAAGACCACCTCTAGCCCGTGCTGTTGCAGTGAAGTGATAATCAGCATAGGGGTTTGATAGCTTTGCATGTAACTATCGATCAACGCTAACCACTGTGGATCTCCACTGTCTAAATCTAAGGTAATTACATCTACGGCTTGAGATTCGATCACTGCTCTAGCGGCTTTAATGTTGGATGCCTGTGCGATAACCGTCAGATCATCGTCTTGTTCTATGGCTGCCTGCAGTAAGTTGCGCATTCTGATTGAGGGGTCAATCACTAGCACTTTGATCTGCCGCTTTTTTGCAACTTGATGCTGTGCAGGCTGCTGGCGCAACAGCGAATCACTGAAGTCATCACGGTGAATAGCCTTAAAACACACCTCCCCAGAAACCGCATTAAATTGCACTTGCCGGCCGATAGCCCCCCCGACTGACTGTCCCAAGACAAGGATGTCAAACTCCGCCAATGTGCACATCGCGATCGCCACATTTGAGCGACCTATTTGTAGGTCCGACATCGACTCACCGTACTGTAAGTCACCACCGCCTAACACCCTGGCCTGTATGTTTTGTAGTTGCGAGCCACACTGCTTAAATTTTCTTATCAGCGCTACAATAGCTTCACTACCATAGTCTTTAGCAATGTATGCGGTGTTACTGTCAGCGTTAGCTACCGGCAGGCTGTAGTGGCACATTCCACCCCTCTTTGTCTCTTTATCCCAGAGACAAACAGTCACACCGGTTCCAACCACCGTGGAAAAAAGAACCGCCTGTTGATCGCTAAAGCCCATCTCTGCGGATCGGACGTGGATTACTTTCATTACTCGGCCCTTTTTTGATAAACAGAGCTACCCACTTGCACTAAACCTAAGTTCAGATCTTGCAAAGTTTCCGCCAGGCCAACAAATAAAAGCCCCCCGGGCATTAGCCTGTCTACCAGCGTTTTTACTATTTTGGCGGCGCTCTGCTTGGAGAAAGAGTAAAGAACGTTGCACAGAAATATGAAGTTGAAGTCAATTGGTAAATGATCTTTGTAGTCGATTAGATTGTGCGCGCGAAACTTCACAAAACGCCGTAACTCTTTAGAGACGACATATTCTTCGCCGTTACGGGTGCCTTTTTGGCAAAAGTATTTGTGTTTATCCATACGTGAGACCTTATGCAATTGCTCTTTCTGGTATATTCCCTGGCTGGCACTGCTCAGGCAATGAGCATCAATGTCTGTTCCCAATATCTGATAGTGGAAATCCTGCCCTTGCAGCTGCAGATTTTCGCAGGCGATTGCCAGTGAATACACTTCTTCACCACTGGAGCAGCCCGCCGACCAAATAGAGACAGAATCTGTTTGTAATGCGCAAATTGCGCTGCGCAGTTGCTCAAAATGGCAGCGCTCTCGAAAAAATTCAGTTTCATTAGTGGTGAATGTGTTGATGAACTCGCGCATCTCCAGGGGGCTTAAATCTTGTTGCAAATACTGTTCATATTCTGCATAGCTGTTAAGTTTTAATTGCACCAATCGCTGCTTAAGTCGATTCTCCATCATGTTAATTTCATCTGCTGGCAGTACGATGCCCGCCTTAGACTCGAGCAATTCACTGAAAAAAGTAAACTGCTGCTGAGTTAGCGGCAGTGGACCGTACAAGCTGCGAGAACCGCTAGCTGGTTTCGCTGAGGAATTATATTTAGAAGTTAAATGCTGATTCATAATAGATTCCACAGTGAATTCGGTTGTTGTAACTGATCTTTTTAATGCAAGTATGCGATTGTTCAGCCACTGATAGAATTCAGATCATCGAGTTGCTTAGCGCTAAAGCTCTACAGAACCCTAAAGATATTCTTGGAAGGACGGGTAACAGTATGACTTTCACTGCCGCTATGTTTAAAGACTCCTACAGAGCAATAGGCATGCCGTTGATTTTCGCGTCATTAGCACTGTCGGCATCAGCGGCTTATATGGCCTTTTACAAACATTTTGGCAGACTTTAGTAACTATTATCTAAACTGATCATATTGCAAAGCGGATCACTAACGCACAGCCATAAAATCCTCTTTTGTCGCCCTGCATCACTGCGATTTTAAGTTCATTATGACTAGAATCATTTGGTCTCAAATAATTGATCGATCTAACACTAAGTCACTCTTTTATACAGGCACTACTCACCACTTACGACTTCCGACTTCCGACTTCCGACTTCCGACTATTTTTTCCCTTTTCAAAGATAAAAACACACCACTTCAACACTGGCGCCGTTGTTGGTAAAAGTAATACTTTCGCAGAGCTCTGAGACAAGGAATAAACCGCGTCCCGAAAGCAAACTCAAATTATCCGAACTCATTTTTTTCAGCCATTTCACATGGTCAAAGCCATTGCCGCTGTCTTCAATGCGTACTTTTAGCCGCCCTCCCTCTGGCAGGCGGGTATTTTGTATCTGCAGAGTCACAGTGCCCGATTTAAGGTTTTTTAAACGCTTTTCGCGCTCGCTGAAGTACTGTTGAAAACCATTAGGCTGCTCTTTAATTTTGGACTCTAAACCAAGCACACCATGATCTAAGGCGTTGTTGTATAACTCAGTTAATACGGTAAAAATATTATTCCAGCGGTCTGCTTTGCCTTCAGAACTCTGTAGTCGGCCCATCGCCTCGCCAATAGGGTTAATTCTATTTAAGCTTTGCCCTTGCAATTCCATGCCCCAATTCCAGACATCATGACTGAGTGCTAGCTCTGCCTTGTTTAGTTTTGGCGGTAACGGATACTGGCTAATTTTACTGGCAATTCTGCCGGGAATATCGATCAGCGAGATATCATCTGACTGCGCCCGCCTCCAGGTAAATGTATTCAGTTCACATAACAAACAGTCAATGATCGACAGCTGCAACATGCGCTCGTTCTCAGCGATGCTTTGCAAACACCGCCCCAGACCAAACATTTCTCCCTGTTCATTTTGCGCTTCCAGCACCCCATCTGAGATCAACAAAATATGATCCGTTTCTTTCAATTTAAACGTCTCAAAGCTCACTTCATTTAAACTCGGCAGAATACCCAATGGCAGATGCCCCGAGGGCACACTGTGGATTAATTCTCCGTCGCGAAAAACCATTACATCAGGCAGCCCGCCGTTCCAGATACTGACCGTACCATCACCTCGCAAAGTGACTATGGCCGCCGCTAAAAACAGGCCTGTAGGTAACAAGTTATGCAGCTTTCGATTAATTTGTACGAGTATTTCCTTAGCTTCATAGCCTTTATCGGTCATTGCCCGAAAGGTTTCTGACAGCGGTAGCGCTCCAAAAGTAGAAGTTAAACCATGGCCTGTAAAATCCCCAAGTAGCACATTGATTTCACCGTTAGGGCGATAGGCACTGAGCTGTACATCACCGCTGAATACTTCTGCTGGTTGTTTGTGGATTTCTATCCTATCTACAGCTACGTTGCCCTGCTCTACCACATTGGTAAACAGTTGCTCGGCAGCCTCTGTCTCAAGGTGACGCATTTCTATAAGGCTGCTAATTTGCCGGTATAGACCGGAAAATCTGCACAGAGCGATAATCTTTCCCTCGAGTAACTTCGCCGGAAAAGGCCGTTGGATAAAATCATCACCACCGGCATCTATCGCTTTGAGCACTATGTCCGGATCACTGTCATTGGAAATGAAAATGATCGGAGTAAATTTATTGACATTCAGTGCTTTTATCTCGGAGGCCGCTCCGATACCCTGCATTTGGGCCAATAACACATCGATGATTATCAGTTTCGGATCCAGCTTGCGAAATTTAGCCACAGCCTCAGCACCACTGCTGGCAAACACTGGACTAAACCCCATCGCGGTGACAATACTGCTTATTTCTACACGATTACTTTGATCTTCATCGACAATCAGTACTGTGCTATCAGCCTCAGCAGCCTTACTAATCTGGCTTTTGGCGGCTACCGCTAGCATTCGATTGTCACCAACTGTTCAAAATTGGCAATTTTCAATATTTTATGTACCGAATCGTTTGGCTTAGCCAGCACGACTGCCCCAGAGAGTTGATCGGCGTGTTCTTTGAGTAACAAGATCATCCCCAGCGCCGAGCTATCCATGTAATTAGCCTTTGATAAATCGACAATAAACTTGGTTCCTTGATTTTTCGAGCTATGATATGCATCGCGAAAAGGTTGATATACAGAATAATCAAACTGTTCTGTCACTTGAATATTAACTACCATACCGTCACTGTTGCTATTGACTGAAATTGTCATGAACACTCCTGCTTATTACTGTTGCATAGGTCTAAAAACTATTGCACTGGATAGCCATACAAGGCTGGATTTTAACTGCTAATAAAGCACTGGCATTAAAAATCAGCATTGAATGCAATCAATGCTCATAGAAACTGGCACACAGACATATTTATCCAACGCCAATACTCTGATTAAACTCTAGTAGAGTGATCTGAAAAAAGCGAATACAGCCAAAAATTTAACCTTTATTGTAGTCCTACAGTCGAACCGGCGGCCAAATTGTTGCTGTTGAGCAGGATCCTATATTCGATACAGGCTGTATTTCTGATTTGATGGTACTGCCAAAATCCGGCAAGCGGCGCCGATAGCACTTTTGGTGCATTCACGGGCCTTTAAAGTGATGAGTGATTCATTTTCATGCGCAGATTTATAAACTGGTGCCGGGCAGTTCTTGGCTCGGCAAAACTCTGCAGTAAAATCACCGCAGTGCAAGACTTTGCATCTTGGTTCTATCGTGTAGAATACGCTACGGGCAGATCAGTTTTTTATCATAGCTCTGGCCACAATTTTAAATGCGTTATTTAAACCTGCTTTGCTGATTGCACGTTTGTCTTTTGCTCAGTTAAGTCTATTTCACCCTCAGGATTTCACAGAGTTTGAGTAATTCACAGCCGTTCAGTGACCACAAAATTCGACAAACTATCGAGCAGATAAAATCGCAGGGCCAAAACGTCAGCGCCTGGGCGGTACAATCGCGCTTAGGTGGCGGCGACTTTACCCGTATTCAGCAGATCATTGAGCAGTTTTATCCCAATATTAATCAGCAAGTCACCGCCAGCCCGGCAATGCAGTTTAACGCCCAGCAGCACAACGGGGCTACCGCTGAGGACAGTGACATAATAGATAAGCAAATGCCCGCTGATATTGAAGCGTCTATGTACCAAATGCAGACAACTTTAGGGCAGATGGCCAACCAGCTGTGGAATGATGCGGCCAGCAATGCAGAAACCCAGATGCGCGGTAAACTGTTCAGCGCTCAGCAGGCGCACAAGGAAGCCCAGCAAGCGCATGTAGAGGCGGAAGTGGCCAAACAGAAAATGCAGCAGAGCATTGCTAAGTTAACAGCCGAACTTGATGTATTAGAAGTAGAGCATAAAAGCTCGCTAAATAGCTTAGAGCAAGAGCGACAAGTGCGACAAGAGACGGAGCTGCAACGAGATGATTTACTAAAGAACGTCGAGACACTGCAACAGGAAAACCAGACTTTAGAGCAAACGGCTTTCAACGCTAACATCCAGGCGGCTAAAGCCGAGGGACTGGCTGAGATTGTTAAAGAACAGCTAGCGCTGGCCAAGCAGTCTGAAAAACAAATGCAAAAAACCTTGGATCGCTCAGAGAAAAAAGTCAACGGTTTGCACCACGAATTACACAGCGCCAGCCAGAGCTTGCGCGATCAGATGCGTGATCGACAAGTGCCGTTGTATCCAAAAAATCCATCTGCAGATGCCGCCGCTCAGTTGCAGGCACAGTATCCGGCTCAGGAGCTACCGCCAACCGCCGCTGCAGCCAATGAATTTAGCGCCCCTGTTGCGGCGCCTAGCCAAGCCAAGGTCGTTAATCAAGGTAACAACATCCAGGACCTTGGTCATAGCTTAATCATGACCAGGGCCAATAAAGTCGCGCAAGATAAAACCCGTAGTTTAAGTGACAAACTCTTTGATCGAAAAAAGCGTCAAACAAAAAATAACAATAAGTAAAGAATCACGGCCATTATTCCGTTTATTCTCTGCACTGTTGTTCACATAAACAGCGACTCAAATTAACTTTGAATTTAGGTGAATAGATGTTCCAAAACGATGCACAGAACTATCCTTACACAAGTAAAAGAACTGCTGTCTATGCAAGAAAAGGCATGGTGTCGACTACCCAGCCTCAGGCCGCTCAAATCGGCCTGGCTATTTTGCAAAATGGCGGCAACGCTATTGATGCAGCTATCGCCACTGCCGCAGCACTGACAGTTTTAGAGCCTACCAGCAATGGCATTGGCGGTGATGCTTTTGCGCTGGTCTGGGTTAAAGATAAACTACATGGACTGAATGCCAGTGGCCCGGCTCCTAAAGCTATCAGCGCCGAGCAGGTAAAAGCCAGTGGTCACTCTAAAATGCCGCTGTTTGGCTGGACTTCTGTAACAGTTCCCGGATGCCCGAGCGCCTGGGCCGCCTTATCTAAACGCTTTGGTAAACTTTCACTTATTGAAGCGCTGCAACCCGCCATAGATATCGCCAGAGAGGGCTTTGCCGTTTCCCCGACTATCGCAGCGCAGTGGCAAAAAGCCGCCGCCATCGATGACCCACTGGCAGATACCCCGGCCACTGCACACTGGAAGAGCACTTTTACCCCCGACGGCAAAGTGCCTAAAGCCGGTGATATCGTCAAATTTGAGCAGCACGCAAATACCTTAGAGCTGATCGGCAGAACCGATGCCGAAGCTTTTTATCGCGGAGAGCTGGCCGAGGCAATTGATCGACACTCTAAGGAGACCGGTGGCTACCTGAGCGCTGAAGATTTGGCCGCCTATAATGCACAGTGGGTAGACCCTATCAGCGTCAATTACAAAGGTTATGACATCTGGGAGATTCCACCTAATGGTCAGGGTATGCTGGCATTGATGGCACTTAATATCTTGAAAAAAATCCCACTAGAGTACCGCGATACTACTGAGACCTTCCACCAGCAGATAGAGGCGATGAAGCTGGCCTATGTAGATGGCCAGGAATACATTACCCAGGCCGATCAGATGCAAGTCAGTGTCGAGGCCATGCTCAGCGATGAATACGCTGACCAGCGCCGCGCTCTGATTACTGATCAGGCTATGTTACCCACCCCGGGCAAGCCAAAATCAGGGGGGACTGTGTATTTAGCCTGCGCCGATGATGAAGGTAATATGGTCTCGTTTATTCAGAGTAACTTTCACGATTTTGGCTCCCGTGTAGTCGTCCCCGACACCGGTATCTGCCTGCAGAACCGCGGTTGCAACTTTTCATTGGATGCCGATGCCGCGAACTACCTGGTCGGCGGCAAACAAACCTTACATACCATTATCCCAGGGTTTATCACCAAAGATAATCAGGCCATAGGCCCCTTTGGTGTGATGGGTGGCTTTATGCAACCACAGGGCCACTTGCAAGTGATCACCAACATGATCGATTTCGGTTTAAATCCACAGGCGGCATTGGATGCTCCGCGCTGGCAGTGGATGAAAGATCGCGAGATTACCCTTGAGCACCAAGTGCCATTACATATCGCCAAAGGCCTGGCTGCTAAAGGCCACCAAGTACAAGTGTGTTACGATTCGGGAATTTTTGGCCGCGGTCAGATTATCTTACGCAACCCAGAGACTGGAGTGTTATATGGGGGGACGGAGCCCAGAGCAGATGGCTATATAGCCGCTTATTAGCCTGCGTTCAGACTGAGCCTTACAGCTGTCGTTACTATCGAGTAATAACAGCTGTATTGCTTTGCGTATTTTCTTCTTTTTTGTACCAATAGAATTCTAAACTGATCCTTCTTTTATAGTTTAAATTAAAAAGATAAAATATTTTCGACGTTGCCCGGAGTTTTAGAATTCTTTAAAGCGCTGCTTTAATCCTAAAATTCTAGCCTGCTTGCGCAATCTATAATCGTCTCTTTGCTTGTCCAAAGAAAAAGTCAGCAAAGAGAAAAGGTACGCCGATTACCGAAGACTCCCCTGCGCGGATCTAATGGGAGGGGCACTAGCTCCGCTTTATAAGCATCGCCTTTGCAGCTACTGCATAATGCGTTTACACCTACTCTCTTCTTTTCTTCGCTCTAAAGACGCAGTTATTCCAGCTCTTACCAAGTGTTTTAGTCACTTTCTTAATATCAAATACTAAAAAACAAACAGACGAAAGCCAATTAACTTGGCTCGACTTAACTTCCAACTTCCAACTTCCAACTTCCAACTTACGACTTACGACTTACGACTTACGTAAGTCTCATTTTCACATTATTATTAATATCACGACTGCTGCGGATCAGTGCATCGTTAAACACTGTGCCGCTGGCTTTTGCCAGCCTGTCGTAGAGTAAGACGTTGACACTGGCTGCTAAGTTCATGCAGCCATGGGTCGGCACGTAAACGACAGCGTCCGCGCTATCGACCAGTTCTTGACTGACGCTGCTGTCCTCTGGACCAAAAACGTAGATGGCGTTTTCTGGGTGGATAAATTCAGGTAGTGGGGTGGCGCCCTCCACCAGATCGACACAAATCAATTTTCGCCCATTGGTTTGTAGCGCCTGAAGGTCATCGACATGTTGCAGCGGGATGCGCGATGTAACTTTTTTAGTATCGGTATTAAAGCGTACTGCCTTGTCATAACGCAAGCCGCTATACACCACGGCATCAACCTGATAACAGCCTGCGGCGCGCATTACCGCCCCTACATTACTGGGACTTTTAGGGTCTATTAATCCAATGATTAAGGGCTTATCTTGAAGTTCTTTATACATCTTTTAAGTCTTTCCGCTGCTGTTTATTATGTTGGATTGAGGAAGCTGCATCCATTGTCTTATTAACTGGGCTAACCCAGAGGGCTGTTCCAGAGGTGCAAAGTGACCACACAACGCTAATTGATGTAATTTTATTGACGCAGATTCTTGCTGCAGTAGCTGCAATTGCGCGGTGTTAATCAGTGGATCCCGATCACCACGAACAAACCACAACGGTCTTTGTTGACGTATCAGCTGCTCGGTTAAATCCCAGCGCTGTGAGAGTTCGTCTAAATGGTGCAGTAAACTCTGCTTATCAAAGCAGCTATCCATCTTTTGCACCAGGCTAATGATGGCTGCTGTGTCCCGATGCTGTGGGTGCAGCATAGCTATAACTCGCGCTTTACCAATCACAGCCTTTGCCTGTCCCTGCAATGACGCGACTATCCCCTTGCGTATTTGTAACTCAGCTTCTGGCAGCACCCCCGGGCTATTAGCGACGACCATCAGCTTTTGTAGCTGGCCATCAAACTGGCAGCTAATAGCGCTGGCTAAATAGCCCCCTAATGAAAAACCTAGCAGCGCAAAGGATTGGCCAGCACTGTGATCACGTATTTCGTGCACCATTGCATTGACCACTTGCTGCAAATTCCCCGTTACCGGGATGGCTAAGTGTACTAGTTGATAATCATCGCTCAGCAGTGGCCAAAGCCTGCACCATAGATCACTGTTACACAGAGTTCCAGGTACAAAATAGAGTATTTTTTTACTTGTCACTGAACTAAACCCAACTCTCAACAGATAAAATATTTTTCACTAAAGATAATCAGAAATTATATAAACTCTGAGCACAAAACAGAAAAAACACAAATAATTCATATAAAACAAATGTCTATATCAAGAAGATATATCTTAAAATAAAAACCCGTGGCTAAAAACACAACTCAGTTAAATTTATTTTAACTGAAGCCACAAGATTACTCGTTTGTTCAACCTCGAGGATGATACTAAAATCCCCTTGTATAGAGACATCAAACGGAGAATAATCATGCAACCATATCACCCAGATGGCACGACTAACACAGAGTTAAGCATAGAGTTAAACAGTCAGTTGCTAAGACATTATCAACAGCGCGCGCACTACCAACGTTCAATGGTTTTCCATCAAGTACTTTTAAGGTTAAAAAAATTATTTTTTTAAACTGAAACTGGCATAGATACGTTATTGGTCGGGATCACTACTTTGCGCTTCAGTTGTTTGAGCTGCTGCAACAGAAGCTGCAGAGTTATCGGCACTTTCCAGAGCTTCTCTTTCAGCCTTAGAGACATAGCGATCTTTTTGATTGGGGTTAAGCTTTGCCTTAGCTTTTTTTAGTCTTTTATTGAATATTTGATTCAGTTTTTTCTTACGGTTCATCAGTATTTCCGAAATTATATTTACTAGTCGGCAATTATAATGTTTCTGGCCTTAGACGGCTAGTCTGTAAATTTGAACGATTGCTGAGCTGTATTATTAACCTCAAGGGTAAAAATATCAGCGCGTGCATAGTGGCCTGTAACATCTAAAGCGCGCTTGGCAATCGCCGCACAGGCAACATCTATCTCTACGATGATGTGTTTTTTCTGCTGATGCAGCGGTCCGTAAACTATTTCACCTCCCGGTGCTATGACCACTGAATCTCCCGGGTTGATCCATGGCTCGTTTTCTGGGTAGAGTCTGTCTAAATCGGGAAAATCGGCGGGCAAGTCGCTGCGCTCTAGTGCTACCCCGCAGCTTGGGCAACATGCGAACAAACCCGATCTCCTCTCTGCGGACTCCTGGATAATTGCGATCTTTGCCATCAGCCTCTCCGTATTCATTGAATGTAGCAGTTGCTTTACTTTAAAAGGGCTATAACCATTACATTTAGTTGAAGCTTTGGTCAGGGTAAAAACTCCTAATTACTTCAGCAGTAAACACCTGAAAAAGCCTAAAAGTTATCTCAAGAAAATCACAATCACTTAAAACACTGTTTTATGTCTTTGTTTTAAAAAACAATAAATCATACACAATTTAATTATTCAACTAAATCATTAGCCTACATAACATAGCGTTATCCAGCTAGAGGACAGTGGTTACTGGAAAAACGCTAAATCTACTACTAAGCTGATTCAATATGATGCTTAAAATTGGGGATTTTCTGATGCTTAGAGTTTTTTGGTTACTGTTGTTATCAACACTGTTATTCACCAGTAATAGCGCAATCGCTAAAATGCAGAACTGGAAAGTAGTTAAAGTGCAAGGTGATGCTATATTATCAAAGCCCGGATTTGCTCCAAGAAATGTTGAATTACACGACAGCTTTGGGGCGGGTCAAAAAATCACCACTGCTGCTGGCAGTACTGTTTCTTTGGTAAGAAACTCCGAGGCCTTTATTATTTCGCCCAATAGTGAGATTGAAATCCCCAGCGATGAAAACACTAGTACTTTTACCTTATTTTTTCAAACCTTAGGTACGGTACTGTTCTCCGCCAAGAAAAAAAACAGGCATCACTTCAAAGTCCAGACACCTTTTGCAGCCGCGCTGGTTAAAGGTACAACTTTTGCAATTAATGTCAGCGCCAGTGACTATCAGATTCAGGTATTTGAAGGCTCCGTTGAGCTTAAAGGCCACAACAGGAAAGACTCTCATATAGTCAATGCCGGAGCACAGTCACAAGTTAAATATCAAATTAGCAATAAGATAAAGATTAAAAAAGTGCTTAACGATGAGGGTAAAAACCCTCATTTGGGCAATGATATTGAGAAACTGGCTAAAACTTACCGCGATAAAATCGTTATAGGAGCCAGAGGCCAATCAAATTTACAAAAGCGTGCTAATAACCTCGACCCTAAAGGCCAAAGAGGCAAAGAGGCAAAAGACGACCTGCAAGCCAAAGGTAAATCAGGAGCTAGTCCAGATCAAAAAGATATCAGTACTCTGAAAATAAGCGGTAATTTCAATAATAATGGAAAAGCCAATAACAACAGCTCTGATGATAAGAAAGAAGATCGCAGCAGTAGCAACGGTGCTACAAGCAGTAGCGGTAACAGCGGCGGCGGTAATAAGAACAAAAACAAATAGAGGGGCGAGTTAGCCTAAGCCAGTCGGTATCAGTTAGAGATTATCTGTTGTACCTGCACAGCAATGAATCGAGGATCAACATTGCTGTCACTATTTTTCAAAGCCCCAGAATATTGCCAATAATTTTTGCAGCATTTTTACCACTTGTCAGTCGGTCATAAAATTTACCGGCTTGCACTGCGTAATGAGTGCCGGGAAAAGAGCTTTGAAAGTTAACTAAATCTATCGCTATTTACTCACATCTGCACAGGGAAAATTAGCCATCCACCTCAAGCTGTGCACTCAAAAGAGCATCACTCACTGAGAATAAGTATCCTAAAATTAACAGTTACAGCAATAGTCCCAATTGACATTGACTACGCCACCTATTTACAGCTTAACGACAACGTTATCCTTTGCTAACAGCTACATCGTCAATTATCAGTGGTTCATCCAGCACTGCAAACTCACCAATCTTAAGTAGTTTATGCACATCTTTTAAGGGCATAGGTTTACTGTAGAAATAGCCCTGGCCTATTTCGCAGCCAACAGACTTTAACAGGCCCAGCATGTTTTGCTCTTCAATTCCCTCGGCGAGCACAATCTTATCGGCTGAGTGCCCCAGTGCAACAATGGAGCTTACCAGAGCGTCATCTTGCGGCGTTTTCCCTATATTCATAGTAAAGCTGCGATCAATTTTTATTTTATCAAATGGGAGTTTGGTCATGTACTGCAAGCTCGAATAACCGGTTCCAAAGTCATCCATCGCAATTTTCACGCCGAGCTTTTGTACTTTACCCAAAGTTTCACAGACGTAATCTATGTCATCCATCATCATGCTTTCAGTAATTTCCAACTCTAGCCTGTGCGCGGCAAGCCCTGATTCTTTCAGGTACTTTACACAGAGTTTCGCCATATCCGGCCCCTCAAATTGCGAGGGAGATACATTAATGGCCACTGTTAAGTCTCCCGGCCAGGCGGCTGCATCCCGACATCCAAGCTCCAATACAATTTCGCCAATTTGGTTGATCAAACCGCACTCTTCAGCAATGGGAATAAAATCATCGGGAAAACGTAGTCCTTTATTGGGATCTTGCCATCTGATTAGCGATTCGAAACCTAACAATCTGTCGTCACTGATAGCGTGCTGAGGTTGGTAAAACAAAACGAACTCTCGATCCTTGATTGCCCTAACTAATTCCTGTTTGACTTCACTTTTACGTCTGATTTTATTTGCCAGATCTTCCTCATAGATAAAGTAATCCAAGGTATTATTGGATTTTACATAATCCAGTGCCGCAGCTGCATTATTGACGAAGATTTCAACGCTGGCACCATGTTCAGCAGCAATCGCCATACCTATTGAAACTGACATCAATATTTCCTGCCCCTGCAGATCTAATGGTTTGCTAAACAAGAAATACGCTTGACGCATGTAATCGAGCTGCACTTTGCGCTCTTGCGCACCTAAATCAGCATACAGAAGAGCAAATACAGTATCGGAAAATCGACACACACTGCCCCGCTCACCTATTAACTGTTTAAGCTCTCTGGCAACTTGGCAAGTAGCGCTATCGGCAGCGATTAATCCATAAATCTGCTTAATCTCTTGGATAGAGTCCAAATTAATCAACATCAACGAGCTGCGCTGATAAAGCTGCTTCGTTTCCCACAACGTATTTATTTGTTGATCAAAACTGTATTTATTCGGAAGTTTTGTCAGCGGGTCATTGTATTTCAAATCGATTAAAGCTACTTCGGACTGGTTCTTTTCGGCAATAATGCGCATTTTCTCAGTGATATCAGTCACCATAAAATCATAAATTTGATGTGCTTGCTCTTTTCTACCGTGCCTGTTGGAGCGCATGAAGTCAGTTTTATTGATCAACAACTCAATATGAAAACTCTGGCCAGCGGGGTTTTTCATATACATTTCAATAAAATCTGTTTTCGATTTATCAACAACGTTGGAAGAGTTTATGCGGTTGAATAACAATTCACTATTTTCTACATAATCAAAGATTTTACACTTGGCATTTATTAACTCATCATTGAGACAAAACATAGCTTTGGCTTTTAGATTGGCGACCAATATCACCCCAGTGTGATCAGTGATTAAAATACCATTGGCACTGTCTTTGATCATTTGATCAATCAGAGCTTTGTGAAAATTATTGGTATTTCTTTCTCTAATCAAAGCCATAGTACGGTAATGCACATTAAGGGCTATCTGCGTAATTAAACAGATAATGACCGCAATAAGCAGCAGCGAGGTAGGCAGTATCAGTTGGTAATAATGATGTAAAACAACACTGCTCAAGTAAATCACCAACAACATTAATAGATTTGGCAGAAGGCCGAGTAACAGCTTTTTCTTATTGTAAAAACAGGTGCTAATAAACATAACCAATAACGCTATGACTATGATGTTTATGTTATTTATCTGGGAGAATTGTTTATCTCTGATAAGGGTTTCAAAACCTAATGCGTGAATATAAACCCCCGGTAATCGTCCGTATTTCGGTAGGGCGTACATGTCACCCAGTTCAATCGAGGTCGAGCCGAGTAGCAATTTTTTATGGGCAAGCTGCTGTGGTGAAAAATTTCCAGTGATAATATCCTTAAAAGAAATTCGCGGTATGCTGTAAGGGTTTATAGAAAAATCGATAATCAAGGGCTCCAATTGCATATCTGCTCTATTGGCTAACAAATTTGCAATGGTTGGACGACCGTTCTCTGCGAAGGTTATGTATTTAAACACTAATCCTGATTGATCCACTAACGCATTGGCACTGGCCAGTTCAACATGCTTTGCGAATTGCTGAATGGGTTTATTCTCATTAAAACTCAGTTGACCATTTCTCTGCTCTGTTGTGCCTGCGATGAAAGAGGCGAGTACTACCGGAAAGGTAGTTTTAGCCAATTGTGCTGCAAACTCCCTGTCCTGAGTTGCTATTGAGGGAGAGCTAAAGTCTATGTCAAACACCAGCATTTTTGGCTCTAGTGGTTGCAGTTGCTTTAACAACTGTGCATAGAGACTTCTCGGCCAGGGCCAAGTGCTAAAGTGCTTGATGCTCTGATCATCTATTTCAATAATCACCAGCTCTTGGGATGCAGCCTTATCTACCTGCTCAAACCTATCGATCAGTACCTGGTGATCGTATCGGCTTAAATCCATACTTAATTGAGCAATGTATAACGTGATAGTCAAAGCACTGAACGTTAAGATTTTTTCTAATCTGGTGCTAATTTTCATAGCGTACCTATTCTGGTTGACGGTACTCTGAAATATTCGCTTGGCAAAGCAGATACCGTATCGGGCTACTTAAAAGCCGTGGCTGTAATAAATAACCTGCTGATTCATTTCCTCAGACACTCTAGCTCTCAGTGGCATGTTCAGAAGTGCCTTAACTGATTTCATACCTGCGCTAACTACCCGTTATCATTTAGATGTAGCAGATTTTTAACAACACACAAAATGTCTTTTAGTATCTATAAGCATAGTAAAGAAATGGGTTATTTTAGTGATGAATTTCAAACAATGGCTAATAAACATTTGGAAATTCCCAGGGGTAAACTCGAAACAGAGAAACTACACTCCCTGATACTGGAGCATGAAATATCTATCCAATTAACAATAATTCTTAATTTCTTGCGCCGGACTGACACTCTTGTTGCTAGCTATTTGTAATCGTTCAATATAATTTTCAAAAGCCGATTGATTGAGTTTTCACTCGCTGGTCTATGCCTATTTTCGCTACACAGCGATCGCAATATTAATTTTATATTCACCTTATTTGTGTTGATATTGAGTATTAATTTATTGGCAGGATGATATTGATTCACCAGAGAAATCTGTGTTTGCTCTTCTCCAACGCTCTTTTCTTTGCTTAAGCTTATTGGCAATGTGACGATACCCATACATGAATAGACATGAAAAAAAACTCGGACAGACGTCTAGACAAAACGCAAACCCAAGTGATCATGCCTTTCACTGCTAATTTTTTAACGGCTAACAGCCGAGTGTTATCATTGAATAGATAGGCCCCCTCATGAATAGCTTAAAAAGATTCACTCTCATCTCGTCCCTGGCGATATTTAGTACATCCAGCATGGCCGCCAACAATATTAGCGCTAACCATAAACAAATGCGCGGAGAAACCATTCAGTCGATTATGCAATTAAATGATAATTACAGCTTTAAACAAGGCGCTATCTATAAGATTGCTAATGGTAATGACAAGAGAAAAGCATCTGTGTTTTTTAAAGGTATCAAAGTCTATGGTCAAAGTGTTGTTTTAGAACAAGACTTTTCCGGGCGAAACCTCTCAATGAGCGGAAAATTGTTGATCAATATTGAAGCAGACATAGGCAATTTCTCTCCTTCTATTACTCAAAGTAACGCTCTGTCAGCATTAAAAAAATCCAAAGGTCATATCAAGATAAAAAATGCCGATGTAGAGCTTTTAATTTATCAACATACACCTGCCAAAACACTGCTGGTATACAAGGTTGAGTATTTATTAGATGGATCTGATCAACCCAGCCGACCAATGGCCTTTGTCGATGCTCACACAGGAGAAATCCTTGAATCTTGGGAGGGCATCAATTTTGCTAACAAGGGCAAAGGTAATGGAGGAGGAGGCAGCGGCGGCGGAGGGGGCGGAAATAGCGCAACTCCCGCTTTGGGAACAGGCCCTGGCGGTAATTTAAGAGTCGGTACTTATACCTACGGCTCTGATTATCCTGAATTTAATGTCATGTCAGATGGCACTGTCTGTGAAATGGACAGTGATGACGTGAAAACTAAAGACATGGCCAATAAGACAAGACGCGGTAGAATTCACACCTTTAATTGTTATGAAAATACTTATAAAGCCGTGAACGGTGCTTATGCGCCAATGAATGATGCGCAATTTTTTGGCAATGTCGTTTTTAATATGTATAACGACTGGGTCGGTTCAAGACCCTTGACCGAAAAACTTGAAATGCGAGTCCACTACGGTCGCAACTATGAAAATGCTTTTTGGGATGGCCAGGCAATGAGCTTCGGCGATGGTGCCAGTTACTTTTATCCACTGGTGAGCTTAGATGTATCTGCCCATGAGATCAGTCATGGTTTTACTGAACAAAATTCAGATCTTAGGTACAGCGGTCAGGCAGGTGGAATTAATGAAGCTTTTTCAGATATGGCGGGGGAAGCCGCGGAATTTTATATGCGCGCCAGCAATGATTTTGTGGTGGGCGCCGATATTATCAAAGACGGTACTGCTCTTCGCTCCATGAGTAACCCAGGTCAGTATGGAGATTCAATTGACCATGTTAGTAAATACACTCCTAGTATGGATGTTCACTATAGTTCAGGGATCTTCAATAAAGCGTTTTATTTGCTGGC
>Ga0105354_1000965_pt1 | contig 17804 bp, 11 predicted proteins | sample GOMGulsemesocosm_FD_83658 | JGI IMG/M metagenome (GOLD analysis project Ga0105354, IMG submission 83658) | Methane-oxidizing microbial communities from mesocosms in the Gulf of Mexico - GOM9B Gulf of Mexico | ecosystem: Environmental > Aquatic > Marine > Cold seeps | place: USA: Gulf of America...
AAAAAGGACATGATAAAAAACTTGCAGAAGTTAGTTTGAATAAGCTAATTGACGATATAGTGCGAAATATTAATTTTCATCAGGCTTCAAACAAAGAATTAGACAGTTTAATAGATAAATACAATGCTTTTGCTAATAGTGAGCAAAAGCATTTAGATAAATTGAATACCATACTGTCTCAGTTACCTGATAAAGGTGCGAAACCAATGTAGGCCTAAAACATTGGTTTCATATTTTATGATAGAAGCTTACCTATAAACGCTTAGATCAAGGGGCTTACTGCCAATCTATCGTTGCATTAATCACTTCATTATTGATAGAAACCTGATTTAACGTTAGATTTTTTACATGTTCAAGTTCAAACTTTTTATTTGCTTGTTTTATAGTGACGTTTTTTAAACTAACATTCTCAATGGGAAATCCTTTATATGCATGAGCCTCAAACACTATTTTATTGGCTTTTTCTACGGTAATATTTTCAAAGCTTATATCACGATATATAGAAGGGTGACCACCTTCAATAACACCAGGGTAGTTTAGTTGAAACCAAAATATTTCATCAAACTCCTCAATCACCATATTTCGAACACGTATATGTTCAACTATACCGCCACGATCTAATGAGCCTTTAAAACGAATTGCTGCTTTACCGCTCCTTAAAATATTATCGGTAAAATAGACATGACTTATACCTCCTGACATTTCGCTGCCTAGGCCTATGCCATCTTCTCCACCCATATCGTTATTGCGAATAACAATATATTTACTCGGCTTAGCTATGTCGCGACCATCTTTATCTCGTCCTGACTTAATAACAATAGAATCGTCACCGGTTCTAAAATGACTGTTTTCCACTAAAACATAAGTACTTGATTCAATATCAATACCATCATTGTTACCTCGGTGACTATCAACTTTGATATTACGTACGGTGGCATGATCGGTATAAACTAAATGGTTTACCCAAAATGGAGAGTTTTTTGTGGTATATCCTTCAAGTAACACTCTTTTTGCGCCAAAAAACTGTATCAATTCAGGGCGTAAGTAGTGACCTTTACCAAATACTCTTTGCTTAACGGGTGTTCCTTTTATGCCCATAGTACGAAGGGCAAGTATGTCTTTTTGTTGTTTTTTATACCAAGGATGAAACTCGCTATCGGCATTGCCGTCAATAATACCAGTACCTGTAATCGCCACATCGTGAACATTGGCCGCGTAAATTAAAGGAGAATAACCGTAAACTTCTGTACCTTCCCATCTTTTTTTAACAACGGGTAAATAGTCATCGGTATTAGTACTAAATAATAATGTTGCACCTTCGCTAAGGTGCAAGTTTATGCCTGACTGTAAAACAATCGGCCCGTTAGATAACCAAGTTCCTTTTGGGATAATTACTTTCCCTCCGCCGTGTTGTACCGCGTGATCTATAGCTGACAATATACTTGGTCTTGCATCGGTTATACCATTACTAACCGCGCCGAAATCTGTGATCTTATAAGATCTATCAATAATGTTAGGTAGTTCTATATGGTTAACTATTTCGTCAACCATTGCCCAGTCGTTTTTTACTTTTTCAGCTGAAAATACGACGGATGGAAAAGATAGAGTTAAAAATAAAATAAGTAATTTTGATGTATAACTGTTCATGGTATTGCAAACCCCTTTGAATTATATTTATATATTTGTCATTCATAATGTTAAATAATATGAATCAAATAACGCGATGCCACCGGTAGACATTTAAGTTTAGTTATTGTCTTATGTCAATATGATTTTTATGGGTTTAAGAAGGAATGCTGTTATTAATATTAAATGAAATAGGGTATTGGGGCTTTAGGTGTTTAGTGTTATCGAAGTTAAGCTAATCTACATTTACTTTAACGTTATATTTTTGGTATGTTTTATCAAGAGTTTTGATAAAAGGGTTCTCTAAGACAATTATTTTTCTTTTATGCAGCTGTGTCATTGCTATGCTTTTTGAAAAATATTCTTCCCATAATTTAATTAAGCTACCGTCTTCAAATGCCATGGCTAAACCTTTTTCTATTCTCTTTGCGTTCTCAGCATTATCTTTAGAAGTGATAAAAAACCTTGGTAAGGGATAATAAAAGGCAAAACAAGGTTCTAATACAATATTGGTGTAGTTTTTAACAATATTATTTGTTTCCTTGTAAATTTCATATACCCCTCTAGGAAAAAGCTCTGCTCGACCTTTATCTATCATTTTGAACATGCTTTGATAATAGGTAACCCTGTTTGTGATATATCCATTATAGTTCAGAATATCACCATCTAACCAACCTATACCTTGTATTATTGTTTGAGATTTTAATGCGGTTTCAATGTTATCACCGCAGAGTTTATTTTTGTTGTTAACATTTACAAATGACACTCTATAGCCAGCCATGCCACGGTCTAAAGGGAAAGGAATTACGTGATATTTTTGTAGAATATCGTCTGTTATTGACATTTTTAAGAAGAAATTATTGTAATCTTTTTGCTGAAGTTGTTTTAGTAACCTTGCTATGGTTGCTGTATGCGGAATTCTTTTAAGTTCGTAGCTTCCATATTCGTCGGCTGTTTTTGATAATGCTAAATGTAAGGTTTGATGGATATACTGATATCTTTGATCATTTTTGTTATCTGAACCTTTGGTATAAAAAACTGTAGCCGCACAACATACTGCTACATTGCAGTAAGCCACAAATAATATTAATAATCGTAGTTTAAACATCAGCTACCTTCACATCATTAATGTTGTATTTATACCAATCGGAATAATTAATCCATTAGCATTAAGTTTAGCTGATGCTAACATAAATAAATTATGGATTGATGGTTTTTTATGCAAAGGATTTAAGCGCTCGGGGTAAAGGAGCGCCTTTGCGGGTTCGTATTTTAATTAGCTTTTTTAACCAGCTCTAAAAAGTTACTAACGCCTTTTTGGGTGCGTTTAACTTTTTGAATGGTTCCGTCATCATTAAAGTGAATGTAGTCGGCAGCGCTGTGGCGTTGTCTTTTGTCACACTTGGCATCTGGTGTTTTTAACCAGCGATGATAAAAGATAATCCATTGGCCTTTGTATTCAACAATAGAGTGGTGATTATTACTCTGTAATTCTTGATCCATAAATACACCCTGATACGTCCAAGGGCCTTTTGGTGATTTAGCGGTGTAATAGGTTAGCACTCTGTTGTTCTCAGGCATGGTAAAGTAATAAATGTCGTTACGTTTAAATACCCATGGCCCTTCCATTTTAGGTTCGTAACCGCCCATATCCATTTTCTGTAATTCACCTTTTACACTAAGCATGTCATCATTTAATTCGGCAACATGAAAATCTGTGTTTTTTGCATGAAAATATAAATATGGTGTTCCGTCGTCATCAATAAATATACTGGGATCGTTTGCATATGGCTTAGTCCATAATGGTGCGCCTATAGCATCTTTAAATGGACCGGTAGGGGAATCACTTACGGCAACACCTAAGCCCATCCATTTAGTACTGTTTTTAGGGTTTTTACGATCTTTAAATCCGGTTCCAGCAGGAAACACTAAATAATATTTTCCATTTTTATACGCGGCGTCAGGAGCCCATGCATAGTCGGTAGCCCAATCTAAGTCGTCTACCGACAAGCTAGGGCCATGATCTGTCCAGCTAACGAGATCAGATGACGAAAACGTATGCCAGTTTTTCATATGAAAATCTTTTTGGCATTCTTGATCGTGAGAAGTATATATATACATTTTTCCGTCTGGCCATACATGTGCAGACGGGTCTGCGGTTTTTATATTACTACCCAAGTCTAAAGGGTTTTGTGCGTTACATATAACACTGAAAAAAAGCGTGAGTATAACTCCGCTTCTACGGGGTAATTTAATCATGTTTTTATCTCTTATTTGTTTCAACGGTTTATTGTTAATCGTTATTGATTTTTTTTCCACTGCTGGAAGTTTAGCTATCCCGGCATGCTCATTAAATAAAATTATGCTAAATATAAATTTTATTTAATTGTATTTAACTTTAATGCCACCGGTGGCATAATGCAAATAATTAATGTGGTTTGTATTAAATATTCAAAGGATAAACAGTGAAAAACAATTTTTTAGTTCCTGCCGGTGTTGTTACTGGGGACGCAGTTAAAATATTATTTGAACAAGCAAAGCAGGGAGGATATGCATTTCCTGCTGTTAATGTGGTTGGCACTAACTCTGTTAATGCAACATTAGAAGCCGCAAAAATAGCGAACTCTCCTGTTATCATTCAAGTATCGCATGGTGGGGCATCATTTTTTGTGGGTAAAGGGGCTACATGTACCGGAAATGAGGCTGCAATTATTGGGAGCATTGCTGCTGCACGTTATGTGCATACCGTTGCGGATGCCTATAACGTGCCAGTGATCTTACATACTGATCATGCAGCTAAAAAATTACTTCCGTGGATTGATGGTTTGCTTGAAGAGGGGGAGCGATATTTTACCCAAACAGGTAAGCCATTGTTTAGTTCGCATATGATTGATTTATCCGAAGAGTCGTTAATTGATAATATAGATACTTGTTGTGAATATTTTACTCGTATGGCTAAAATGGGTATGACCCTTGAAATAGAGCTAGGTTGTACCGGCGGTGAAGAAGATGGTGTTGATAATTCTCACCTTGATTCTAGTTTACTTTACACTCAGCCTGAAGATGTTGCTTACGCTTACGAACGATTGAACCAAATAAGTAGTAATTTTACTATTGCAGCATCGTTTGGCAATGTACACGGTGTTTATCGTCCTGGAAATGTAAAATTAACACCTGAAATATTACTAAACTCCCAAGAATACGTATCGAAAACGTTTAACTTACCTAAAAATAGCCTTAATTTTGTATTTCATGGCGGTTCTGGATCTGAAGAGCAACAAATAAAAGAATCTATTGGTTATGGTGTCGTTAAAATGAACATCGACACAGATGCTCAATGGGCTAATTGGGAAGGTGTACTTGCTCATTATCAAGAGTTTAGTGAATATTTACATAACCAAATAGGTAATCCAGAAGGTCACGATAAACCGAATAAAAAGTACTACGATCCTAGAGTTTGGTTACGTAAGGGTGAGCAAGCAATGCAACAAAGACTACAACAAAGTTTTGCCGATTTAAACTGTATTAATAAATACCAGCTAAAGGGTTAGTGCTAAAACCTCTTATAATTTATCATCAAGTCGAAGGAATTAAAGCCAACTTTTTGTTTGTTTTATTATAATAAAATGACGATAAGTTGGCGGATTATTTTTAGTTTTCTTGTGATTCAATCATCTCTAACTTTTGATTTATTAAACCCATAAGGTTTGCCGTTAATAAGGCTAATTCAGTTTGTATTATTTTTGCTGCTTCAATGGATTCTTTATCGTTATTGCGGGCTGTTTTTTGCAATTTTTGCTGAAGTTTAGTTATTTTTTCTTGGAGTTCGGCAATCATTTCTTCTAGTCGCTCCATTCTTTGATCGCTCTGGTTAACATTTTCAGACGGTGATTCTTTTGGTACATTCTGCAAACGCTTGGTGTTTAATTCTTCAGTTTCTTTGTCGGCTCTACTTTGTGTTTTCCCTTCCTCTGAAATATCAACTATATCCTTTGCAAGTACCTTTGACGTCGATGATGAAGTTGGTATTTCGATTGATGTATCATCTTTTACATCAACGTTACTTCGAGTGGTAAATTCATTTTTACTTATGTGTGCAAACGATATATTAACTTCATTCATGTAAAAACCTAAGGGGCTGTTGAATACAGATCAATAACCCATAATGTGATTGATTAACCTGAGGTTTGGATAAGAGTTTTGTAACGCAATGAAATTAAAAGATAAAACTATCCTTTATTTCCAGTGACGGAATTTTATTGATTATCAAGGCATTTTTACTCTCCAATAGCTGGCTATTGGGCAAATTGTCTTATCCGAAGCTCAGGTTGATTATATTCATTGTAATACACTATTCGTTATCGCGCGCTTTAAAATTAAATAGCGTATAAAAAAAGCCAGCAATAACAAGGGTTATTACTGGCTTTAGTGTTCTTTTTTGTCACTATTTAGCCCAAAAAATAGAACGCACCACAGAGGTCACAGAGAACACCGAGAAAAAATATCGCGCTTTATTTTCTCAGTGTAGCGCAGCGCCTGGGTGTGTATTATCTAAGCACTGAATAATTACTCTTTTTTAAAGTTTAAATATTAACGTTTTTCTGTCGTTGTTACTTAATTCGAATCAAGTTTATATGAGTAAATTAGCCTTGGTTTTTAAGGAGTTTGTATACTTCAATACCTGCCAAAATAAAAGGTACATTACCTTTAGGATCATTGTTATACACAGGCTCACTCATATAATAGTGGTAGCTGCCATCTCGACCAAAACCTAAACCTGCAACGTAACATTGGTGAGTCATACTTACTTCGCCATTAGCATGAACTAAGGTAAAGTTGTTTAATAAGCCTTGGTAAGCTTTTAGTGCTTTCGGCTTATAATCGTCAGAGATATAACCATTGTTGATGGCTTTTGCCAAAAAGTAGCTATACATAGCACTAGCGCTAGACTCTAAGTAGTTACCCACGGCATTAGGCTTATCTAGTATTTGCCACCATGTTCCTGTTTTAGGGTCTTGTACTTTAATAATGTCAGCAGCAATTTCTTGAGTCATCTCAATCAATAGTTGACGTTGTTCAAGGTTTTTCTGTGGAATAGTGTCAAGTACATCAACAATTGCCATAGCTAACCAACCCATGCCTCTAGCCCAAAACTCTGGCGACAAGCCTGTTGTTTTATCTGCCCAGTCTTGTTGGCTTTTCTCGTCCCAACCGTGGTAATACAATCCTGTTTTATTATCACGAAGATATTTTCGGGTCAGTTTAAATTCGTTTATCACTTCTTCTAAACTGTGTGCTTGTTGTTCGCCGCTTTCTAACTGCATGGCGTATTCAGCTAAAAAGGGGGTACCCATGTATACACCGTCTAACCAAAGTTGGTGAGTGTATTTTTTCTTATGCCAAAATGCACCTTCAGATGTTTTAGGTTGCTGGTGTAGCTGTTTACGTAAGGTGGTTGCAGCGGTTCTGTATTTTTCTTCACCTGTTTGTTGGTACAAGGTTAATAAGTTTCTGCCTGGTACTATGCTGTCAATATTGAAGCTATTGAAGTTATAACGGCCAATATTACCTTGCTCATCAATGTACGAACCGGTGTTTTTTTCAATTATACCTTGGTATCTTTTTTCGCCGGTAACGTTATAAAGCTCTTCGTACGACATAGGCACCATAGCGATAATGTCATATTCAAATTTGGGCTTACGTTGGCGATGTACATCCCAACCGTTATAGTTATAGCTAAATGTTTTACGTGCTAGCTCTGAATCTGCAAGTGCTTTACTCCAGTTTAACGCTTGCTCTGCTGTTAATGGCTTGTTTGTTTCCTTATTCGTTAATGCGGTTTTTATTTGTATACGAGGTGAAATAGTGAGTTTTTCAGCTTCTTGATCTAAATAACGAATAAAGTCTTCTTTGGTTGAAATACCACTTTCAGGTTGCCAAGTCGCAGAAAAATAGTAATTGAGCTGTTGTTTATTTTCTTGTCCTTGTGGTTTTAAAATCGCTAAGTAGTTTTTGTCATCCTGAGTGATTTTATCAAGGGTAGTTCTTTTAAAAAATACCGCCATACCCAACATTGAACCGTCTAAGCTTTGTTTACCCCAACTGGCAATATAGGTATAAGCTCTACCTGTAATATCGGTATTACCAACAATAAACTCGGTGTTTTTATGTTTAACAACACCTGCTGCCATGGTTTCAACGTTTTTGGTTAATGCAACATTAACCTTGGCTAAACGGCTACCACCATGCATCGATATGTTGGCTGTTATATCTTGCTGATTGATGCTGTTTTGCCAATCAAAATAGTTTATTTGAACCGTTGACGAGAGGTTACCGTTGGCTAAAATGTTTGCTTGCCATTTATCAACATGGTTAACAAGCTCTAATGAATTATTGTTCCATAAACCAAAACCACCAGCGCCGAGCGAACTTCCTACTTTAAGTATGTCCATGCCCCAGTCAGCCATATGGTGATACGACTCGTACCCATCAACACCTACCTGTTGAAGTGCTGGTGTATTGCTAAGCTTTCCGAAAATATCGAAACCGTTTCGCCAATCAAGGTAGATTCTATAACCCACTTTATCTGATTCTATGCCTGGTCCTTCGTAACGGATCCAATTTGAATGGTCAGTGTAGTGGGGTGGTGGAGTGAGTGTAGATACGTTGGTAAAACTACCCCCTTGATATTCTTTAAATTCACTAGCTGGTTTATGTTTTGGTGGTTTTGTATGTGCTACCCATTCACCATCAATTTTATGTGAAATTTCCGCTTGAGTTAATTTAGTTGTTGTTTGGTTTATTTCATCCAGTGCTTGATCTATAGAGAAAGTTAAAGATTCTCCAGCTTGCATATCGCTTAGGAAAAAAAGACCGTCCTTGGTTCCGTCAAAATCAATATCGATAGCTTGGCTTGAGATTATTGTATTTTTTCTCAATACCTGTAAATTTTTTAACGCAAGATCATTATCTGCTAAACCTAAGTCGTAATAACTTAAATAAATAGGTTGTTGTTGGCGCTCGAAGTTGGATGGGTTTGCTACCGTAATTTGGGCAACATTACTTGTTGTTGGTTGTTCGACGGCGACATTTCCACACCCGCATACGAGTGCAGATATGCATGTTACCGTTGTGAGTGCTGGTGATTTTCTGTTAATTTTCATGTTATTATTCACTCTTAACGCATATTGTAATAAGGCACTAGAACATACGTAAATGTATGTCCTAGTTTCTAGTTTCTAATCTAATTTATAGGCTTTTTTCACTAAACCATAAGTCAGTTGGTAAGCGAGTGTATGAGCTTCAGCTTCCGTAATTTGGTGGTTTGTTACTAATTCCGCTAAATAACGGCAATCAACTCTACGGGCAACATCGTGTCTGGCAGGAATTGATAAGAACGCTCGCGTATCATCATTAAACCCTACGGTATTATAAAAACCAGCGGTTTCTGTCGCTTGTTGTCTAAAGCGTAACATACCTGCAGGGCTATCATGAAACCACCACGCTGGCCCTAATTTCAAGCTAGGGTAGTGCCCAGCTAATGGAGCTAACTCTCTGCTATATGTGGTTTCATCTAACGTAAATAATATGATGCTTAGTTTAGGGTTATTACCGTATTTACTGAGTAATGGTTTTAACGCGTTAACATATTCTGTTGGACTTGGAATATCACAACCTTTATCACGTCCGTATACATCAAAAATGGGTTTGTTATGGTTTCGGTGAGCACCCGGATGAATTTGCATCACTAAACCATCTTCAATACTCATTCCTGCTAGTTCAGTTAACATTTGTGCTCTAAACAGCTCTTGTTCTTCTTCGCTAGACTCACCTGTTAAACACTTGGCTAGTAAAGCTTCACATTCTGCAAGTGATAAATCAGCGGTTAGTGCAGTAGGGTGACCATGGTCAGTCGCTGTTGCACGGCCTTCTTTTTTAAAATAAGCACGACGAGCTTTAATGGCATTTAAATAGCCTTGCCACGTACTAGTATCTTCATTTGTTAATTCAGCTAATTTAGCTACATTTTCAATGAAATCTTCACGGCTTGCATCTACAACATCATCAGGACGAAAGCTGGTAGAAACACGTTTAGCCATTGGTGTGTCTTTTATCGCTCTGTGGTGTTTTAAATCGTCTAATGCGCCTTCGGTTGTGGCAATAAATTCAATGTTGAATCTATCCATCAATGCGTGTGGCGTGAACTCAGGTGTTGCTAATTTTGCTGTGATTCCTTGATAGTATTGCTGTGCATTTTGGCTACAAAGTTTTTCAGTAAAACCAAATACCTCGCTAAAGACTGAATTTAACCAATAACCTGATGGTGTACCGGCAAATAAATGAAAATTATCAGCAAATATTTGCCAAGCTTTGGTTGGGTCTGCTGCTTTAGAAGCGGCTAAGTCACCTTGCTCACCGTGTTGAGGAATACCTAAATCGGGTAATTTAATTCCTTGACTGTAAAGCATTCTAAAAACGTAGTGATCTGGTTTTAAGAATAAGTCAGTGGCATTACCGAAGTTTTTATTTTCGTTAAACCAACTTGGATCAGTATGACCGTGAGGGCTAATAATAGGTAGATCTTTAATTTCGTTATATAAGGCGCGTGCTATTTCAACGACCTTTACATCACTAGAAAATAATCTGTCAGGGTGCAATGATAAAGGTTGTACAGGGTGGTTCATGGTTTTTCCTTTAAACTATAATAAGGCGATATATCGGTTATTTATGAATGCGAGGCTAAATAAATGCTGATGATTTAAATAGCCGCAGGTAAATTAATACTTGAGTATTTAGCTATTTTTGAGTAAATCGTTAGCGTTTACTGTTTTACCGTTGATACGAACTTTACGTAAGGTAAAGCCTTCAACATGTTTAACAATAGAAGCATCTTTAACTTGATTAAATTGGCTGTTTTCAATATGAATATTTTGAATAGGATCATGTGAAAATCCACGTAAATCGATTGCTTTGCTAAGCACCTTTTCGCAGGTGATATTTTGAATTTTCACATCACGTACAATCGGGTCGAAGTTGCCATTTTCACCTTCTTCATAAAAGTAATTAATTACAATGGCATTTTGTACCGTGCCAACAGTAATATCTCTAATACGAATATGTTCAATAATGCCACCGCGAACTGCATTGGTTTTTATACGAATCGCTCGTTCAAGGTCAGGGCTGCTCATGGTACATTTCTCGGCAAATACGTTATTAACACCACCAGAAATTTCGCTACCGATAACAACACCGCCATGGCCATCACGCATATTACAATGACTAATTACAATATTTTGACACGGGGTATTTATACGACGACCATCGGCATTTCTGCCTGATTTAATCGCAATACAATCATCCCCAGTATCAAAGGTACAGTTTTCTATTAATACATGATCACAAGATTCAGGATCACAACCATCTGAGTTAGGACCGTGGCTTAAAAAAGACACGCCTTTAACGGTGACATGTTGACATAACACCGGATTTACCAACCAAAAGGGAGAGTTTTTGATTGTTATATCTTCAATCAGTACATTTTTACATGAGTACGGTTGAACAAAAGGCGGTCGTAAAAAAGCGCCATCACTATAATGTCTTTCACTAACGGGCACACCGGCTTCGGCGTCAGCCATTAATTTTTTACGAGCGGGTTGCTGTACTTCACCAGGAATAATGTCCCAATGAGCATCGCTCTTTGGCCCTTTCCAAGGCCACCATGTTTGATTGTCGCCGTTACCGTCTATTGTGCCTTTGCCGGTAATCGCGATGTTCTCTTGCTGATATGCATAAATAAGAGGGGAGTAGCCCATTATTTCTAACCCTTCCCAGCGGGTAAATACTTCAGGCAAATAATGGTTAGGATCAGTGCTAAAACTCAATGTAGCGTTTTCGGAGATATGAAGGTTTACATTGGATAATAAATGAATAGCACCTGTTTTGTAGGTGCCAGCAGGTATAAGCACTTTACCGCCACCAGAATCGTTACACGCTTTAATGGCATTATTAATTGCTGATGTACAATCAAACGTACCATCGTTAATGGCACCGAAGTCTTTAATATTAAATACAGCATCAGGAAAAGAAGGCACTACGATAGCATTTCGAATATCATCGGCTTTCTGCCAATCGTTAGTGTTTGAGGACGGGGAAATAAGTGTGTTTTTCATATTCATATTTTTACATGAACTAAGGCCTGCTAGTGCCACAGAGCTTGTTGTCATTGCTTTAAGGATATATCTTCTCTTTTTATCTACCATACTTTTATCTTGTAACACTAAATCATTTTTAAAATATACCAAGCCTTGCCACCGGTGGCAAGGCTTAATGTTAAAATAAATTCTTTTAATGGTTACGGGATAGATTGTAAAAAATAAAACAGACAGAAAAATCCTAAATATATATGCTGTATTGTAATTAAGTTAAATGAAGTCATAAAAATATGAGAGCCATAAACCCAGCTAAAAAAATAATTTGAGTTTGTTTAGCTAAATTTTACGCTTTGTTACATATCTTTTAGGCTGTAGAGCTATTATGAGTAATTAATTTTTGCCACCGGCAGACAGTTTGTCGTATTTTTAACATAAACATGCTTGACAATGGTTAAATTACTCTGTTTACTAAAGGCGTGCCACCGGTAGCAGTTCGTGATTGGTGACAAAAAAGATTAAAATAATTACTTTCAATAAAAATATAACCCGTCAGAAATCATAACAGTGTTAGTTGAGTTCATTAGACGGTGATATTGTTAATTAATGGCGAAAGATGGAAGTAAATATTGCTTTCAACTTGAAAAATGTGGGGATACTAAAATGAACAGAAAAAAATTTGAATTAAATAGAATTATTACAACAATGATAGTTGCAGGTGGACTGTCAGCAGCAAACATACAAGCTGCTGAAACGGAACAATCTGCAAAAAATGATGATGTAGAAGTTATTGAAGTGACAGGTTTTCGTGGCTCATTAAATAAAGCGCTTTTAGACAAGCGTGCAGCCGTGAATAGTAAAGAATCTATCGTTGCTGAAGACATGGGGAAATTCCCAGACTTAAACTTAACTGAATCTTTGCAACGTGTAACAGGTGTTGCAATTTCTCGTGAAGGTGGTGAAGGTCGTAATATTACCTTACGTGGTTTAAGTCCTTCATTTACTCGTACTACATTGAATGGTATGGAAGTACCTTCAAGTACCGATGGTACCGATTCAGGTGGTGGTGTTAACGGCGGTCGTTCGTTCGATTTTAACGTTTTTTCATCTGACCTATTCAACCGCATAGATATTCAAAAGTCGCCAACAGCATCAATGGAAGAAGGCGGTATAGCTGGTACAGTAGACCTGTATTCGGCTAAACCTTTTGCTAATCCTGGTTTTCACCTTACAGCATCTGGTCAAGCGGCACATAATAATGTTACTGGTGAAGTTGATCCTCGTATGGGTTTTATGATCAGTAATACATTCGCTGACGATACGCTTGGAGCATTGTTCTCAATAGCTAAATCGGAAAGAACCGTACGTCAAGAAGGTTACGGAACAGTACGTTGGACTAACCCTGTAGCGGATGGTAAAGGGCTTTTTGCTGATACCAGTAACTTGGTGATGTCAGGTGCTACACCAAGCGCATGTGCTGATAAAGATGGTACATCTGTACACGCAGCTAACTGTTTATGGACACCACGTTTACCTCGCCCTGACTTTTTTGGTAACAAACAAGATAGAATAGGTTTTACCACGTCATTACAATGGGCACCTACAGACGATATTATTCTAACGTTTGATAGCTTACATTCTACGTTAGATAACGAACGTACCATGTATAACTTTTTTGAACAGTTCCGTAGCACGTTTGGTAAAATTACGCCTACAGCAATTGAAGTCCATGAAAATGGTAAACAAGTTGTTGCTGGTACTTATGACAATGTTGAAGGCCGTATAGAAAGTCGTCAGCAAATTTCTGAAACTAAGTTTAGCCAATATGTATTGTCAGGTGAATTCAATATCTCTGATGATTTAGTTATTGATGCTATGATTGGTACGGCAGAGTCAGACGCGACGTCTGAGCAATACCGTTATAACTTAACAAGCCTTGATAGACATACGGTAAGTTTTGATTTTGGTGATAATGCTAATGCGCCAGTAGTTACTCATGGTTACGACGTTAATGATGCTAGTAATTATAACCTTAAAGATGGTCGCCTTCGTGCAACCGATGTAGTTCGTTCAAATGACACTGCTAAACTTGATTTAACCTACGAAACAGATAACGTAACCATTAAAACAGGTTTTGCTTATAACGATCGTGAAGTTGATTACAGTGAAAATGAGATTAAGGGTTTTGCTGACCAAGATTCAGCGGTTGGTTATACCCAAGAATTTCCATATTCTGACTTTGGCAACGGTTTTGATGGACCATTAGAAAGTTTTATGGTGGCTGATTTTTCTGCAATTGAATCTAACTTATTAGACAAAAACTGGACGCTTCGTGGTGCACAAAGTCGTGTTGTTTCTGAAGAGACTACGGCTCTTTATCTAGAATTAAATTCTGAATATGAGCTGGGCGATATGGTGTTACGCTCAAATGCAGGTGTTCGTTATGTTGAAACTACTACTAATGCTACTGGTTATTTAACAACTGCGACAGGTAATGAAAGGGTTTCGATTGAGAACAGTTATAAAAACTTTCTACCATCAGTAAACTTCGCGTTAGACGCTACCGATGATATTGTAGTACGCTTGGGTTTAACACAATCGATGACTCGACCTAGCTTAAGTTCACTAAATCCTGGTGCTCCTAGCTTCGATTATATCAACGGTACTGTTAGTGTAGGTAATCCAAGTTTAAAACCGTTTACTTCAAACAATGTTGACATCGGTTTTGAATGGTATTTTGATGACGAAGCGTTATTTGGTGCAACCTACTTTTATAAAGACATTGAAACCTTTATTACGGGTGCTAATGAAGAAAAACTGGTTGACGAAGCTTACCATGCTTATATTTTAGCTGACGCTCAATACGAAGCGGGTATCTCACAAAATCCATTTACCTCAACATTTGACCATAGTACTCCTGTAAATGGTGAAGGTGGTGAAATTGAAGGGTTTGAATTAGCTTATCAACAACCATTATCGTTTTTACCTGAACCGTTCGATGGTTTTGGTGTGTTAGCTAACTTTACTCATGTATCTGCGGATAAGATTGAAGGTTTGTCTGAAAACTCGTATAACTTTACTTTATATTACGAGCAAGAAAACTTCGGTGGTCGTATTTCAATGAACAAACGTGATGACTATATTACTGATTACACAGGTAGTAACGGGAATGCTGAGCACGGCACTTCAGGTCCTCAACATGTTGATTTCTCATCATTCTATAACTTCAATGAGAACTTAACCTTTACGTTTGAAGTAGTTAACCTTACTGATGAGTATGAAAGACTTTATACTACGGGTGATGGTACTTTAAACTTACCAAGAGAGTATAACCATACAGGTCGTCAAGCCTTTTTAGGTTTTAGATACACTATGTAATAGGTATTCTGTAGTTTAATACAAAGCCACTTGTTAGCAATAACAAGTGGCTTTTTTATGGTTGAATCTTACAAGACAAAAAATATCAGCCGGTTAATACCAAGCCAGTTAAGCTAGCTCTCAATGAGCGAGTGTGAAAGGTGTACATGCAACGCTATTGATTTTCTTATGAATGTAGGCGTCTTAGGTTTAGTCTGGCACAATAAACCTGTGCTTCTAGCCTTTTAACTTGCGCAGAGTGAGAAGAAACTTATTGAAATTAGTATAATAGGTTATGTTAAATAAATTAAAATGCGTAGTATAACTATGAGATAACACTTTATTCAAACACTTCGTTATGGTTGATAAAATGGATAAACAAAGTTGCAGTTAAAAATAGCATTCTTGAAATAATGAGCAGGCAGCGCAACTCTATTTTAGTTTTTTAGCGTTAAAAAAATACGATTAACGTTTCGTTAATCGTATTTTAAAGTTTAAAAAGTGCTGAATTCAATTAACAAGACTGAAGAAAATCTTTACAAGCCTTGGTAATACAATCCCATTGTTGATCTTGAACCCATTGTGGATTTGATACCCAAGTACCACCAACAGCAAATACATTGTTTAACGACAAATAATCTTTATTGTTTTCAGCGTTAATGCCGCCAGTAGGGCAAAATGAAACGTCTTGAAATACTGATGAAACTGCAGATAAAAACTTTGCGCCGCCAGATAAAGAAGCTGGAAATAACTTTTGCTCGGTATAACCATGCTCTAATGCTAATAAAATATCTGAGGTATTCGAAACCCCAGGAAGCACAGGCAGAGAGCATTGAGTTAACTGTGCCAATAAAGATGCAGATATGGCAGGCGTTACTATGTAGTCGGCACCCGCATCAATAGACTTTGTTAGGATATCTTGATTGATAACTGTTCCTGCACCGACAATTAATTGAGGAAGTTGTTTTTTTATTTCTTTTAAAGCTTCTAATGAATGCTCAGTACGTAATACTACCTCAACTAAGGTAATACCTGCTTCCTGCATGGCACTCGCTATATTTACACCTTGGGCAACGGTGTCAGCTTGAATAATGGGTAATAACTTTTGATTTGCTAATAATGTTGAAAATGACTGCATTCTAGTTCTACTCTACGTCGTTAGTTAATAAATGATAATAATTATACCACCATTGCCACCGGTGGCAAAGAAAGTTATCATTGTATGGCTTTTCTTGTCAAATAATTTTTAATAAAGCGGTAGGGGGCACGCTTGCTCACTATGTTAATGTTGTATTGACTATAATTATGGAGAATATTATGAATAAATACGTTGTTGTTTTTATGGTGTTGTTAAGTACTTTTACAGTAAATGCTGAACCTGTTAATCGTATTTTTATGGCTGGTGATTCAACAATGTCGGTAAAACATGTAAAGGATTATCCTGAAACGGGCTGGGGTGTGCCATTTAGCACTTTTTTTAATGAGACTATTGCTGTTGATAACTATGCGAAGAATGGTCGTAGTACGCGTACTTTTATTAGTGAAGGCCGATGGGAAAAATTAACTACGCAAATGAAGGCAGGGGACTTTGTTGTTATACAATTTGGCCATAATGATCAATCTAAGCACAAAGTAGATAGATTTACTCCACCGACAATGTTTACTGAAAATCTAACAACTTTTATTAATGATGTTAGAAATAAAGGTTCAAAACCAATATTAATGACACCAATTACCAGACGACACTTTACCGATAACGGCCGTATTAAAGAAACCCACCCTATATATGCCGATTTAGTAAGAGGTGTTGCTAAACACACAAAAGTCACTTTTATCGATATGGAAAAAATAACTAAAAGCTATTTCGAAAAATTAGGTGATAAAGACTCTGCTTTACGATTTATGCATATTGCACCTAATTTACATCCAAACTATCCTAAAGGTGTACGAGATAATACCCATTTGAATGCCTTAGGTGCACGCGAAGTTGCCCAACTTGTGTTAAACGAGCTTACGCTTATTGATCATGAGTTGGTTTATCGCTTAAGACAACCTGATCCAAAACATTTACAGCTAAAGTATTAACTAACCAGAACTTGGTTGAAAAGATAACTCAACTAATTTTAGTATTGCAAACGCTATATAAAAATACCTAATAGACGAAGAACATGCTTACACGTTAAAAAATAACTACATATAATTCAAATAGTGAAGTTTTAATGACCAAATTGAGACATTACTTATATTTAAATTTATGTTTATTTTTACTGTTCTTTAGCTCTTTTTCTCAAGTTAACCTAATAAATTTCAAAAGTTAAAGTTGTTATGATAAAAGGTGGCTTAGATTTCATATTGAGTCACCAAATCAGTATTGTATGCGGAAAATAAGTCCATCTACCTTTTTTAAAATCCCTCAAACTTACCGTTTTAATGCGCTTGTAGTGTATATCGTATATTTACCAACGTGTTGGTATGACTACTTTGTTGAGCTTTTACTGATGTTTCTTGGACACTTTCTACAATGATAAAATATAATTATTTCGCTAAGGTATTAATAATTAAATTGATTTAAGGGTTTTTCAATGTAATATTACTGGCACTAATAATCTGTTGTAGAGGTAAGTTATGGAAGATAAGTTTACGCAATTAAGATCTCGTTTAGTCATGTTTATT
>Ga0105354_1000966_pt1 | contig 17793 bp, 10 predicted proteins | sample GOMGulsemesocosm_FD_83658 | JGI IMG/M metagenome (GOLD analysis project Ga0105354, IMG submission 83658) | Methane-oxidizing microbial communities from mesocosms in the Gulf of Mexico - GOM9B Gulf of Mexico | ecosystem: Environmental > Aquatic > Marine > Cold seeps | place: USA: Gulf of America...
AGTTTCCTTTTGTTTTTCTGCTATAGCTTCTGGTAATGTTTGCACAGGTAACTTAGCACTATTAACCAATTGCCTAAACGGATCATTCATTATTAATTGTCTGAATGGATCGTTTGCTAATTGCGCTTTAAATGCTGCTCCCTCTGAACCAGGGTTTGTTACTACCTTAATATTCTCGTCTTCAGCTCCTGTAGTTGTACTACTTGTAGTAGCAGCTCCTGTTTTAGCAGCAATTCCTGTGTCTTCTTTTATTTCTGTAGTAACAACGTCTTGCGCTACCTCATTCTCTGGTACTGCTTTTTCTACAATGGGTACTGGTTGTTCTTTCGGTTTTGGTTGTTGAACCCTTTGCTGTTGTACTGGCTTGGATTCTATCGGTTTTAAGGCATACATTGGTGCTTGTTTTTACGAGATTAAAATGTTTTTTTCAGAAGTGATTTGGCTATAAAACCTACCTCTTATTTCTGAAAAAACTAGTTTACAAAGGTGCGACTAACTCTCTGAAAAATAAATTATTTAGAGGCTGTAAATCAGTAGGTTCAGTGGGTTTTAAATACTCCTGTAACCAAAAAAAGCCACTTAGAGCAAATGCTCTAAGTGGCTTTAGGTATTTTAAATTAGAAACTTACCGTTTCAAAAAAAAACTCTATAATCTATCTTGTTTGTACAAAATGTTTATACAAATTTTTAGCTTCTACTTCTACGATTTGATCTGATAAATTTGCATCACCAGTGTTGTTATTATCTAATCTAAAAACGGCTTTTATAATACTTACACCTCTTGTTTCATATACTGTTCCCCTAGCTGCAGTTGTTGGACTAAAATAATTTGAAGCACAGAGGTCTAATTCAACTTCTATTTCGCCTGAAGCTCCAAATTGCATTGCATAAGTATTTATTTTACTTGCTACTCCAAAAGCTATAGTTTCATTCAATAAAAATGCAGGACTTGTATTACCTTTTATTTTCACTGAACCTCCTGATTTAATAGTGCTTTCATTAGATAATGCTAACTGAAACCTAACCATTTTACCAGACTCACCGTTTATTATTTTAAACGTTTTACCAGCACCTCTATCGCGACATTCTGGAGCAACTAACTGATTTATCTCTACAATTTGTATTTTTTTAGGAATAGTACAATCTATAATATTTGTAATTTCACTTAAAGCTCCTAAGCTAAATCCTAAATTATATATAGTACCATCAGCATGTTTTATTTTATATGTTGTTCTCTTATCACTTACATATTTGGTTAAAAATAAGCTATCTAAATACACCGTATCATTTAGTGTAGGTTGTCTATTTTGTTTCATATATACGGTTGTCCATTCACTTGTTGGCTTCTCTCCGCATTTTCCAGCTTGTATTTGGAAAGGATAACTAGTTTCCTTTACTGGACAAGCCATATTTATATGACAATCCGCTTCTCCTGACCTATGTGGAGTAATTGTTACTTTCGCTGTTGTTGGAGTAGCACTGTCTTTATTAAAATACAGTACTCCAGAACTAGCACTACCTATATAGTTTGTAAAAACTTTATTATTCCATACTATGTCTATTTTATACACACTTCCTTTAACACAACTATATGTAATACCTGCCTTACCTGTTCCTGCTTTATAATCAACAAGGAATGAATAAATATCTTTTCCTTTATAATCTACCCCTACTCTTGAATCGCATTGTAATGTACGAATGCTATTTTCTACAGTGACATCTTGTATTTTAACCTCTGTACTACACCCATTTTTATTGATAATAGTAAGTTTTGGTGTAAATTTTACTTTTTCAGTTTTTAATAAATTATAATCATGTGTTACTATATTATCTATTGGTGACTCGTTAACATTTGGAGTTCCATCACCAAAATTCCATTGGTATGAGGTAATATTTGCTAAATCCCCCCCATTAATAGCTGAAACTTCAAAATCTACTGTTGCCGATTCTTTATTTTCATCATAAACAGGAGCACTTACTGTTACTTTTACTTCTGTTTGTGCATGCACAATCAATTCCATTTCTGTAGGTTGGCCATTTACTGTAAACGTCATCGTTTCTCCTAGATAAACATCTGGTACGTTTCCTGGGTAAAACATCATTTGCCCTCCTTCTAATCCTATTACTTTTGTTGCTACTGAAAGTTTTCTTCCCTTTACAAACGCATTAACAACTCCATTTAATGGTTGTATGGTTATTGGGAAAGGCGCATCATTTTCGCAAATAGTACTTACAGGTAAACTCATCCCTACTTTCTCTTTTTTAGTACAGCATAAATACGGTAAAGAAAAATCTGCAATAATTGCATTACTTCTTTCAGATTCATACACCATTACAAAAGTCCCCCCAGGTTGTACCCCTGCTTTATGCTCTAACCCAGGATGTTCTTTAATATAGTTTTTAAAAGAGGCTTTAAACACATCCTTACTATCATTTAACTCTGCTAAAGACACTAACATGATATCAAAAGGTAATTGTTGTGCTTCTTTTTGTGCTTTTAAGGTTTCATATGCGGTAGCATAGTTTTTTCCTTGATGCCCTTCTATTCTAAAAAAAGATTTTTGTTGTAAATTAACAGGAACTCCAGAATTAATTTCATAACCTAACGTATGTTCTCTATTTTCTTTTCCAAAAACCCAGTTTTTTAATAGCGTATCATAATTATTCTTATAATAAAAAGGTATTGCTTTATTCCCTAAAGACTGATATTGTTGCGATGGCGTAATTTTAATTTCAGCTATTGATAGTGTAACAAATTTAGATTTACTTGCTATTACTTGTGTGTTAAACCTATTTATTAATAATGCTACGCGTTTTTCTACTTGTTCATCATCTAAAATAGGTGATTTATAAAATTGATTCCTGAACTTTTCTCCTTTTTCAGGCAATAACTTACCTAGCATTAGGTGTTTTGGGAATGCTCCTACGCTCGGCATACATGACACTGACAACAGTGGTAACAACTCTTTTATTTCTGTATACGTAGCTATTAAATCTTTTATAAGATCATACTCATACTGAAAACCATAACTTGTTTTTTTATTTAAAACAGTATTTTTATCAAATTCGTTTGGTACACCAAAATGAGTCGCTATTTTCCCGAATTCTTTTTCAATTTTTTGATATAATTCTACATCTTGAACAATATCGGTGTATTTTTTCTTAAGGATATTTGAAGCTACATCTTTATCTTCTAATACTACTCTTTTTAGTTTAATATCAGAAAGACTCGCGTATAATTTTTGTGTATCTTCTTTTTTATAAACAGTATCCTTATCTATAATATGTTGTATTCCTTTTTTATTGGTCAATAGCATTTTTATATTTGCTATTTGCTGTGTACCATGATTGTCACAATCTACTCCCCTACAAGGTTTTACTTCTTTTTCATACCCTTCTAAATACAGTACTAAAAATTTATCTTCTATATTCGTTAGCTCCGTTATTGGCTGATGCTTATCCGTTGTTTCCTTTGCTGTTGCTAACTCCCATAATTCTATTTGTTGATCTTTGCCACTTATTTCTTTATAAAAAGCATCGTAATTTACCTTATAGTTATCATATGCTTTAAAAGAAGTGTATTCTTTATTAGCTATGTCTATGGTTTGTAAATTTCCAAGTCCCAGCTCTTTACTTACTTTAGATGTATTACTTAAATGTAACACATCACCGTCAGTAGTCACACCAGCTCCTTGGCTTATGTTAATCCCATTTAGGACACCTCTGTTATACAAAGGCTTGTATGCAAATCCACATACAATTCCTACCCCGCTTAGCAAGGTTCTGGATAAACGTTCTTGATCTTCAAAATGAGTTAAAAACTCATTAAACTGACCATGCTCTACAAACTGCCCCTTGGTGAACTTACGGTATTGTTTTGTTATTTTATTTAATTGATTACTCATTTTAATTGTCGTTTTTATGAATCATTCTACTATTTTAATTCCCAAGACATAATTGTTTATGTCTTGGGAATATCTCTACTAAAGTGAGTACCCAGAAGCTAATAAAGCTTGTTTTATTAGCCCCATATAATAAGCTTGATCTGTTCTTTTTTGAACACCATATACAAACCTCACTTTTTCATCATACCTTGTTTCTGCTAAACCATACACTCCTGAATAAGGAGCTGTTCCGTTATCTACAGCTTTTAGTAATTTTGTAAATAGGCTTGAGTATCGTGGTCGTAAAGCCAGCTCAAAAATAGTACCTCGGTAATAGTTAGGGTTTCCAGTACCAAAATTAGCATCTAACCTTTCTCTAAAAGTTTTAACATCCTCTTTAAATCTATTTGTTTTTTCGATTATTGGTCGACTTGTGAATGTATTAGCTTCATCCTGAAATACTAATGAAATAACATTACCTGTAGGTGTTTGACCTTTTAAATTTAACTGATGAAATGTTCTATCGTCTCTAAAAGGAATCAACTTTACATTATCCATATACGCTTGTTCACTTCCATAAAATGGTAAAAGCTCATTTTGTAACTCATTTGATTTTAAGCCTTTTAAAGCTCTTGCAACAATAGCCATCCCTCTATTGTAGTTATAATAGATATTAATTTTCGTGTCTTTATTAATTACTAATTTTGCATATACAGGATCAATTGCTATTTGTGTACTACATTTATTGGTATTTGCAATTCTTAGTACTGGGTTAAAAACACTTTCTGAACTTCTAGTTAAATCATACTGGTATTTTTTAATAGCTACTGTTTCATTTTCATTCCTAGTAATAGGTGTTAACCCTTGATTAGATTCTTTTTGATCTCCAAAATCAAAAATATAGCTGTCAATATCTTTTATGATTCCGTTTAAAGTAGTTACTTTAAAATCTACTTCTAAAGCCCCTTTACTATAAATAGAATTTGCTATTTCTACCTTAACTTTCAACTGCTTACATACTTTTATTGTACTCGCTACCGAAACTCCATTTACTGTGAAGCTAACCTGAACACTACCTACGTTTGCAGCAAATACTACTTTACTTGGATCAAATAAATTTTGCCCACCTTTATTTATAATTGCAGGTATTTCTTTACCATTTACAAATGCCTTAACAACACCGTCTAATGGTTCTAAAGCGATTACTATGGGAGCATCATTTTCACACAGTTTATCAGTTGGCAATGTTAATAATGTAGCATCTTCTTTAGCACAGCATACATATGGCAATGCAAAATCTGCTAAAACCTGGGTATTCTCTTCAGACTCATATACCAAAATAAAAGTTCCTCCTGGTTGTACTCCTGCATAATGTTCCATACCAGAATGCAACTCTAAAAAATCTTTTAATAAAACACTTTCTATTTTCTTTTCTTTTGGAGTTACAGCAGTATTAGCTCCTACTGGAACAGGTATATTTCCTACAGGTGTAGGTACATTCCCTACTGGAACAGGTATACTTCCTACAGGTGTAGGTACATCCCTTACTGGTACCGGAGCAGGTGCAGGTATTCTCCCTACAGGTACAGGTGCGGGTGCAGGCGTAGGTGCAGGTGTTTTCTCTACAGGAACTGGTGCAGGAGCAGGCGCTGGTGCTGGTGCAGGTGTTTTCTCTACAGGAACTGGTGCAGGAACAGGTGCAGGTGTTTTTCCTACTGAAGCATTTCCTATTGGAGTCTGAGTAAAGGCTCCAATATTAGAGATTCCTCCTTCTGCATCTTTAGGAAGTGATTTTAACTTTCCATCTAGATCAGCAATGATTTTGTATACTTTGTCTATATCTTCTTTATTGGTAATACCATTAGTTATTTCTAACAATTCATTCCTTAATTCACGAACTGTTACTCGTCTTGGAGGAGTACCATCATCTGACTTAGCACTTTCCTTCAAGTAAACTGGCTTAACATTAAATGATAGTCCATGTGTATTTTTTAAGGTATTAATATTTTTATAAGCTATTTCATATGGCAAGCCTAAATGTCCTTCTATTCTGTAAAAATCATTGTCGTCTATATTGTATTCCAATGGTTTTTGAACGAATGCTTCTGTTGCTAAATTATTAGTATGATAACTTAAACTATACGTTTCTTTCTCTTTTTGTGTTTTATCAAAATCCCATTTTTTTAATAAACTCGTATCTACATCATAGTAAAAAGGAATTGCTTTTTTCCCTAAGTCTGTACTATACTGTGATGGCGTGATTTTTATAGTCCCTCTAAAAGACTGAAAATTATTAACTTGCTCTTCAGAACGTTTAATTAAAAATAGTACGCGTTCATAATCTTCATCATCTTGAGTTATAATTGGTGATTTATAAAAACGATGACGAAACCTGTCAGTTACTGAATTACGTGCTATATATATTGTTCCTAAACTTAAATGCTTTGGATGTGATTTCATATCTGGGCAGCATTCTGCTTTTAAATGCAATAGCAAGCCTTTAATTTCGTTATAGGTTGCCACCAAATCTTTTAACAAATCATAACGGTATTGAAAATCTTTAGTTCCAATAACCTTTAGCTTAGTATCTTCTAAAATCTTTAATAAAGATACCCCTCCAAATGTTAAAGGAACCTTAAAATGATCCGAAATATCTGTTAATCCTTTACTTAATTTACCAATAACACCTTCTTTTTCTATTGCTTTTTTAAATTGGTTATTTAATCCTACTTCAGTGGTTATTCCATTATTTAAAACAGCTCTAGCTACCTCTATATTTGGCAATTCTTGATATAATTCCTCATAGCTATTATGTTTGTTATAAATAGTGTCTTTAGTAACTCCATTAGCAATATAATTAGCAGATGTAACATCTGTAAATAAAATTCTTAAAGTATTTACTTGCTCTTTTCCTTGATTGTTACAATCAATTCCCTCACAACCAGACTCCTTATTTATTACCTCTTCTAAATACAGTAATACTGCTATAGTCCTTTTTGCCAAACTACTTCTTATTAAAGGGGTAAATGACGATATCTCATCTACTGGAATATCTTCTATATTTCTAAGCTCATAAAGCGGAATTTGTTCCCCAGTACTTTTTACCTTCTTATCTATATTTTCTTTATAAAAATGTGGGTAATTAGTAGTGTATTTTCTAAAATGTGTATATACTTTATTTTCAAAGTCAATAGCATACTCATTCTTTCCTTTTATTTTTTTCTGTAAGGTTATTAAATCTCCATCTGTAGTAACTCCTGCTCCTTGAGATATCTTAATACCACTTTTACTTTTATCATATGTTGCTTTAAAACCGCATACTATTCCGGTTCCGCTCAATCTGGTTCTTGATAAACGATCTTGATCTTCAAAATAATCAATTATTTCATTTAACTGATTTTCTGTTAACGCTTGGTTGTCGTTAAATTTTCTGTATTGCGCTGTTATGTTCGCTAATTTTGTATTCATTTTTAATGCTTTTTAAAGGTGTGATTTTCCTAGTATAAATGTTCCTTGAGATTCGGCACTGCTATCGCTAGCGCAATCTAATAGCCTTCCTGGTTTGTAAATATTATTTAAGTTGGTCATGGCTGTAATAAGCTCTTTTGTGCTCGTTGGCAAACTTTCTACATTATGCCTTGACTTGTCTACAAGAAACTTTTTATATGTTTTTTCAAAAGCTGTTAAGTCATTTGACGCCGCTTTTAAATCGCAATTCCTATCCCCTACCCAACAAATTTTAGCAAGTACATGTGCAGGTAATTCTTCGCGGATTACTGTTTCTGCATATTTTCTAAAATCTGGGTTTGAAAAACGATATGTATACCCTGGTAATACAATCGTTACTCTATAAGAATATGGATCAAACACATTGGTTTCACACTCTACCTCACAAGATGTCATGTAAGTATTTGGTACAGTTTGCTTGTTACTAGACACCCTAAAAGTATCTCCTATAATCATAGTTCCTATTCCTAAGAAATTTTCTTTATTAGTTGTAGGTTTTAGTAATAAATGTTCTACTAAAAACAAGCCTTCTTCCGTAAAATCATCTTTAAAGTATTTTATAATAGTTAAAATAGACTTCTTTAAATCTTCTTTAGAGGTATACGTTTTTTCTTCTTGCTTAGCTATTACTACTTTTTCTGTTGTATCGCTAACTACTTCTAAACAATATTTATTAGCACTTGGTCTAGTTATTTTTATATTTCCTACAAACCCTCCATTTTCTATTGGTTTAGCAAATATTGCATCAACAGCTTCTTCATCTATCTGTATTGCCTGATAAACAGTTTCATATAATTCCTTAGAAGCAAAGTAGGCTTGTTTATGTGTTTTTACCGATGAGAAGTAAACATCTCCTATCTTATTTTTAACACTCCATTTATACACTGTTGCCTTACCTTCTCCTTCTGTTTCAATATTTACAGATGAGCAAGACAGGTTTCTTCTATCAGAATTTTTAATTCCTAATAAACCTGCTATTCTTTTCTGAGCACCCGAAATATTATTAGTGTCCCAAAGGTTCTCATCTTTCTCTGTACAGTTATACCCTAAACCTCGCTCAGTACTTGTTGTTTTATAGTCTTTTAAAAAGTCTTCTTTATTTTTCAAAACAACCTCATCAGCTGCTTCTCCATATAATGCCTTCATTAAAAAAGTATACTCATTAAACTGTTCTGAAAAACGAGATATTAAGTGATTTAAAGTTCTATTTCTTCTTGCTACGTTATTATCAATTTCTTTATATAACGCATCTGTTAACTTATCATCATCATCCTTTTCGTAATTATTTACCAAGTCATCAAATTCATTAATCCCCTTTAATGCTTGTGTAAAATACGTTCTGGTTAATTTTCCATTAACACTTAATACATCCTTTACTTTATCTAAATGCTTAAAGTAACCAGCTATTATTTTATCAAAAAACAACAAGTATCCTTTTAATTGTTTTGCTAAAGCTTGTCTTTCAGGAGTTGGATTAGAAATAATTCCATTCTCACCTACTCCATACGTGTCTGGAAAGTCATTTAAAATAGAAGCATAATTTCCTAAGTTAGTATCATTTCCTTGGGGAAGACTCAACTCTTTTACCTTATCTTCATCACGCTGTAATGTGTTTATGGCTTCTAATTCTTTTAAATACTTAGCAACTTTTTTCTTATTTATGTTTAATGGTAACGTTCCTTTGGTATAATTAAACGTACTTAGATCGCACAACTCTGGTTTTTTACCTGGCTCAACGCAAAACAACCATTCATCATTATTACTGCTAATAGTACTAACATTACAATCTGCTATTGAAATTTCTTTAATTTGTTTTACGCCTTCAATAGCCATTATTTCTTTAATTAAATCAGAAACACGTACTTCCGTTCGTAATTGACTCTTTTTTAATTCTTCTTTTTTAATAAAACCATTATCTAAAACTGGTCCCTCAAAAATTTCATCGGTACTAATGCCATCTTTTAATAATTGTTTTAAGCTATGAAAATAAACTTCTGGTGATAAATACTCATTAATTCTTCTTATCACTTTAGCATGTACTAACTCCTCATCTACTTTTTTATCTACCTCTATACTTGTACAAACAGCTATTTTTTGCGTTTCGACCTCTTTTATTTCTATTAAATCTTCACAAAGATTTCTGTTGCTATTAAAACGTTTTAATATTTCAACTTTAGCGTCTGTCTTCTCTAATGCTGTAAGCCCTTTTTTAAAGTCTACAATAACTTTATACAAGCCTTTTACTCCAAAATTTGCTAAGTTTTCTTGCCCAAGCATTGATTTATCAAAAGACATGTTTCCTGTTTTACAGTCAACATGAACAGTTTCATTAAAAAAGGACAACCAACAGTTTTCAATAGGATTTACTTTTTTATCTTCATCATCTTTATATAAGGTTATATCTATAAATAACTTTCTATAATCTAACTGATTTACTGGCTTAGATGGTAATATTTCTGACGCTTTAATAAATTGCTTATGCAACCCTTTATTTTCATCATTAGAAGCTAATATGTCTTCCATATTTAGGTTCATTCTCATCCCTAAATCAGTAATGGCATAACTTAACACCTCTAATGTTGTAATTCCTGGATCATGAGAATTATAATCTGTCCAAAGTTTACTCCCAAGCTCTTCTATATATTTAACTCCTGTTTTTCTTAAGAAATGAAAATCTAAATTATCTTTAGTTTCTATTTTTTTAGGAATTTTGATGTGCTTATTTTCTAACATATCCTTATGATTTTAATACTCTATTATGTTTATAATTACAATTACGAGTTGCTATAGTAACTTCATGTTTTTTTGCAGATACCAAAATAGCTTTAGGCTCTGCCTTAATTATAGCATTACCTTGTGGTTCTTCTTTAATTTCTCTCTTCTCCTCTTTACATTCAGAAGCTTCATTATCTTGTAGTTCTTTTTTAAAGATTTTTAAATCATCTATATAATCTACATAGGGTAATTGCTCAATGTAATTGACTAATAAATTTTTATTCATATCAATATCAGTACTCATTTCAATAGCTGTATCAAAAGCCCATGGCGTTATGTATTTTTGAATATCTATATCTAATTGCTGCTTGTAAAAATTTTCATCGTAGCCTTTAAAAAATTTAACTGCAGTAACTACTCTTAATTCTTGATAATTAGGATTCATTACTATTGCATTTACATGCATTGTATTTAAATCATTAATATATGCCTTTATCGCACTAAGCTTTGCGCTGCTCACCCTTGGTTGGTATATATCAAAAGCATTTTTGTTTTTTGTACTAGGAACTACAACAAGTGTTACGTTTCCTGGATCCATATACGAATTTTCAGAAGTATGCTTTAAACATTTCACTCTAAATACCTCAGGGAACTCTTGTAAAATAAGTTGCTCATAATCCCATTGTGTAATTGCTCTATTCTTATGTCTTAATCGCTCGCTTATCCTTCTATAGTACTCTATATCTGTTTCTTGATAAATTCCTCCAAAGGAATTATACTTTTGATTAATAGCTTTAACCTGTGGAACTCTAGTAATTAACTTTCCTATTGCTCCTGCTGGCAACCCATCTTTTAAATGTGTTAAATCATTTTCTTTATCTGTAAACGTAGCCAATAATGCTTGTGTAAAAACTCCTTGTACTTTACATACGGCATCGTAATTTTTATTCATTTTTGCCTTTACCCAAATTAATGCTTCAGGTAAACGGGTATTGGCTGTCCGAATCGTTTTTGGAATATTAAACTTTACAATTCCTGTTTGTAAAAAATTATTTGTTTCATCTAATAAAATATCGTCTGATAAATCTCCCCAAACATTATTAGATAATATTTCCCAACTAACTTTTTCGGTTTCTGAGAATGTTTCTGACAACGGGTTTTCACTCCCTTCTAATACTTGAACTAACAAAGAAACTTGCTGACCTGCTGTGGCACTTAACCCTATATATAATTCTCCTCCTGTTTCATACACTGGAAGTAAATCGTTCGATGTGGTTTCTTTTTCATACTGTCCAAAAACATCTTCATGAAACAACTGTACCCCTTTATTCTTTATAGAATTATTGCTTATTACCGAAGAGTAAACACTATCAGTAGCTGAATAACTTAGTTCTATATCCTCTGCATAAGGAATATAAGGGCTCTCTGGAATTAATTGCACATCAGTACCTTCTGTCAGCGCTAATGTGTATAGTTTAGGATATACATCTTGTAAGGCTGTCTGGTTTAATGATAACCGAATTGCCTCAGCACTATTTGGAATGCTTCCTGTATTTGTTACAGAAAAAGAAGTTTTATACCCTTCTCTCGTTTTATTAAACAATATAACATTAGCATCTTTTAGCTTCCATTCTTCTTTATCAAAAAGGTATGACTTTGCTTTAAAAAAAGTATCACTACTAACTACTGAATCATTATCCTTTTTATACTTTTCTTTAGTTATCTCATCATTTGAATTAAATGCATAAGCCTTGTACAAATCTGTTATAGATGCCGGTGTATTCTTCCAATTAATTGTAACGTCAATATTCTTCCAATTTTTAGAAAAAACTTCCGGGTGCTTGATCTCAAAATTAGAGTTTTTTAAGGGCTGTGCCGTAAACGGGTAAAAAGGCTTATCTGATTTTAAAGTACTATTATCATTCTGTAATATTGCCGTTTTAATTCCTGTAACACTAACATCAATAGTAATATTTCGTATTGCTTTTTCTGACAAAGCTTCATACAATGCATAACGTTTTTTCCCTTTTATTAAGAACCTAATTACAGGAAAATCTGTACTAAATTTCTCTAATAATACTTTTGAATCATACCCTACAACTGCTGGAAAATCCTTTGTTAACTCAAACGTTAATTTTAATGCATTCTCAGTATTTGAGATACTTTTCCAAATAGCTCCTGATAACCACTCTTTTTTACCACTACAACGTATTTCTAAATTCTCTTTAATTTCATTTTCAGAAACATCTTCTAGTTTCCCTTTAGAACCACGCTGATAATCAATCGTTAATGTTATGGTTCGCGTTCCTTCTTCTAACTTGAATAACGATGAGGCAACAGAAAACCCTAAATTAGCGTCTGAAAGCTCCTTGTAGTTTTCCTCTTTTGAAGTATACCCAAATGGCCACCAATAGTTACTTTCTTCTGGTAATTCTTCTTCTATACCATCTAATGAATCTGCTTTATGTGCTATTTTTAACTCTTGCTTACATGCATCATTATAAAAACTTTTTAAAGACACCACCTTAGCTTGACTAGCTATTAATTCTTCATTTGTTTTATAGGTTAACTTTTTACCATTTGCATCTTTCCCTGCATCAAGTAAAGTTCCTTCCGGTATTCTTTCTTGAATTGCTTTTTTAGCCAATTCGAAAATCACATAAGCCTTATCTGGTGTTGCAGCTCTTTTTTCTATTTGTAAAATTTCTTCGTAATAAAAATCAAGATGTCTTTTTGTTAAGTTATTAAACTTGGACTTTGAAAAATCCAATAGTTTTATAAAACTTACAAATAATCCCAAGTGTGGTGCTATATCTTGGTTTTTCTCATGAAGAGCTAACTTATCTGAAATGCTTTTTTCTAATTTTTTATACCCTACACTTTCTCTTCTAGGTAACTTTTCAGAGTCACCTATTAGTTCTTTTATTCCAAAAGAATCGATAAATGTTCTCCAATTTCCATCTGCAGTAGCATTATTATTTTTATCAAAATAATTGATATGTTGCGCAAAATTATATGCAAATAATACCCAATCAGCTACTGTAAAATCATGAAGCTCAAAACTCTCTGGGTTTAATTCCTCTAAAAAGCGTTGCGACTGTGCTTTACCTTTTCCGTAATGCAAAAATGTATCTATATTCTTTTCCATGTTTTTTTAGATTGTTGATGCTTCCCCTTTATAAAAAGGAAAAACCATATTGCTCCTTGTGTTCGTGTTTCTGATTTCGTAATTAATCGCTATCAGAATTTCTCCTTCAAGTTCTTCAGTTTGATCTATATCAATTGCCAGAATATTAATTCTAGGTTCATGATATAAAATTGCTTTTTTTACGAGATTCTTTACTTGTGTTACTAGCGTTAAATCTAGTGGTTTAAAAAGCATATCCTCTAGATTACAACCATACTCAGGGAACAGAACGCGTTCTCCTAAACGGGTTGATAATAAAATCATTAAGCTATTATTAATATCTTCTACATCAGTAGTCATGTGTACTTCGCCTTGCGTTTTATTAAACTCTGGAGGAAAACTCCAGCCTCGGCCTAAAAAATCAGTGTGTTTTTTCATGTGTTTATTTTTATTGTTTTTCAATCGTCACATGTAACCTTAGATGATTAAAACAATCATTTACTTATGTAGTGCATAATTATTTTATTCAAGTCGGTTTCATAATTATCCTCCTATTAAAACTGTTGCTTCTCCTGCTGTTATCGTTCCTCCGTGTCCTGTAGTATCTCCCATTCTAGCTGCTGGATTCCCTCCTATTAGTACACTTCCTGATCCCGTTGCTATAGTATCTGGAGGACCTGTGCAAACTGCTTTATCTCCTACTCTTGCTGCTGGCATCCCTCCAATAAGTACTGTTGGTTCTCCAGCTGGTAAAATAGGCCCTCCTACATGAGGCACTTGTCCCGTTACCATAGGGCAGGTATGCATATCTGTTATCCTTGCTGCAGGTTTCATTGTTATCGTTTTTTATTAATTAATTTGTACTTGAGAGCCTTTTATCACGGTAACTGCTCCTGATGATATTTCAGACCCTGAACTACCTTCTGCTGTTAATTGTGATTGAGCTGTTATATTTATATTTGCGCCTTCTAGATTTAAATCTCCAGAAGCTTTTATATTTATATCTCCTGCACTCTCCATAGTAATTCCATCACTATCTAAGGTGAGTACATTTGAGTTTTCATCTTCTATTGTTATTACACCTGCATCTTCATCTAAAATCACTTTCTTTCCTGCTGGTGTTTCTAATGTGTATGATATTTTATCATCATTAAAAAGCATTTTCATTTCACTACGTGTTACAAAACCTTTTTCATGATTATCATCTGTTGCTGAAAGTGGTGCTGGTTTAGCGCTACTGTGTAACATTCCTAATACAATTGCATCATTAGGGTCGTCATTTACAAACCCTATAATAACCTCATCTTCAATTTCTGGTCGGAAAAACGACCCTCTATTTTCTCCTGCATCTAATGTTGCTACACGTGCCCAAATACCTTGTTCTTCATTGTTAATGATTGGTATTTTTACTAAAATTCTATCTTCTCCATCTGGATCAGCTTCCAATTGTGTTACAATCCCTATATGCAATCCACTTATTGCTGGTATAATACCGGAACCTGGCATATCATTAACATCATAAGTCTCAGAGAACCACGTAGGACTTAACCCAAATTGTGCATCTACTAACCAATTTCCATCTGTAATTTCATGACGTACACCAGTAACATATATTTTACCATTAAAACGGTTTCCTACCCCTTCTAAAGCCAAGGTTACTCCAGGTTTAACTGCTGGTATCCCTTGAAATTTCACTCTTCCTCTAGTTTTAGCTAGTTGCTGATATAATGCTTTTGCATCACTCCAATCTTGTAATTCATCTTGAGTTAAATTACCCCCGTGTCTTAACTCTAAGTTTTCTATTCCTAAAACATCTGCCAAATCACTTGAAGATAAATCACCATTAAGTGTTACGCCTGGGTCTTGTGCCTCTGATTCTAATAACTCTTGATCCGTAGGATTCCAAGAATAAGACGTTACTTTACTAAATTGATCTCTAGCATCTATTTCTCCATCAAATTCATGAATAGATGATCCAAAAACAACCGTTTCTATTGCATCGGTACTAAAGTCAGGTTTTGCTATTTTTATTTCTCCATCATTGACGAAACATAGTTTTCCATTCGCTTGAGCTCTTGTAACCATAAAATCCCAATCTGACACCTTGTATTGCACCAATTCTGTGTGGGTAGTCGTTGTAGTTTCTACATCTGCAGTTGCTCCAGAATCACTCACTAATTGTTCAAGGATATCACTATCAGTACTGTCATAGAAATAAGTACTTTTCTTCCCTATTGACATCTTTACAGCCTTATCTTTGCATTCTAATAGTAAATAAGAAGCACCGCTTCGTACTTTAATACTGTGTTTTACAATTATCCCTTTAAAAATGGTTTCTTCGTCCGAATGGTATCCAGCCGTAATTTCAATTTCTACTCCTGGTACTAATAAATCGGCACTACTTAGCTCAAAATTTTGTTTAGGGACATCTCCATCTAACAGTGTTATTTGTGCATACGGAATTCGATTTACTTCTTTGGCTACTATAATGTTTTTAACATCATATATGGCTGGTAATTCAGTCCCCCCAACCATAACTTTATAAGTTATTAATCCAGTTGACTTACTGGTTTCTACATGTCCGCTATTATTCATAACTATGAGGTTTTTTCAATTGGTGGAAAGAAAATTTCTTGCCCCGGAGTTAGTGTTCTAAAATTGATAAGGTTATTAACTTTGGCTACTTCTAAGTAATACTTTGAATCACCATAAATTCTTTTTGTCATTATAAGCAAGGTATCTCCTGCCTTAACTGTTCTTACATGACTTAAATCAGGCGAACTTGTTTTATTTAGTGCTTCTCTTAAATTTTCCTCTATAGCTCCCTTAAATTCAACCTTAGCTATTGCTCTAATTGGTTCACCACTTGGCTTAAACAGCGTAAACTCTATATTTAAGTCAACTAATGCTCCTTCAAACAAAAGCGACCCCCAAACTATTTGTAAATTATGTGGGCGATGTATTTCTCCTTCATAATTAAATACTACTTTTTTAAAATTATCTATTTGGTCTATTACTGACTTTTTATCACCATCTATAATTCCTGTACTGTCAAAAAGAATCTCAATCCCTAATTTTGGGGATTTAGATACTATAAATTTACTGTTCGTCCCTGTAGTTCCAGGTGCATCTTCTTCGTTTTGTTCTACTTTGTAACCAATACTATACTTCTCAGGATTTGTTAATACAGAAAACTCTTTAGGAGCTCCTTTTTCCTTAAACTTATCGTCTTTATATGGTATTATTGTTAACTTTTTTAACTCTCCGTTTATATTTCCCAAATTCATTATCGTTCGTTTTTACGGGTTTCTATATTCATTACTTGCTCTACACATTCTTTTAGCAATTTTTCACTTAAAGCTTTATTCCCTTTAGAAGATGTTGTTGCAGTTGCTTGTTTTTCATCCACATTAATTTTAATGTGTAATTCTTTAATTTCTATAGGCATATATTATATTTTAGTCATTAGTATTTTTATTGTTTTGCCCAGTTAAAAAACCATTGCTTATGTAAAGTTTTCAAAAAACACTTAAAGAGCTTAGTAATGAGAATTAACAACTCCTATAACATAGAAGTCATCAATTCTCTTACTACACAAAAAAATGATTGTTTTAACTTTCGAATAATGCTGTTTTAAATACCTCTATATGTATTCTGTTAAAAACAGATTAGAACAACATATTTTAGCCATTTGTTGATATGGTAAAATACTTGTACTTTAATTCCATTGTTTCAATAGCCAACTTACTTTCTTCTGCATTAAAATCAGATACTGACCACTTTACTGGGTAAGCACCTACTATATTCCAAGTTATTAAAGGTGAATTAGGTGTTTCTCCACCATTTAATGATATGGTTAAATCTCTGGTTTCGAACTCAAAATTTTCCATACCTTTTCTACACCATTCAATCAAATCGGAATTAACTATTAATCCTCTTTTCAATATTAAATTAGGGTATTTTGTACGTTTCGGAAGTTCATGTACAAACCTGTTTTCGCCTCCTTCAACATACGCTTCAGTTTCAAGATCAGTCGAGAGTCCCGACACTGATTGAAACTGAGAGTCTATACCCTCTTGAGTAGAAATTCCATTAACAATAAAAGAGAAACTAGTTGGAGGATATAAAATAGCCATAATTAAATATTTTGAATTGTTAAACCTTCGTGAGCAATTTCTAATGTTTCAATTGCTACTTCATTTCCGTCTGCTTTTAAATCAGTTCCTGAAATTTTTGTAGGAAAAGCATTACGTACTTTCCATACCACTACTGGCATATGTTCTTCATTTAATAATGAAATAGTAATATCTCTACGCTCTACAGTATTTAACTGAATAGTTTGTAACCATTCGTAATACTCGTTATCGCCTTTAAGCATTCCTTTTTTCATAGTAATGTTAGCATACTTTACCATTCCAGGCATTTTAATCTTACTGAAATCTGGGCTTGCTCCTTGACGGTATTCTATAATTTCGCTTTCAATATCTAATCCTGATACTTCACTGAAACCTATTTGTGTTCCTCCCCAGTTTACTTGGAAATGAAACTTTGATAATGGAT